>ERZ842401.2332-NODE-2332-length-25480-cov-12.893648_pt1 | contig 25480 bp, 22 predicted proteins | sample MGYA00521270_ERZ842401 | MGnify/ENA primary metagenome ERZ842401 (study PRJEB31892, sample SAMEA3878208) | bioreactor metagenome | biome: Moose rumen | place: Sweden | collected 2011-10 | study: EMG produced TPA metagenomics assembly of the PRJEB12797 data set... | reverse complement strand
AACAGGATGTTCAAGCGGCGAACGCCTTTTCTTTTTGCTACTTTTTCTTTGGGCGAACAAAGAAAAAGTAGATTCTAAACATAAAAATTATTTTGAATGAATCGAAGTCACGAATTGCCGAGATGGTTTTGCGAATCCACTTTAGGAAAAAGGGGATTTCATTGCGCCAATTTTATGAACGGCGTCGTGTAATTGAAATCGACATATTCAACGGGATGAGGATTCGTCTCCAAGTCGCGCAGAAAATCCGCCGTGAGTTTTGCCTTCTCGTCCAGCCGCTCCAATTTCCCGATGCGAATTTGAACGGGACGCTCCGTCGCGCTGTACATGACAATATAATCCGCCTCGACAATCGCAACTTCCGACAGCCGATTCAAAGTTTCTTCGTCAAGCCGCTGAAGGAAGTCCAGAATTTTTTTTACAATCTCATCGTCAACCGTGTCGCCGATATATAAATCGCGAACCGCCGCGCCCGTTATCATCGGAATTTGCATCGTCTTTAAATTTTTGTAGCTGTCAATGATAACGGCGTTGCGGTCAAGATCCAAATAGCCGTAATCGCAACTTACCGTCGCAAGCGGTATCCTTTCCTTAATCGTCACTTCCAAAGTGTGCGGCAAATGTCGGCGGACAGTCACTTCTTCTATTCGCAAATCTTTCGACAGGCGACTTTGAACTACATCCGTTTCCAATCGAAAAAGTTGCTCGCCCATGTAAATATCCCCGACTTTCATTATGTCTTCTTCCGTGAGATATTTCGCGCCGACAAGTTTTATTTCGCTCAGCGTAAAAAACGGCACGTAGACAAAAAAACTCAAAACCGCCGCGCTCACGATAAGAAAAATTATTCCTCTGAACAGCCGCCCGAATCTTCGACGACGCCGTTTTTTCCCCGCCATTTTTCCTCCTCCTTAAAAACTCAAAGCGAATTATAAATCTCGTCAAACTTTGTCAAGCTGTCATACATTTTCAGAAATGCCGTTTGCATTTGCAATTCGGTCATGTTTTTCGGGAAATCATACGCCGCCATGACCGCCCGATCATTTTCCTCGTGCGCGGCGCGTAAATCTGCCGGCATTGTCACGGGATCATATAAATCCGCAAAAGACGCTTCGGGATAATTTTTCCGCGCCATAAGAATTTTTGAGGCAGTCTTCTCCACTTCGCGCCAAAACGGCGGCCACGGGAAATTGTTATAAACCACGTCCACCGAATATCGATAATCATTGCGCAAACGCCCCGCGACCATTCGCATCCATGTCATATGCGGCAAGCTCGTCAAAACTCCGAAATGAAAATATTTTGCTTCGGGAATCATGAATAATAAATCTGTCAAAATTACGTCGTTGTCGACAAAATCCATTGGGATATATTCGCGACGTTCACCGCTGACTTTTGGAACGACAAGGCACCGCAAAGGATTTCTTATATCGCGAAAAAGCCAAGGGGTTGCGGCGAGTTTTTGGCGGTCGGGCGCACCGTTCAAACGATCTTCCTTGCAAGCTTTGACTCGTTCATAAACCAAAGGCATTTTGCGAATTTCATTCGGCGGACAATCGACCAGCCACAGGCAAAATCTTTTTTTGCCCTGAATAAATTCTCTGGAGCCGATAAGCCGCTTGATATATTTTTTCGCATTCGGCTCGCGCCTTATGAAGTCATCATAATCTTTTGCCTCGATAATCAGATGCCCGCCGTCGGCAGGACGGTTGCCCGTAAGCATTTCGGGGACGGTATAAATCGGTTGCCCCAAGTCGCGCAGATAAGTATCCTTGCCTGTCTTGGCAAAAAATATCGGATAATCGTTGGAATAAAATTGCTCGACTTCAACCTCAATATATCCGAAGCCCGTTGTATCATAAAGTTTAACCATAAATCATTTGTCCTCATAATGACCTTTGCAGGACTTTACCGCAATAATATTTCCATCCTTAATTTTGTAGATTAAGCGATGTTCGTCATTGATTCTGCGAGACCAGCCGTCCTCATGTTTAAGGCGTTCGGGCTTACCAATACCTTTATTTGCGCCGTTACGTTCGATGTCATTCAAAAGCGCGTCAATCTTGTCGAGAATTTTTCTGTCATTATGCGCCCAATACATGAAATCGTTAAGCGCATCCCTCAAAAATAAAACATTCGGCATTAAAAATTCCTCAATTCGTCCAATGTAAACAAGGTACCGTAACCTGCCTCAAGTTCTTCATCGGCGCGGTCGAGCTTGGCGAGGAATTTTGCATTGTTAATGCATTGATCAGCTTTTTCTATGCCGCGCATTTTAACTTCCTCAATAAAATACTTCCACTCACGCGGCGAGAAAGTTGTTTTCTCATCGGGAATGTCAATAGGTTTTACTTTGTATTCTTCCATTTCAAACAGCTCCTTTTAAAAATCGGCGAGCGACAAAATTTTTTCGCACAGTTCGGGGAATTCAATTCCTGCCGCCCGCGCCGCGTCGGGAACAAGTGAAGTCTCCGTCATGCCCGGCACGGAATTTATTTCGATAACGTAAGGAACATTTTCTTCCGAAAGCATCATGTCGACACGAGCAACGCCCGCGCATTTGCAAACTTTGAAAGCCGCAATCGCCAGCCGTTGAACTTCGGCGGTAATTTCATCGGAAATCTGCGCGGGGACAATGTGAGTCGACATTCCCTTTGTGTATTTCGTTTTGTAATCGTAACGCCCCGTCGTTGTGGTAATTTCAATGACGGGCAGAGCCTCCGCCTCATCTTCATTGCCCATGACCGCAACCGTCAATTCGCGCCCTTTGATAAATTCTTCAACCAAAATTTCATCGCCCAAAGAAAATGCGTTGTCAATCGCCGCGTCAATGTCCAAGAAATTTTCAACGATACTCACGCCGATACTTGAACCTTGCGAAGAAGCTTTAATCACGACGGGCAAGCCGAAAATTTTTTCAATCTCGGCGGCGAGTTCGTCACGACGATCGACTTTGCGATAAACGGCGAATTTCGGAGTGGAAATCTGCGCGGAGTTTAAGAAATGTTTTGTGGCAACTTTATCCATAGTCAAGGCGGCGGCAAGGACGTCCGAGCCCGTGTAAGGAATTTTCAACATGTCGAGCGTGCCTTGAATCAAACCGTCTTCGCCGTATTTTCCGTGAACCGCGTTAAAGACAATGCCGCAATTTTTTTCTTTGATTGTCGCGGCAAAAGTTTGCGGGATCAATTCCAAAAGTTCAACGTTGTAATTTTTGGATTTAAGGGCGTCATGAATCGCCTTGCCCGTCCGCCGAGAAACTTCAGCTTCCGTCGAAGTGCCGCCGCAAACGACAACAATTTTTTTTCGGCTCCAATCCTTAAGCAACTCCAAAAGTTCTTCGCCCGTCTTGTAAATGTCGCCTGCGCCCATTGTGATAACCAAATCGCCCGGCGAAAGTTGATCCTTGACGGCGTCGGCAATGTCTTCGCGCTTGGGAATGTAGGAAACTGCTTGATTTGTTGTGCTCAAAACTTCCTGCAAAATAGATTCGCCGCTGACGCCCGAAATTTTTTCTTCGCCCGCCGAGTAAACGTCCGTCAAAATCAAATTATCTGCCTCGCGAAATGCATCGCCGAATTCTTTAAGCAAAAGTTGCGTCCGAGAATATCTGTGCGGCTGAAAGATACAAAAAATTTTATTGGGCTTGGTCTCGCGAGCCGCCTTGAGTGTCGCGGCAATTTCCGTCGGGTGGTGCGCGTAGTCGTCAACGATCAAAATATTTCTGACGCGCCCTTTCGTCTGAAAACGTCTCTTCGCGCCGTGAAAATTGCTTAAGCCTTCGGAGATTTTCTCGAAACTCACTCCGACTTCAAGAGCCGTCGCAATCGTTGCCAAAGCATTTAAAACGTTGTGCCGCCCGTGAATTGCCAGCTGAATTTTACCCAAAGTTTCTTCGCCGTGCGTGACTTCAAAATTAATCCCCTTTGTTGTTGTGCGAATATTTTTTGCCGTAAAATCGGCGTCATGATCTATCGCGTAGGAAATAATTTTTCTGTCAACCGTCTTTGCAATTTCGCGCAGATTTTCATTGTCGAAACAAAGGACGGCGATTCCCGATTCGCGATTGATATTTTCGATAAAAATTTTGAAGGCGGCGCGAATCCTCTCAACCGTGCCATAATGATCCAAATGATCGTCCTCAACGTTGGTAACGACGGCTATTGCGGGCTTGAGTGTCAAAAAGGATCCGTCGCTTTCATCGGCTTCCGTAACAAGCCAATCACTTTTGCCCAAAACCGCGCCCGTGCCCAAGTCGGTTGACTCGCCGCCAATTATGATTGTCGGATCAACTTCCGCATTGTGCAGGACGTAACCGATCATTGAAGTCGTCGTAGTTTTTCCGTGCGAGCCCGAAACCGCAATTCCTTTTCGCGAGTTCAAAAGGTAAGCATTGATGTCGGAGCGGTGGAGCTTGGGAATTTTGAATTTGCCTGCCGCGATAACTTCGGGATTGTCTGTGGGAATTGCCGAAGAACAAACAACCGCCTCAACGGGATTGCCGGCTTCGTCAAGGATATTTTTTGCCTTGTGCCCGACAAAAATTCTTGCGCCGAGTTTTTTAAGCATGTCGAGAGTCGGAGAATCTTTTGCGTCCGAGCCGCTGATTTCGCAACCGAGTTCAATCAAAATTTTGGCGAGAGCACTCATGCCCACGCCGCCGATTCCTATGAAATGATATTTTTTCAAGCCGTCGAGTTTCAAATTATTTTTCCTCCTGTTTAAGCAATTTATTCAAATCTTTATCGAGAGTAACAATCTCCAGATTTTCCACTTTGCGATATGCCGCAAAAAGGCAGTCGACAAAATCCAAATTTGTTGCGCCGTAAAATTTCGCGGCTTGAATCATAACCGCCTTATGTTCAACTTCAACTTCATCAAGAATTCTCAAAAGAGCTTCCGCCGTCTTCTGTCTGTCGACCTTGTAAGATTTTCTCAAGACGTAAACGATCTCCGGCAAAACTTCGGGAATTGTCGCTACGCCGCTTGCCATAATTTCATCAACTTCTTTTTTCTGCGATTCAACGTCATGAAGGAGATAGCGCAAGATAACATTTGTATCAACAAATTTTTTTGCCATATTTTTCACCACAGTTCTTTCCGTCACGCAACTTTCAAAAGGAATTAATGCGGGACTTGCATATTCCGACAACGCGCCGAGTGCAGATTTTTTATTTGAGAGTTCTGGCATATCTTTCGACCGCCGCTTCCGCCCAAGCTTCTTTTTCAAAAGGAATCATCTTCGGGTTTGCATATTCCGACAACATTCCTGCCGCAGATTTTTTTTTGCGCGGAAATTCGCCCGTCGCAACGCTGCGCTCCACGAAAAGTTTAATCACTTCGTCGAAAGTCGTTCCGAAACTTTGATAGAGTTTTTCGGCGGCTTCCTTCAAATCGGCGTCGATTTTAATTTCCAAAGTAACTTCGTTTGTCATTTTAAATCCTCCTTAAATCATTTTTAAAATCAAATCGGCGATCTCATCTGCGGCATTCGGTTTGCCGAGCGATAAACTTGCCGCCGCCATTGATTTTAATTTTTCGGGCGAAGATAAAAGTTCATCGAGATTTTTTTGTAAAAGTTCCGCCGTCAAATCTTTGTTGAGAATCATGCGAGCCGCGCCCGCCTCGACGAGTGCCCGCGCATTGAATTCTTGATGATTCTCCGCCGCGTAGGGATAAGGAATTAAAATCGCGGGAACTCCTCGCGCCGTCAATTCGGCAAGCCCCGTTGCGCCTGCGCGGAAAATTGCTAAATCAGCCGTCGCCATTGCTTGCGGCATGTTGTAAAGGTAAGGCACAATTTTTATATTCGGCGCATCCGAAATGTCGGTTAATTTTTTTGTGACGGATTCAAATTCGCCCTTGCCGGTGACGTGAAGAAATTGCGCATAATTTTTTTCTGCCGCCGATTTCAAAACGCCAATCATCGCGTCGTTGATGCTCCGTGCTCCGCGACTGCCGCCCGAAATTAAAACAATCGGCTTATCGGCTGTGAAATTGAATTCCTTAAGCCCGTCTTCTTTTTTTGCGGCAAGAACTTCAGCGCGAATCGGATTGCCCGTGTAAATTGTTTTTTCGGCAGGAAAATTTTTCAGCGCGTCCTTTGTCCCGACAGCGATTTTGTTCACGAACTTTGACAAAATTTTATTCGTGACGCCCGCAACCGCATTTTGTTCTTGAATCAACGTCGGAACTTTCATAAGGCTCGCGGCAAGGAGAATCGGTCCGCAAACATAACCGCCCGTCCCGACGACCGCATCCGGTTTAAAATTTTTTATGATGTCGGCGGCGTGTTTTATGCTCCAAATGGCATTGGCGGCGCGAGAAATATTTTCCAAAGTGAAATGACGTTCGAGCCCGCCCTCCAATTTCAGCGCGGTAAAATTTATGCCCGCCTTCGGAACAATGTCTGCTTCCAAACCTTTTTCCGTGCCGACGTATAAAAATTCCGCGTCCGCCCGTTTGTTTTTAAGCGCGTTTATAAGCGTCAGCGCGGGGTAAATATGTCCGCCCGTGCCGCCGCCCGATACGATTATTTTCATCGATTAGCATTTCCTCGTTTAAAAGCTTATAGCTTATAGCTTATAGCTTATAGCTTATAGGTTATGGGACATTTTGGAAATCATTGCACTAAGCATTTTTCCTACTTCGGTGCATAACTTTAATGCATTTTCAACATCATCTTCTTCAAGATAGTTAAGACGGATGCAAGCCAAAAGTTGAGTTTCAACTTCAGCTCTTGAACCGCGAGCAATGAACAAAAAACGAAGGAAATCCTTTCCGGAAGAACGATTTTTTCCTTCCGCAATGTTTGAGGGAATAGAAACAACTGCACGACGCATCTGGTCCGAAAGTCCGTAGGTTTCTTCCTTAGGCAACTTCTTGGCGAGTCGATAAACTTCAACGAGCAAGTCCATTGATTTTTGCCAAACGATCAAATCTTTGTAATCTCTTACAATCATAATCAAACTTCCTTTCTATCAGCTATCAGCTATAAGCTATAACCTTTTCTTTAAAGTCCCGCCCGCGCTCCTCAAAATCGTTGTACATGTCGAAACTTGCACAAGCCGGGCTCAGCAAAACGATTTGCGGCGGACGAGAAATTTTTTTCGCAAGTTCAACCGCCCGCTCCATTGAGTAGCCCGCCTCCAAAATTTTTTCGGCAGGGAAATTTTTTTCCAGAGCGCAGGTTTTGAATCGCGCCGCCGCATCTCCAATCAAAATCAGATAATCGACGCGCTCCTTGACGAGCTTTAAAAAATCCGTGAGATCCGTTCCCTTGTCGTCGCCGCCCGCGATTAAAATTATATGCCCCGAAAAAGTTTCAAGTGCCTTAATCGCCGAGTCGGTATTCGTTGCCTTTGAATCGTTAAAAAATTTCACGCCGTCAATTTCGCGAACAAATTCTATCCTGTGCTCGACGCCTTGAAAACTTTTCAGCACGGCAGAAATTTTTTCAATCTCAACGCCCGCCAAAAATGCCGCAAGCGACGCGGCAAGCGCATTTTCGACGTTGTGTCCGCCCTTTATCCCCAATTCATCAATCGTGCAGAGTTCAAAAATTTCGCCGCCGAATTTTATCGCGAGAGAATTATTTTTTATGAAAGCTCCTTCGTCAAGCTCCGCTTTTCGGCTGAAGTAAAGCACTTTGCAAGCGGCACGAGTTTTCATTTCGCAAGTCCGTTCGTCGTCAAAGTTCAGAATCAAAAAATCTTCGGCGGTCTGTTGAGAAAAAATTTTCTCCTTCATTGCCTGATAAACTTCCATTGAGCCGTGTCTTTTCAAATGATCGGGCGTGACGTTCAAAATCGCCGAAATGTGCGGCTTGAAATTTTTTGTCGCCTCCATTTGATAACTTGAAATTTCTGCCGCCAAATATCCGCCCGCGCCGACTTCCAACGCAACTTCCGACAAGGGCACGCCGATATTCCCGCCGACTCCGACTTTTGAAAATTTTTCTTTCAGCAAAAGCCCCAGCAAAGTTACCGTTGTAGTTTTGCCGTTGGTACCCGTCACTGCGCAGATTGGAGATTTTGCCAGCGAATATGCAAGCTCGACTTCGCTGATTATCGGGATATTTTTTTCGGCGGCAATTTTTAACAGCGGAATTTTTAACGGGACGGCGGGCGAAACAATTATCAAATCGACGCCGCGCAAAAGTTCTTCCGTCTGCTTGCCCAGCCGAATTTCCACGCCCGAAATTTCCACGTCGAGATTTTCTTTTGAATCACTTAAGATAACTTTCGCATTTTCATTCCTAATTCCTAATTCATAATTCCTAATTATCTTCGCGGCGGCAATTCCGCTCCGCGCCGCGCCGATAACCAAAACTTTTTTGTTTGCCAAATCCATTTACAAGACTCCTTACAACATTATCAAGCCGACTACGCCCGCAATTAATCCGACCGTCCAAAAGACAAAGACAACTTTTATTTCCGACCAGCCGCCGAGTTCAAAGTGATGATGCAACGGGCTCATGCGGAAAATTCTTTTGCCCGTCGACTTGAAGGAAATGACTTGCAGAATTACCGACATTGCCTCGCAGACGAAGACGAAGCCGACGACCGCCAATAAAATTTCCGTGTGCGTCAAAATTCCTACCGCCGCAAATGCTCCGCCCAAGGCAAGCGAACCCGTATCGCCCATGAAAACTTTTGCGGGATGAAAATTAAATTTCAAAAAGCCTATGCAAGCTCCGACAATCGCCGCGCAGAAAATCGCCAAGTCTTCATGCCCCTTCAAAATGCAAATTACCGCATAACAACTCGCCGCTATCGCCATGCAACCCGAAGCCAAGCCGTCCAGTCCGTCCGTCAAATTTACCGCGTTCGACGCCCCGACCATTACCAAAAACATGAACGGCAAATAAAAATTCCCCGCGTCAATCGTCTCGTCGATTATCGGGAGCCAAATCGTCGGCGCAAAATCCGGAAAAAGTTTGCTCATGAAAAATGTTGTCACAAGCGCGATTAAAATTTGTCCCGCGAGTTTGTATCGCGCCAAAAGTCCTTGGTTGTGTTTGCGGACGACTTTCAAATAATCGTCAACGAAGCCCAAAATAAAATGTCCCATCAATATGAACAGCGCAAGAAAAACTTCCGTGCTCCACTTGGCTTGAATCAGTGTCGCAATGAAAATCCCCGCGATTAAAAAAATCCCGCCCATTGTCGGCGTGCCGCTTTTCTTTTGATGACTTTTCGGACCTTCCTCGCGTATGCTCTGCCCGAATTTCAATTTGTGCAAAACCGGAATGCAAATCGGAGCGAGCAAAATTACAACGCCCGCTGCGATTGCTCCCGCTATTAAAAATTTTTCCATCTGAAAATTTCCCTGCCTAAATCAATTCGATAATTTTTTCCATGTGCATAACATGCGACGCCTTGAATAAAATCGTATCGCCGTCACGGACGAGTTCCAAAATTTTTTTAGCCGCCGCCTCGTGCGTGTCAAAGGTGTAAACATTTTCCAAGCCCGCGTCCCGTGCTCCCACCGCAATAAATTTTCCAAGCTCGCCTAAAGTTATCAGCACGTCAAATTTATTTTCGACAAGCTCTTCTCCAATTTCCCTGTGAATTTGCTCCGAAATATCGCCGAGCTCCAACATGTCTCCGAGCACCGCAATTAATCGCCCGTCATAAACTTCGGAGGCAGTTTTAATCGCCACGCGCATTGAAGCGGGGCTTGCGTTGTAAGCGTCATTTATAATCGTCAAGCCGTCGCGGCGAATAACTTCAAAGCGCATTTTCGTTGTTGTCAAAGTGGAAAAGCCGCGTTGAACTTCGGGAACAGTCAAACCGACCGCATAACCCGCCGCGATAGCCGCCAATGCATTTGAAACATTGTGGCGACCGAGCATCGGAATTTCAAAATCATATTCCCTGCCGCGAAAACTCAAAGTGAATTCCGTCGAAACACTGCCGATTAAAATATTTTTCGCAACAAAATCCGCGCCGTCTTCAAGCGAATAAGTTAAAATTTTTACGCCGTCGCGAACGAGATTTTTCATCTCCGCCGTATGTCGATTGTCCGCGTTCAAAATTATCGCGCCGCCGCTCTTAATCGCCTCGACCAATTCGCCTTTTGCCTTAGCGATATTTTCTATCGAGCCCAAAAGTTCAATGTGAGTTTCGCTGACATTCGTAACGATACCGATTGTGGGCTTGACGACTTCGGCGAGCGATTCAATTTGTCCGAGCCCGCGCATTCCAATTTCCACAACGGCGGCTTTATGTTTTTCGTTCAACTCAAGCAAAGTCATCGGGACGCCGACTTCGTTATTAAAATTCCCCGAAGTTTTTAGCACATGCCCCAAGCTGTTTAGAGCGGCGGCGGCTAAATCTTTCGTGGTGGTTTTTCCGTTCGAGCCCGTGACTGCGACAATAGGAATGTCAAAACGATCTCGCCACGCTCCCGCAATTTCCCGATAAGCCTTCAAAGTGTCGTCGACTTTTAAAACAACGCCGTCAATTTTTTTGTTAAAATTTTTGCTGACGAGGACAGCCGCCGCGCCTTTTTTTAATGAAGTCTCCGCAAAATCTTCGCCGTTGAAATTTTCTCCCTTAAGCGCGACGAATAAGACGCCGTTATTTAATTTTCTGCTGTCTGTTGTGACGCCTTCAAAAAAAATCTCGGCGTCCGAATTTTTTTCCGCGCCCGTTACCTGCGCGACTTCCTTTAAACTCAATTTATCCATTTTTAACCCCTCCAACATTTTTTATTGCCTCCAGCGCAACTTCTCTGTCGTCGAAGTGAATCGTGCCCGTGTTCAAAATCTGATAAGTTTCGTGTCCCTTGCCGAGAATCAAAACGATATCGCCCGCTTCGGCAAGTTCAATCGCTCTGAAAATTGCCTCGCGCCTGTCGACAATTCGTTCATGATTTTTTTTGCCGAGCCCGACTTCAATCTCGTCCAAAATTTTTTCGGGATTTTCGGTACGGGGATTGTCTGAAGTGACAATCACAATGTCGCTTAGCTCGGCGGCGATTTTTCCCATAATCGGACGCTTTGAATTGTCTCTATCTCCGCCGCAACCGAACACCGCGATAATTTTCCCCTTTGCAATCTGCGCGGCGGTCTCCAAAACATTTTTGACGCCGTCGGGTGTGTGCGCGTAGTCAACGATAACTTCAAAAGGCGCGTCGGAAAAAATTCTTTCAAATCTTCCGGGCACGCTTTTAAAATTTTCGAGAGCGCGTTTGATAATTTCGGGCGAAATTTTTTCAGCCGAAGCCGCGCCGACTGCCGCCAGCACATTGTAAACATTAAAAATCCCGGTTATGTGTAATTTGATTCCTAATTCCTCATTCCTAATTCCTAATTGAATTTTCATCCCATCTGCGCGAATGTCAAGATTTATTCCGCGCAGGTCGGCAGAATTTTTCAAGCCGTAAGTAATTTTTTCGCAGAGACAATGTTTAAGAATTTCTTCGCCCGCCGCGTCGTCCGCGTTGACGATTGCGGTTTTATTTTGCTTGCGTCCGCGCCGCGAGATCATGTCGAAAAGTTTTGTTTTCGCCCGCAGATAATTTTCCATTGTCCCGTGAAAATCCAAATGATCTTGCGTTAAGTTCGTGAAAATCGCCGTGTCGAACTCGACGCCCGCAACTCGATTTTCAGCCAGCGCGTGGCTTGAAACTTCCATAACGAGGACTTGAACATTTTTCTTAACCATTTCCGACAAAAATTTTTGCAAGTCGATAACGTTGGGCGTAGTATTTCTCACGGGAAAAATTTCTTCGCCGATAAGATTTTGAATCGTGCCGATAAGCCCGACTTTGAAACCCGCGCAAGAAAAAATTTCTCGGAGCAGATAAGTTGTCGTAGTTTTTCCGTTGGTACCCGTCACGCCTATAACCCGCATTTTCCGCGCAGGATAATCGTAAAAATACGGAACGATAACTGCGAGCGTGTTCAACATGTCGGGAACAATCAGCGCGGAAATATTTTCGGGCGGTTGAAAATTTTTTCTTGCAGTAAGAACGGCAACTGCGCCCTTTGAAATTGCCTGCGGGATAAAATTATGTCCGTCAACGTGTGCGCCTTCCATGCACACGAATAAATTTTTTGTTGTGACCTTGCGCGAGTCGTGCTCAATTCCGCTTATGAAAATGTCTTCGCCGACAATTTTCGCGTCGGGGATAAGCAATGCAAGTTCGCTGAGTTTTTTTGTCAAGGTCTCGCCTCCCTCCTGCCGCCAATTATAATTGAACTTTGCATGAAAACACAATGCCGATTGAAAAAAATTAATCTCGGCGAAAATTTTTTTGTAAAATCTGCGCGGACGAATTGAGAAAAAAAAACAATTATTATATGCCCAAAGTGGTACTCAAAAAATTTTTTCGTAAGGAGACGATTTTATGGCTGTGAAGTACAATTACACAAACGGCAAAAAAGTTTCAGGAACGAGCGAGGCGGATTCTATCTACAGTTCCGGCGATAATGTCACAATCAACGCCGGTAAAGGCAATGACTCTATCGACAACAGAGGAAATTCGGTCTCAATTAACGGCGGCGAAGGTGATGATTACATCGATAACACCGATGGCGGACATACTCAATCTGTACCGGGCAAAAATTTGACAATCATCGGCGGCGAAGGTAACGACACAATCGAAAATTGGGGAGACAAAGCTCTTTTAAACGGCGGTTCCGGCAACGACATAATCGAAAATTGCGGGGCAAACAGTACAATTATTGCGGGTGCCGGCAATGATTCAATGTATAATGAGGATGTCGCAACTATTAACGCCGGAAAAGGCAACGACACAATCGAGATTAACCTCTGGGACAGTCAAAATAATGTTATTCAATACGCAGACGGCGACGGCAACGACATAATTCAAATAATCAACAGCAATGGCGGTGCCGAAATTTTAATCGATTTGACTTCCGGCACATTCGGCGGCAGTTCCGTTAAAAGTAACGGTGACATTGTCGTAAAAGTCGGCAAAGGCAGTATTACCCTCAAAGATGCCTCTGGAGAGCTTATCAAAGTAAAAGACTCTACTGGCAAAACAGATATTGTAAACGATACAGGCGTTATTACTCTTACGGAAAATGCTGACACATACGAAAACAGTATTGAAGGCGCAAATATTAACGCACTCGGCGGAAATGATACTATTGAAAACTTTGCAAATAATGTATCTATTTATTCATCTGCAGGTAACAATTATATAAGCAACCGTTGGTTAGGTTCAGACGATAAACTTAAAGGAGAAAATGTCACAATAAAAACCGGTGCAGGTGATGATACTATCGATAATTTTTCCGGCGTGACTTCAGTATCGGTAGATGCAGGGGACGGAAATAATGAAGTTTATAACGATAGTCCATACGGCACTTTAATTAGCGGCAAAGGAAATGACCATTTCGTTAATTACCAATACGCAAGCATTTCCACTATATACATGGGAGCCGGAGACGATTTCATTCAGAATAATGCTTCGCGTACCACAATAAACGCCGGTGACGGTAATGATACAATCAATAACCATAAAATGTTTGCTGGTGACGCCTCAAAAGTAAGTATTAACGCTGGAAAAGGTGAAGACCAAATTTACAATAGCGATGGAAACGTCACGATTCTCGGCGGTAAAGATAACGACTGGATTGATAATGACAACGGTAAAAATGTATTATTCCAATACGCCTCTGGTGACGGTAACGATTACATTAGAGGTTTTAACGAGACTTCAACGCTTTCAATCGGAAAAGGCACGGGCACTTATTCGACGAAGACGAGCGGCTCGGATATAATCGTGACAGTCGGCAAGGGCAAGATAACATTGGCGGACGCGGCGACTTTGGATAATCTGAATATTTTGGGCGTCCAAAACAATTCTAAATCAATTACACTCACAAACGGCAACGATACTTATAACAACAGCGTTGACGGCGCGACGATTCGAGCTCTAGCCGGCAACGATACTATTTATAACGGTCTTACAGAGTACAGTACGATAACCTTCGGACCGTCAACTCTCATTTCTTACGGCGGCGATAGCGTTTCAATCGACGGCGGAACAGGCAATGACTTTATCAACAACGAAGGCTATTACTCCACGATTAATGGCGGAGCAGGCAGGGATAGCATTTACAACGGCAAGACAGTCGCAAATGTGACTTATCCGGGAAGCAGTCATGTGACATTACTCGGCGGCTCGGACGATGATTACATTTACAACACTGGCGATAGCGTTTCCGTTGACGGTGGCGCAGGTAATGATACAATTATAGGCGATTTCGTGGAAGATGTTACTCTCGACGGCGGCGCGGGCGATGATGTCATCAACGCTACTGGAGCAAATATTTTAATTCGTGGCGGCAAAGGTAACGATTCTATCAATCTTGATATTTACGGCTGGTCATATATTTATGAATACGCCGAAGGCGATGGCGACGATACAATCAGCAGTTATGCGGCGGCTATAAACATAACCAAAGGCACCGTTTCAAGTAGTGTTATCAGCGGCGACAATCTCATTTTGAAAATCGGTACAGGTTCCATAACGATACGTGACGGCGCAGATAAAAAAATCCCCGTAGTTTATGGCGATTACAGCGAATTCTGGCGCGATAAAAGAATTACTAACTACACTCAAAACACAATCATTAGCGGCGGCTCCAATGCTGATTCTATTCGCAACCGTGCAAGCAACGTTACAATCAAGGCGGGAACAGGAAGAGATACTATTCTCAACGAAAATTGGAACGGCACAGTTTGGAATGCACCGACTCCCGATAAAGTCTTAATGAATGGCGAAGAAGGAGACGATGTCATTCAAAATGATGACGGCTCACAAGCTACAATCTATGGTGGAAACGGCGATGACGAAATTTTCAACGCCGGCAACAAATCTTATATCAGTGGCGGAAACGGTAACGATACAATAACAAACCACGTCCACAGTATTTTCTCCGTTAATGATGATAACTGGGGCGAGGAAGAAGCTTTCAGCGGCTCCAATTCCACAATCAATGGCGGCGCAGGTAACGATTATATTTCCAATACAACAAACGAGACATCTATTAACGGCGGATCCGGCAATGATACAATCATTGGCGAAGTAGAAACTTATCTTAATTTGACATCGAGCGACGGAGTTTCTTTCACCGGTAAAGGCACAAATCAATATTTCGGTTTGCGTTCTACTCTCAACGGAGGATCCGGTAATGATTCCATAGTCAGTAAGACAACTGAAACTACCCTAATCGGCGGCACAGGAACCGACACAATCAGTTTAGGCTCCGATGCAGAAAATAATTTGATCCAATACAGTTCGGGCGACGGCAACGACTTAATCGAGGGTTTCAACGAGACATCAACGCTTTCAATCGGCGGCGGCACGGGTACATATTCGACGAAGACGAGCGGCTCGGATATAGTTGTCACGGTCGGCAAGGGCAAAATAACTCTGGAAGGCGCGACAAGCTTGGAGAAAGTCAACATTAACAGTGACATTATTCTGACGAACGCAAGCAAGTCGCCTGTAACTGTCGGCTCGGCAATAAAAACCGTCAATGCCGCCTCTCGCACCAAAGCAATAAAAGTAACGGGCAACGCTCTTGCCAACACAATAAGCGGCGGCTCGAAGAACGATTCACTTTATGGCGGCAACGGCAACGATTCAATTCTCGGTAATGCAGGAAATGATAAGCTTTACGGGCAAACGGGCAACGACATCTTGAAAGGCGGAGCTGGAAACGATTCGCTGTGGGGCAGTTCCGGAGCAGATGTTTTCTTGTATTCCGCAGGCGACGGCAAAGATTTTATCTATTCTTTCGCCGATAATGACATGTTAAAGATAACGGGTGCATTTTCCGCTTCTTACAGCGAATCAAAGGATGAAGTTTATTTCAAGGTCGGCTCAACTGCCAATGCAATTACTTTAAAAGATTTTTCGGCTGAAACTTTCAATGTCAACGGTACAAATTACAAAATCAGCGGAACCAAATTAATTAGGAATTAGTAATGAGGAATTAATAATTGGTTTTTCCATTCCTAATTCCTAATTCATAATTCCTAATTGAAAAAAAAATCTGCGCGGAAAAAAATTAATCCCTCCGAAGTAGGAGGGATTTTTTCATTGGAAATTTTTAATTTTTTATAATCTGCGCGCCGTGCTTGTCAACGTCCAAAATCAACGCGTCCGATTGAACTTCATGGGCTTTGAAAGTTTCAACCATCGCCGAAGCAATTTTATTTTCAAGTCCGCTCGTTGCCGTCGTGAACGCTATCAAACAGGAGCCCGCGCCCGAAATTGCCGCGCCCAATGCTCCCGCATTTCGCGCCGCCGTGAAAACTTCACTCATGCCCGGTACCAATTTTTTCCTGTAAGGTTGATGAAGTGCATCGTCGAAGGCAAGCGGCAAAAATTCTTCGCGCCCTTCAACCAACGCCGCGATTAACATTGAGGCTCGGCTGACGTTGAAAATCGCGTCCTTCATTGAAACATTTTTCGGCAAAACTTTTCGCGCAAGCCGCGTCGAAAGTTCAAATTCGGGAACTGCCACAACCAATTTTAATTTTATGCGCGGCAGGAAAGAAAATGTTTGAACTTCGCCCTTGTCCATGACGCTGACTGTAAAGCCGCCGAAAATTGCCGGCGCGACGTTGTCGGGATGTCCTTCAATCTCCGTTGCCAATTTCAAAAGTTTGTTCTTGTCGAGCGGCGAGCCCAAAATTTCATTTGCCGCCGTCAAGCCCGCAACTATCGCCGTCGAACTGGAGCCGAGCCCGCGAGAGATCGGAACATTATTTTTCATGCGAATAATCGCGCCCTTAAATTCATCTTCGCGCCCGACTTCCTGCAACAATCTCCGCACGGCTTGCCAAGCCAAATTTCTTCTGCCGCGAGGAATGCTTTCCGAGCCCGTGCCCTTCGACTCGACGATAATTTTATTGGCATGGAGCAAAGTTAAATCCAGATAATTATAAATCGTCGTCGCCAAGCCCAAGCAGTCAAAACCCGGTCCGCAGTTGGCGGAAGTGCCGGGAACTTTGACGACTGCGCGGAAAGGTTTCGGCGAATCGGATTTTAACTCCTTGTTGTCCTGCCGCATTTTCAAAGTGATAGCCTTAAGCGATTTTCTGTTGGTTGGAATATTTTTTTTCATGGCAATCACTCAACGCGAATCACATTAAAAATTTCATCGACGACAGACAAAACTTTCAAAGCCGCCTGCGCTTCCATAATATTTTTGTGCTTGACTTTGTGAGTTATGACGACAATTTCCACATGATCTTTAAGTTCCGTTCTCGTCTGCACAACCGATTTCAAACTGACATCGACATTGCCGAAAGTCGTAGCGATTTTTCCCAAAACTCCCGGCTTATCATCAACCAAAAGTCGAATGTAATATGAAGAAACGGTTTCTTCGACGGGACAAATCGGGAATTTGTGATAGCAAGTGCAACCGAAACGCCCTGTCGAGCCGCGCTCAATGCCGCGAACAATTTCGATAATGTCGCTGACAACGGCGGAAGCAGTCGGTTTGCCCGCGCCCGGTCCGAAGAACATTGCTTCTTCAATCGGATAGCCGCGAACGAAAATCGCATTGAGGACGCCGCTGACTGCCGCAAGCGGATGATCCTTCGACAGGAAAACGGGATTAACGCGAACATCAATTCCCAAATCGGTATTGCGGGCAACCGCCAAAAGTTTCACGACGTAGCCGAGATCGGACGCGTAAGAAATATCTTCGGGCGTGATTTTCGTAATGCCTTCCATTGAAACATCTTCAAATTTCACGCGGGAATTGAAAGCTATCGACGCGAGGATAGCAATTTTTCGGGCGGCGTCCTTTCCTTCAACGTCGGCGGCGGGATTCGCTTCGGCGTAGCCGTGAGCCTGCGCTTCTTTCAAAACAGTTTCGTAATCCATGCCGTGTTCACTCATTTTGGTGAGCATGTAATTTGTCGTGCCGTTGACAATGCCCAAAACTTCCGTGATTTTATTCGCCGTCAAAGAACGTTTCAGCGGCATGATAATCGGAATTGCTCCGCCGACCGCTGCCTCAAAAAGAAAATCAATCTGATTGGCGTCCGCCGCCTCAAAAAGTTCGTGTCCGAATTGCGCAACGACATCTTTATTTGCCGTGACGACATTTTTTCCGTGCGCCATAGCCTGCAAAATAAAATCTTTCGCAGGTTTGATGCCGCCGATAAGTTCAACGACAATTTTGATTTCGGGATCGTTCAAAATTTCTTCGTAATTGCTCGTCGCAGGAAGTCCCGCCTCTTGGAGCTTGGGAATTTCGTGCGGCAAGACGAGAATATTTTTAATTTCAATTTGAGTATTGGCGCGTTGCGCAATGGTCTCGCGATTATTTTTCAAAACTTCAATGACGGAGCCGCCGATTGTCCCCGCGCCCAGCAAGCCGATTTTTATAACGTTGTCCATAAAATTTTCTCTCCTTCCGTGTATACACTTTGCTTGTTGATTCTGCCGCCGAAAAAATTTTCCTGCAAAATTTCACCAGCCCCAACTGAAAATAAATTCCAAAGGAATGTTCAAGCCTTCCAGAATCGAAACGGGTACTTCGGTCTTGACTTCGGCTTTTTCCTCATCATCAAGAGCCGCAAAATCTTTTTCGTCAAGCAAAATGTATGTGTCGTCTAAAAAATATTTTCCGTCGCGCAAAAGATAAACCAAAACTTTTTTTCCCCAAGGATCGACAATCCAATATTCGCGCACGCCCTGCGCCTCGTAAGTGTCTTTTTTAATCGTCAAATCTCTTTTGCGCGTCGAATAGGAAAGAACTTCGACGACCATGTCCGGTGCGCCGAAAATTGCTTTGCGTCCGGCAAGAATTTTTTCGTTCGACTTCAAGACAACGGACAAATCGGGTCTGAAAATTGTTCCGTCGGAAAAATGAACGTCAGCGTTATCCGTGTACACGTAGCCGCTCCTGTTTTTCATTAAATGGTTGAAAATACAACCGCAGATTCGACTGATAATGTCGCTGTGGTCAAGATTCGGTGCAGGTGACATAATTTTTTCCCCTCCAATAATTTCGTAAGACGGATAGAGCAAGTGCTCATTGATAATTTCCATTTAAAACACCTCCAAATTTTTTACAAGCGTCGATAAAATTTTCAGCCGTGCTCGGACAGCCCGCAAAGTGAATGTGCAGATAAGACGCAACAAGATTTTTTTTCTTCACGCCCGCAAAATATTCTTTGCCCGTTCTCATGCGCTTGCACTTAAAAATTTTTTCGCCTGAAGTCTCCAATTCTTTGGAAAAATGAAATTCATGTGCACGAATTTTTTCGCCCGCCTTGCCAATCACGCAGTCATTTAAAATTTCAGCCTCGACGTAGCCGACAGTCTGAAGTTTATTCGTCATAATCGCCGTGCCGCAAATCGCGCCGCACATTTCAAAACTTTTTCCGTCGAAGTCAATCAAATTTTTCATAAGATACATGAAGCCGCCGCACTCCGCAAAAATCGGCAAGCCATTTTCAGCCGCCGAGAAAATTTCTGCGCGGAGTTTTTTATTTTTCTCAAGACGAGCCGCGAACATTTCGGGGAAGCCGCCGCCGATTATCAAGCCGCAAATGTTTTCGGGCAATTTTTCATCATTCAGCGGGCTGAAAAAAATAATTTCCACGCCGCGCCTTTCCAATTCCTTCAAACTTTCGCCGTAATAAAAATTGAACGCCTCATCTTTCGCGACGGCGATTTTTGTTAAGGTTTTAGGTTTAAGGTTTAAGGTTTTAGGAAAATTTTCAAGTGGCGGAGATTTTTTTGCAAGATCAATCAGCGCGTCAACGTCAATTTGTTCTTCAACCGCCGCGCAGATTTTTTTTATCGCGTCCAAATTTTTATTTTCGGCAGTCGGAACCAAGCCCAAATGACGTTCGGGCAAAATAAATTCGTCATTTCTTTTAATCGCGCCGAAACATTTTATTCCGAGATTGTCAAGTGCCTCGACGATCATTTTTTTGTGCGAATCGGAGCCGAGCCGATTTAAAATCACGCCCGCAAAATTTATCGTCCTGTCAAACTCTCTGAAACCCAACGCAACCGCCGCCGCCGAAGTTCCCATACTTTTTGCGTCGATAACCAAAATCACGGGCGCATTTATCAGCTTTGAAATTTCCGCCGTCGAAGAAACGCCGCCGCGCCCGCCGTCGTAAAGCCCCATGACTCCTTCGATAATCGAAATGTCCGCGCAGGTTGAAGTTTCGATAAAAATTTCTTTAAGCTTTTCTTCTCCGACAAGCCAACTGTCGAGGTTGTGAGAAATTTTTCCGCTCGCCAAAGTGTGCCAGCCCGTATCGATATAATCGGGACCGACTTTGTAAGATTGAACGTCAAGCCCGCGTTTTTTCAACGCCGCCAATAATCCTGCCGTTATCGTCGTTTTGCCGGAGCCGCTCTGAACAGCCGCAATAACCAGCCGCGGAAAATTATTTTTCATTCAGACCTCTCGAATTGTCCAACATGTAAAGAATCGCGTTGACTGCCGCAACCGCTATCGACGAGCCGCCCTTTGTTCCCTCAACCGTTATGTAAGGAATTTTTTCTTGTGCCATGAGTTGCGCCTTTGACTCCGCCGCGCCCACGAATCCGACGGGCACTCCGATTATCGCGGCGGGACAAATATTTTCTTCGCGAACAAGCCGCAACACTTCAAAAAGGGCAGTCGGAGCATTGCCAATCGCCACAATTTCTCCGTCAAGTCTTTTGCCGAACATTCTCATTGCCGCCATCGAACGAGTAATTCCTTCGCGCTTTGCAAATTCCCGAACGTCAACGTCAGACACTTTGCAAAAAATTTCTCCGCCAAATTTTGTGAACGTCCGAATGCTTATCCCACGACGAACCATTTCAACGTCCGTAAAAATATTTGCTCCGCGCAGAAGTGCCGCCTTAATCGCCGAAATTGCTTCGGGATGAATTTTGATTATCGGCGCATAACCGACATCGCCCGACGCGTGAATTATTCGCGAGTAAATTTTTTTCTCTTCTTCGCTCAAATTGAAGACAGACAAATACGGCGAAATTATTTCCATACTGCGCGCCTCAATTTCCATCGGCTTTGTCATGAACATAAAATCTCCTCCTTTTTTTTCTAAAGCCTGTTGATAAATTTAGCAAGTGACGGTTCTTTTTCCAATCGAAAAAATTTCTCGTCACATTATAGTTTTGAGTTTACAAACAACATCTAAAATATAAAGGCAACGCCCGCCGCCGTCAACTGCAGGTAAAAATTTCGGCGCGTCGAATAGGGCTTGAATCAAAGGAGGCAAAAAAAATCATGATTCTAATCACGGGAATTCTCGGACAACTCGGCTACGATCTTGCCAAAGAACTTACGAAGCGCGGTAAAGAATTTATCGCCCCGTCGCTTGAAGAACTCGAATTGACAACCGAAGCCGGAGCAAAAAATTTTATCTTGGAAAAAAAACCGGAGACGGTCGTTCACTGCGCGGCTTATACCGCCGTCGACAAAGCCGAATCGGAAGCCGAACTTGCTTTGACGGTAAACGGTTTCGGAACGCGTTGGGTTGCCGAAGCTTGTCGCGAAGTCGGCGCGAAAATGATTTACATCAGCACGGATTATGTTTTCGGCGGCGACGGAAAAATTCCTTACGAAATTGACGACGAAAAAAAGCCCGTCAACATTTACGGGCGCAGCAAACTTTTGGGCGAAGACGCCGTCAGTACGGTTTTGGAAAAACATTTTATCGTTCGCACAAGCTGGGTCTTCGGCATCAACGGGAATAATTTTATCAAAACAATGCTCCGCCTTGCCGAGACGAAAAATCATCTGCGCGTTGTCAACGACCAGATTGGAAGTCCGACTTACACGGTTGACTTGGCAAAACTTTTAGCCGATATGGCGGCGACGGAGAAATTTGGAACTTATCACGCAACCAACGAAGGATTTTGTTCTTGGGCTGATTTTACCAGAGAAATTTTTGAACAGGCGGGGCTTGATGTCGAAGTTGAAGGCATTCCGACGGTTGAATATCCCACGCCTGCGCGGAGACCGTTTAACTCGCGCTTGAGTAAAAAATCTTTGGACGAGGCGGGCTTTGAACGCCTTCCGACTTGGCAAGACGCCGTCAAAAGATATTTGGCGGAACTCAATGTTGTAAAAGCGCGTTGATCTCTTTTTGCAATTTGTTCAGCGCATTGTTCAAAGGAACGACGCCGCCAATAATTTTTTTCAGCTCGGTATCGGCGTAAAGCATTGCGGCGTTGTAATTTTTAAATTTGAAAGGCATAATCGCTTCGTCCATTGCCGCGCTGATATCGGCGGGCGTTATCGCTGAAGTGTCTGTCGAATACCACGAAAAAATTTCTTGCGCTTCGGCAGAAATAATCACGTCGCGGCGCACGGGCAATGCTTGAGATTTTTTCAAAATCATTTGTTGAGTATTTTTGTCGTAGCAAATTTTTTTCAAGAGTTTCCAAGCCAAATCTTTATTGCAAGTGCGCGAGCTCATTCCGACAAGCAAAGTATTCATAACGGAAATATTCCCGCCCGAATTGCCGGCGGGCATTTTTATGCAATCCCATTCAAAAGACGTGTATTTTTTTATTCGCCAAGGATAAGGTTTGTAAGTGCGATATTCGGCGAAAGTGAACGGGCGAAAGGCAACGCGCCCGACATCAAAATCTTTCGGGGAAATTGCAAAGCCGCCGTTGACTCCGCGCAGTTCCATCAAAAATTTTATCGCCTCTTCCATGCGCGAATCTGCAAAGTAAGAAGTCTTGCCGTCGTCACGGAAAAATTTCACGCCGTTTGAAATTGCCGCGTGTTGCCAAGAATAATCGTAGCAACCGAATTGATCGGGCGCACCGTCGCCGTCGGTGTCGCGTGTGACTTTGCGACAAATCTCCAGAAAATCTTTCCACGTCCAATCATTTTTCGGAAGCGCAATTCCTTCCTTCGCAAGCAAAGTTTTGTTGACGAACATAAAAGTCACAGTACTTTCGCAAGGCAAGGCGTAAGAAATATTTTCGTATTTGCCGAAGTTGAAGGCGGCGGGATAATAAACGTCGGCAGAAAAATTTTTGTCGCCGGAAATAAAATTTTCCAAATTCATCAACGCGCCGATTGAGGCATAAAGATTAAAATCGTCCGCCAAAACAAAGAAGACATCGGGCTCGGCTCCGTCAATAAATTGTTCGGCAAGCCACTCGCTGTAGTCTTCTTTTTTTATGCCGCTGACGTATTTAACTGTGACGCCGGGATTTTCCGCCTCAAAATTTTTTATGACTTCGTCAATCGCCGCGTAAGGTTCGCCTTGCGGCACATCCCAATTATTCCCCGCGAAAATTCCAATCGTTAAAGTTTTCGGGCGACTCATCTCGCAAAACAAAAAAATTATCGCGATAACGACGACCGCGACCAAAATTTTTTTAAACATGAAAATCACTCGCCAAACCTGTTTGCACTGCCCAAATCGCAAGCTGCGTTCGATCTCGCAAATTCAATTTCGACAAAGCCGCGCTTAGAGCATTTCTGATTGTACCTTCCGACAAAAATAATTTCTCGGCAATTTCTTTGTTGGAAAGCCCGCGCCCGACAAGACTCGCAATATTTTTTTCCGTTCGATTCAATTCCTTAATGCTCCTGCCGTCGAGCTCCATAGCGATATTTGCCTGCGCAAGCTGATTGAAAAGTTTCACAACCTTTGTAATGACGCTTGCATTTAAAATCGAGCCGCCGTTCATGACTGTATGAATCGCCGCCGTTAATTCCTGAACGGAACAACCTTTCAACAGATAACCGCTCGCGCCGTATTTCAAAGCGTAAAAAACATATTCATCGTCGTCAAAAGTTGTAAGGATAATAATTTTCACGTCGGGATATTTTTCTTTAACCGCCTTCGTGCAAAGGACGCCGTCCATTTCCGGCATACGAATATCCATCAAAATAATGTCGGGCAAATTTTTTCTTATCTGCTCCAAAACTTTGTTGCCGTTTTCGGCGAGCCCGACAACTTTTATATCGGAGTTCATGTCCAAAATAATTTTCAAACTCTCGCGAATCAAATCTTGATCATCGGCTATCAAAATTTTTATCATGAATTACCTCCTTAGCTTATAGCTGATAGCTGATAGGTTTTAGGTTTTAGGTTTTAGGTTTTAGGTTTTAGTTCCTAGTTCTTGGTTCCTGGTTCCTAATTGCTTTTAGCCTCCCGATTCAAAGGAATCATCGCCTCAACGATAAATCCTCCGTCACTCCAATAATGAATGTAACCGTGCAAAAGCTCCAAGCGTTCTTTCATGTGTTTCAAACCAAATCCCTGCTTGACATCTTCGCAACCCTGCCCGTTGTCGGCAATGACAATCAGCAAATATTTTTCGTTGCCGCCGATTGTGATTTTAACTTTTGTCGCGTGCCCGTGACGCTTTGCATTTGTGATGCTCTCCTGCAACACGCGATAAATTACGTCCTCTTGATCTCGGCGAAGATTTTCCGACCAACTGAAAATGTCGAAAGTAATTTCCATGCCCGAAGACGCCGAATAATCTTTTGTCATTTCCATCAAAGCTTCTTGAAAAGGAAGTCGCTCCAAATCATCTGGGCGCAATTTTTTTACCGAGCGGCGCACGTCGACAATTCCTTTTCTGGCGGTGTCGCGAATTTTATTCAGCTGTTGCTTGGTGACTTCGGGCGCGATTTCCAAAGTCATAATGCAGGCATCGAGCCCGGCGGCAATTCCCGTTAAAGCATGTCCAAGCGTGTCGTGAATTTCTCTGGCAAGACGATTTCTTTCGCGGGTCTCCGCCATCTGCGCGACTTCGATTGCATAAGCGCGCAGGCGTTGATTCGCTTCTTCCAATTTTTCATTCAGCAAACGAATTCTTTCCTTCTCCTCATGTTTGCTTTTCACGAGCAACACAAGATAAAACACGAAGACGATAACATTTATCGAGTAAAAAGTATTTTTCAAGGCAAGGATAACAGATTTTGCTTCGGCATTGTAATAGGACGCGTAAGCTTCGAACGAAGCAATTTTTGTCTGGAAAATCGCCATGTTGGAATTGGCAATGAAATAAAGGAAAATCAGCGCGATTAAAAGCGTGTACTCTTGGCGATGTCCTTCGTATTTGAACATTAAATCGGCGGCGACGAGCAAAACAACTCCGTCATAAGACAAATTCAGCACGCGCATTAAGAACATACAAATTATAATTTCTGTCGCGAACAGGAAATATTTTGCGCGGCTGTTTTTATTTTCTCTGTAAAAATATCCGACCAAAACGAAAATCAGAAATGCGAAGACGGTTTTGAAAAAAATTTCGCCGGACGATTGCGGAACCGCGCCTGCCGATTCCAAAAAAGCCCGCGCAGTCATAGATTGATTGATTCTTTCCTGCGTGAGGCACATGAAGGCGGTTAAAATTAAAATTATGAAGCCGTTGCAGACGTAAAGTGTTCTGTGCATGTTTTTTACTGTTAAAAATTTCATTTCAATCCCAACTGTCGAGGTCGGCGGCGGAAATATTT
>ERZ842401.2331-NODE-2331-length-25486-cov-17.176360_pt1 | contig 25486 bp, 24 predicted proteins | sample MGYA00521270_ERZ842401 | MGnify/ENA primary metagenome ERZ842401 (study PRJEB31892, sample SAMEA3878208) | bioreactor metagenome | biome: Moose rumen | place: Sweden | collected 2011-10 | study: EMG produced TPA metagenomics assembly of the PRJEB12797 data set... | reverse complement strand
ATTGCTGTGCAGCGCGGATTTGAAGCCACACATAAAATTGATGCTTCAAGCGCAAAGTCGGCTTTTTCCATCGCTCGCTGATTTCATCTTTTGTTAAAGATTGGTCTTCTTTTTTCCATTCTTTCCACGAAGCTTGCAAATACTCTTCCTTTAGGTTCTTATAGACCGCATACGGCACAACCCATGGATTATCTTTGCAGAACTTATTGACTTTTATCGATTGTCCTGCATTTGAATAGATTTTGTGCAAAAGCGACATCTTCCATTTCAAAACTTCTTCATAGTTGTATCGTTCATCATCTTTGTGCTGCAAAACGAATGCGTCATATTCACTTTGAATAGAAGAATCTTTTGAAACAGCTTCCGTCCATTCTGGCAATGAAGTCAAACTGATGTAAATCGGGTGCAATGCAAAAGCCGATACGCTTGAATATGGAGATGATTGCATTGCTGTGTCGTTTACAGGGAGAAGCTGCAACAAGCCTAAGTCGCATTTTTTGCAGAATTCAATCAGAGAGCTTAATGCAGGATACTCCCCGATAACCATCGATTCTTTAGTTTTTATTGCACCAAGAGGAACAACTATTCCTGTTATCCTCTTTGCCTTTTTCTTCGTAGTAGCCATACTAAAATTATAGCATACATTCAAAAAAAAGTATTGATACTTTCTTAAATTTTGAATTTTTTTGTATTATTTCTCAATAAAACCGTCTTTCCAATGCCAAACAGGAGTTGCAAGGGCATTGCTAAATGGTTGGACACGGCTAAAATCTGGCAACCAATCTGTATCGCTCGATAAATCTTGATAAAACAGATACTCAAAGCAATAGCTATCGATAAGCTCTCTAAGCGTTTTGTCTTCTTCGCGATTTACAAGACGATTCTGAAAGGCACAAAGAGAGGATTTTCTGTCGTGAAACGGCACAGGAGTATATTGGCTCATAAGAGAAATGCAAGATTTAGAATCAGCATGTGCCTTTAGCCAATCAAGAGCTAAGATTGTATCTTCCATACGACATGGCAAAAAGAGATGTCGAATAATAACGCCAGAGCGAATTTTTTCTCTTTTCTCGCCATTCTTTGAAACCTCTTCTATCTCAAGCGGGCTATTAGAAATCATCCAGCGTATTGCCCTTTTGCATACAGATGGATAATCGGCGGCTTGAAAAAGCTCTTTGCTCATCTCTGAATTAAGCGTTTTCATATCGGGAAGCCAAATATCCACTAAGCCTTTTAAAAGTTCTAGGCTCTCTGTGCTTTCGTAAGCGGAACTATTCCACGCAAAAGGTATTTTCACGCCTTTACTTTTCGCTGCTTTTATGAACTGTGCAATAAGAGGAATTGAATGGCTGCCAGTGATTAGGTTGATGTTTTCAGCCCCTTTTTCCTCAAGTGTTAAGCAGACCTTTACAAAATCTTCTTCGCTCAGTTCAGCTCCCATACCTTGCTGACTTATTTGATAATTTTGGCAAAATGCACAATGCAAAGTGCAGCCTGTAAAGAAAATAGCTCCACTACCACCAAACACGGTAACAAGCGGCTCTTCTCCAAAATGCAAGCATGCACTAGCAGCTTTTACCACTGCACTCTCGCCGCAAAAGCCCTTTTTTCCCTCTTTTCTATTCACACCACATTTTCTTGGGCATTGTGAACAAGACTCATATAAACTCATAGATGTATGAGTATAAAGCTAATGAGCAAAAAACTCAATTAACCTGTTTGCTCTCCGATTAGCAAACAGGTTACATTTTTATCGAATCACAATAACGTCAGAAATCGTCGTAATGAAACCTTTTCTCTCATTCTTCAGATTTGTCGGGCATTTTGTTTTTAGCACAATTCGATATGTGCCACTTTCAAGAGTCTTTGGCAAAGGAAAAAGAAGAGTTCCAGGTTTATTTACAGATAGTTTCGCAGTTACCTGTATCCAATCAGCAGAACTTTCATTGACTGAGTCTTCCACATTTGTTACAGGCGCAAACCAAATTCCGCTCCCCTCGCCTCCAATCAAAAGTTTCTTTCCTGTAAGCTGAACAGAACCGTTCAAAGAAAGAGAGCCGTCAGATACGCCTGTATCAACATTGATAATCTCAGATATAGTTCCAGAAGGTTCTATATAATCCGAAGGCTCTACGGTAATATTTGCAATAGCAGCCTTGATAATCTCCGACGGACTAAATTTGACAATTATGCTAGGAGCAAATGATTTTCCGTCAGTTGAACCTTTGCAAGCAATATAAAACACTCCAAGGTTTAAACAATTCACCGAATTGCCACTAGCCAAAGATTCTGTAATTACTTTTTCCAAAGCATCACATACAGAATATACTGTACCAATCCCCAACTGAGGAACTTTGTTTGCTACAAGCTGCAAAAGATTACCGACAGTATGAGTGTTTCGAACGGCTCTTCCAACATACTTATCAGAAGAGTCTTTTGAAAAATTGTTGACCTGTAATTTTACAGACACACGACCATTTGGATTCTCGATAGAATCCATCAAATTTGAATTAGTGGTTGCCATTAGGCTACCTCCTAATTTATAAAGATGTTGGCAAAGGCTCTTGAAACGGAAAGGCTAAAAACTGTAAAATCTAACTGCCACATTAGGAATAAGTTTTACCTTTTCCGCGAAAGTCTGTAAGCCGTTGCCTGTTGCATAACATACAACTGTTTTCAGACTTTTTTATTTTTTTCTCTTATAAAAGAATAAAAAAATTCTAACATTATTGCCAAGAATCGCGTTCTTTTTGCATGGGGTCGTCCCAGCAAGAATAAAAGTGTCGTTCTTTTGCAATACTATCAATAAACTTACTAAACTTCATCAGGATAATGTCATCAAAGATTTTTTCCTCATTTGTCAAAAATATCCGCTTATTTAAAGTTTCAGCCCTGTGCTTTGCACAAGAAAACGACACTCCAAAATGCTTCATAAGAAATCTTTCATCAATTTTTACGCCTCTCCTTTCTATTTCTTTCAAGATTTGAAAAGGAAGGAGCATTTGTGAAGCAAAGTAATTTGTTTCAATTTCTTGAATACCATAAAGAGCATCATTTTCTTTTATATCAGTTTTATGATTCAAAAGAAAATGACCCGTTTCGTGAAGTCGATTAAATGGCTCTCGTACATCACATTCATCTTGATTGTAAAAAACAATATTCTTGCCGTGCAGCTTTGTAAGTACAGAAGAATTACTTCCCAAATCAAAACAGTTCAATCCGAACTTTTCTAAAGCTCTTTTATACGAACAAAATTTTAAATCAGTTTCTTCGCTTACAACTTTTTCCACATCAAAAGGAAAAGTCGTAATACTTTTTGAAGCAACAAGCATTTCGTTTGCAAGAATATAAGCCTTTTTGAAATTAGGTTTTTGAATCATTATCTACTCTCCATCATCATCAAAAATATCATCAAAGGCCGCAGCCAAGATTTTCAATGCTTTTTTATGTTGTTCCGCATTCATATCTTTTAACCCCCTTTGAATAATCTGCACTTCTTTATCTTCAACAGGGAGTTTTCCTTCCTGCGTAGACCCTAAAAGAAAATCTGTGGAAACTCCAAAAAAATCGGCAACTTTCAAAAGCATATCCCGACGAGGAATAACGCCCGAATTTTCCCACATATTCACACGACTCTTAGAAACAGAGAGCTTTTGAGCTAATTGCTCCATACTCAACCCCCAATCCGTTCTAAGATTTTGAACCCTTTTTCCAAAATTTACTTCAGCCCCCATACAACCAAACCACCTTAAAAATAAAAAACTTATTCCTCCTTCACACTTATAAGATAAGTATAGCATCAAAACAAAAAATGTGTCAATTAAATTTTCAATGAAAATAAAATTGCACGCTCGTTTTTTACAAAAACTACATATAGAGTATATATAGCACTTATGCACATATTCGTCAAGCACAATTACAAGAATAATCCTCTTATTTGTGCAAGAATAATCCTATTACTTGTGCAGGAGTAAGAGGCTTACTTGTGCTGTAGTAAGAAAATTACTCTTGTTGATAGATGAGTTTTAGTGTGCTATAATCAGTCGTATGGTGGAAAAGAGTGGTTTGCTTCCAGAAGAAAAGGCTCGTGAAAAGATAGATACATTGCTAGAAGAAAGCGGTTGGACGGTAGTTAATCGCGATGAATTTGTAAGCGATGTGATAAACGCGCAGGCTGTTAGAGAGAATATTCTTAAAAGAAATAAAGAAGCGGATTATATTCTGTATCTTGACGGAAAAGCGATTGGCGTTCTTGAAGCAAAACGAGAAGAGAATAACTTGGGGCTTAAAGTTGCTGAACAAGCGCAAACGTATGCAACTATTCTTCCTGATTGGGTTCAATCTTGGATAACTCCTCTTCCTTTTATTTTCCTTTCAAATGGAAATCATTTGCTTTTTAAGGACAGAAGAGAAAAAGAAAGCAAGTATAAAATTCTCAAAAAAATGCTTTCTCCAAAGGAAATAGTAGAACTTGCTAACGGCGCAATAAACTCAGAATATGCAAAACTTCCATCTGTTCCGAAAGTAAGTCCTAAGGGGCTTCGTGAATGTCAGTTTGAAGCGATTACAAATCTTGAACTCTCTTTTAAGCAAGGACAGAGAAAAGCCCTTATAGTGCTTGCAACAGGTGCGGGAAAAACTTTTACGGCATGTACGGCGGCATATAGGCTTTTGAATTATACTAGAGCAAAAAGAGTTCTTTTTCTTGTAGACCGCAATAATCTTGGAAAACAGGCAGAGGGAGAGTTTGGAACATATAAACTCACTGAAACGGGGAATGCGTTTTCTGATGAATATATTGTACACAGGCTAAGAAGCGTCGAAAAAATTGGAAATGCAAGCGTTGTAATTTCGACTATACAAAGACTGTTTGCCTCTCTCACTGGGCAAAATATTGTAGATGATGATGACGATGATGAAGAGAGAGAATATGATGAAAATGCTCAAGAAAAGCAAATAGAGCTTACAGAGTTTACACAAAAAATTCTTTTGCCTCCAGACTTCTTTGATGTAATTATCATTGATGAATGTCATCGCTCAATTTATGGACAGTGGCAGCAGGTTTTGACATATTTTTCTAATGCAAAAATCATCGGTTTGACTGCAACTCCCACCCCAGAAGCAGAAGCTTTCTTTAACAAAAATCGTGTTGTCAATTACACACTTGAAAAATCTGTTGCAGACGGAGTAAATGTTCCGCCTCGTGTCTATAGAATAAAAACGCAAATATCGGAAGACGGCGGAATTATAAAAGACGGAGAGAATGTCAAACAGATTTCAAATTATACAGGAAATGAAAAAACAAAAAAGCAAAAAGAAGATGTGGATTTTACTAAAACACAGCTTGATAGAAGCGTTGTAGTGCCATCTCAGATTGAAACAGTGGTAAGAACATATAAAAAGGCTATTTACGAATCTTTGTATCCAGACAGACAAAAAGACTGGAATATGATTCCTAAAACGCTTTTCTTTGCCAAAACAGAAAATCATGCAAAAGATATTCTTGAAGCGATTAAAAAAGTGTTCGGCGAAGAATTCCAAAACAACAAACTTCCTGAACACTATGCAAGGCTCATCACTTGTAAAGCAGGAAACTCAAATCAGCTGATTAGCGATTTTAGAAACAATAAGGATTTTCGTATTGCAATCACTGTTACGCTCGTTGCAACAGGTACAGACGTGAAGCCTTTGGAAGTGCTTGTTTTTATGCGTGATATAAACTCAGAAGTGCTTTATACACAGATGAAAGGAAGAGGCTGCAGAACCATTGCAGACGATAAGCTCAAGAATGTTACAACAAACGCGACTTCAAAAGATTTTTATTATCTTGTAGATGCAGTTGGTGTTACAGAACACGAAAAATCACTACCAACACCATACAAAGACAAAAAAGGAGAGAGAGTTTTATCTTTAGAGGCGTTGCTAGAACATCTTGCACACGGGGAGCTGTCTGACGAAAATTTGAATCTCCTTGCAGGATATCTTTCTAATGTGAACAAAAAGGCTGAAACTGATGATTTGACAGAGTTACATACTCTTCTTAAAACGATAACGATAAAGCAGATTGCAATAAATATCTTTGATGCTTTTGAAAATAAAACGTTGCCAGAATACAAAGACATCAACGAGCCTAACACAGAGCGAAAGATATTGATTTCGCCGCTGCTCAATAATGTAAAAGCGAGAAAGAAGCTATTGGAGATAAACGCAGGATTCAGAAAGATTGCACTAGACACAAAAGACACTTTGATTTCAGCAGGATTTTCTAAAGAACAATCAAAGCAATACATCGATAGCTTTGAAAAGTATCTTGATAAAAACAAAGACGAAATTGAAGCGTTGAGGATTCTTTACAATCAAGAAAAAGTCGCTATCACTTACAATATGCTAAAAGATTTGGAAAAGAAACTGATTGCATACAATAATCAGTTTAAGTCGGAGTTCTTGTGGACTTGCTATCAAACAGTAGACGGAGAGGGCGGGAATGTAAAGCCATTGAACAAAGAAAATGAACTTGGTGTTCTTACCAATCTTATTCAGCTTGTTCGATACGGCTACAAACTCGATAATGAACTCGTTTCTCTCAAAAGGAAATTCGGCAGTTATTTCAATCTTTATTGCGGTCAATCTTGGCGTAAGTTCACAGAAGAACAACTTGAAATTGTCAGGCAAATAGCAGAATATATTGTGCAGAACGGTTGTATAACAAATAATGATTTATACAACGCGAAATCGGATTTGTTTGTAAAAGCTATTAAAATATTTGGCGGCGACAAATTAAATGAAGAGTTGCAAACTATATCTAAATATGTATTTTATGGAAAGGTAGCATAAATGGCAAAGAAAGAAAAATCAGAACAGACACTCACAAAGAAAGTGTGGAATATGGCTGATGTTTTGGCAGCGTCAGGCGTTGGCTTTACAGATTACATCATTCAGCTCACCTATCTTTTATTTTTGAAGATGGATAGTGAAAAAGAATCTTTTGGCTTGGGAAGTTCTATTCCAGAGGGGTACAAATGGAAAGACATTGTCAACCTTGACGGAAATGACCAGCTGAAAAAATATGAGCAAATACTAGAGGACTTGCAAAAGAAAGAAGGTCTTATTGGCTCTATTTTCACACAGGCACAAAACAAGATTTCAAAGCCTGCTCTTTTGAAAAAACTGATTGCAATGATTGACGAAGAAAATTGGTTCTTTATGGAAGGAGATTTGAAAGGTGCAATCTACGAGAGTATTCTTGAGAGAAACGGACAAGACAAGAAGAGCGGTGCTGGTCAATATTTTACGCCTCGAGCCTTAATCAATGCAATAGTTGATGTTGTTCAGCCAAAGATTACAGAAACGGTTGTAGACCCTGCGTGCGGTACAGGAGGATTCTTGCTTGCAGCCTATGACTTTATGAAAAAACAAGGCGAGAATGACCAAGACAAGATAAACTTTTTGCAAACTGAGGCATTAAGAGGAAACGATATTACGCCTTTGGTTGTAACATTGGCTTCTATGAATTTGTATCTTCACAATATTGGAACACAATCAACACCGATAAGATGTGAAGACAGTTTAGAGAGTGAGCCGCAGCAGCTTGTTGATGTAGTTCTTGCAAATCCGCCTTTTGGAGCGCGTCCTCAAGGAAGTGTCGATATTTCAACAAAGAGAGGTGATTTGATTGTTACGACAAGCAACAATCAGTTAAACTTTTTGCAACATATTATGCTTATGCTAAAAGACGGCGGAAGAGCGGGAGTTGTTCTGCCCGACAATGTGCTTTTTGCAGACGGAGCGGGAGAAACGCTTAGAAAGAAGCTGTTAAAAGATTTTAATCTGCATACGATTTTACGACTTCCGACAGGGATTTTTTATGCAAATGGAGTAAAGGCGAATGTATTGTTTTTTGAAAAAGGAAAAGAAACAAAAGATGTTTGGTACTATGATTATCGCACAGGAATAAAGCACACGCTTGCAACAAAGCCGCTAAAAAGAAGCGACCTTGATGATTTTGTCAGCTGCTATTGTGCGGGGCATATTGAAGAGAGAAAAGAGAGCTATAGCAAAGAGAATCCGAATGGAAGATGGAGAAAATACAGTGCAGAGGAACTGCTTTCACGGGACAAAACAAGCCTTGATATTTCTTGGATAAAAGACAAAGACGATTTAGAAGACGTAACGCTCAAAGACCTTTTTTCAACGATAAAAGAAAAGTCTTTTAACATCAACACCGCAGTAGAAAAACTTTCAGATTTGCTTTGCGGAATTGAAGGAGAATTTTGATGGAAAGTAATGAATTGGATTCACTTTGTGGAATATCTGATGATGAGCTTACCGCACGCTTTATAGAAGCTATAAGAATCGAAGATGAAATAAAAAAGGCAAAAGGAACACCTATTTCTTGCTATGACTCAGCAACAGATTCTGCATACTTACTTTATTCAGACGGAACAAAAAAATATGTTAGAGCAAAATAAAAAGCCTGAAATAATAGTTTTTGCAGGTCCAAACGGAAGTGGCAAATCTACAATTACAAAGCTAGCAAAAGTTATTGAACCGTATATAAATGCAGATGAAATCAAACGCACAAATTACTGTTCAGACCTTGAAGCCGCTCAATTTGCAGAAAAAATGAGAGAAAACTGTGTAGCAAATAAAAAGAGTTTTACTTTTGAAACAGTTCTTTCTACTGACCGCAATCTGAAACTTCTACAAAGAGCAAAAGAACAGGGATTTTTTATTCGTTGCATTTATGTCCTTACAAGTAATTCAGATATAAATGTTTCTCGTGTGGAATCTCGTGCAGCGGCAGGAGGTCACTCTGTGCCAGAAGAAAAAATAAGAAGTCGCTACACAAAGGCTCTGTCGCTTTTACCAGAACTTGTAAAAGTATGCGATGTGGTTCACATTTATGATAATTCAACATTGCCTTTCAGAATATTCAAAAAACGCAAAGAAGAGTATTTTTTTTGGGAAAATGAAAGGTGGAATAAAAGCAAAATAGAGAAACTTACAGGAACAGCATTATGAACACAAAAGGATTGAGACAAAAGATATTAGACCTCGCTATTCACGGGAAGTTAGTTCCTCAGAATCCGAATGACGAGAGCGCGGAAGTTTTGCTTGAAAAAATCAGAGCAGAAAAAGCAGAGAAAATTAAAAACAGAGAGCTGAAAGCAGACAAAAAGGACTCTTTTATCTTTGTTGGAAGCGATAAAAGGCACTATGAGCAATTCACTGACGGAAGCGTAAAAGACATTGAAGACGAGATTCCGTTTGAGCTTCCTGCGGGCTGGGCTTGGTGCAGATTGGGGGAGATTTATTGGCACACAACAGGAAAGGCTCTTAAAAAATCAAATGAAAAAGGAACATTGAAAAAATATATTACAACTTCTAATCTTTATTGGGATTCTTTTGATTTTACTGAAGTTCGTTCTATGTATTTTACAGATGATGAACTAGAAAAATGCACAATCAAAAAAGGTGATTTAGTTCTTTGTAATGGAGGAGATGTTGGTAGAGCTGCTATTTGGAATTTTGATGAAGATATTTGTTATCAAAATCATGTTTCACGTTTAAGACCAAGGATAGCAGGAATTTACAACAAACTTTATTTATATTTACTTATGTTCTACAAAGAACGAGGTATGCTCAATGGAAAAGGAGTCGGAATCACATCTTTATCTGCAAATGATTTACTTTCAGGACTCTTTCCCCTCCCGCCGCTTGCTGAGCAGAAGAGAATTGTCGGCAAAATTGAACAGATATTCGCACAAATCGAAGAATTGGAGCAGAACAAAGGGGAGTTGCAGATTGCAATAAAACAAGCAAAAGCCAAAATCCTTGACCTCGCTATTCACGGAAAACTTGTGCCACAGGAGGAGAGCGACGAGAGCGCGGAAGTTTTGCTTGAGAGAATAAGAGCAGAAAAAGCAGAGAAAATCAAAAGAGGAGAGATGAAAGCAGACAAAAAAGACTCTTTTATCTTTGTCGGAAGTGATAAACGGCATTATGAGCAATTCACTGACGGAAGCACAAAAGACATTGAAGACGAGATTCCGTTTGAGCTTCCTGCGGGCTGGGCTTGGGTTAAACTTCCAGATTTATGCTCAATTCCAATTACAGATGGTACTCATAAAACTCCAACATATTCAGATAAAGAAAATGGAGTTCCTTTCTTGTCATCAAAAGATGTTACTTCTGGCAAAATAGATTGGTCAAAAATTAAGTACATTACAAAAGACTTACATGAAGAGTTATATAAGCGTCTAGCACCTCGAAAAAATGATATTCTTCTTGCTAAAAATGGAACAACTGGTATTGCGGCTTTAGTTAAAGACGATACAGTATTTGATATATATGTTACTCTTGCATTAATTCGTCCTATTACTGAAATGATTTTTTCTCAATATTTACTTTTTGTTATAAATTCGCATTTCTGTAAAAATCAGTTTAATGACCATCTAACTGGTATTGGTGTACCTAACTTACATCTTGTGGATATAAATAAAACTGTTATTCCCCTCCCTCCCCTTGCAGAACAGAAAAGAATTGTCGGCAAAATTGAAGAGCTGTTTGAGCAACTGGATTCGATTGCTATGAATCTGGGGTGATGTGTGGTAGACTTGTTCTAAAAAATACATTCACAATAGAACAAGTCTTCTCAAAAAAAAATTTGTAGAAAGAGTCTAAAGAGCTTGCTTGTCAACAAATATCATCATCATCTTTTCAAGCATATCCATAGGAATATCTTCTGCTTCAAAGTTGACCAAAGAGCTAAGCTCCCGCCAATCTTTAGCATTAAGGATTTCTGTTGCAAACGTTTCTCCGTCTAAAAGGCTTTGCATAGCTGCCAGTCGGTCAATGTTTTCTCTTGTCGGCTCTTCTTCTCTTTGAGATGATGTGTCAATATAAGTCTTTTGCCAGTAATCCGCAAAAGAGGAAGCAAGAGAAGTCATATCGCGATTATTAGAAACAAAAAGCTCTATAACGCTTTCCACAACACGAGTGCTATCATAAGAAGAGTGCTCTGCTCTCTCTCTCTTTTTAATGCGCTCAACATCTGAAAAAAATTTCTGTAAATCTGTCATATATAATAATAATAGCTTATATTAGATTTTTTAGCAACTTTTTGTAAAAAAATTGGTTTTATTAGCTCTATAAAGCAATTTTTTTCTTGACTTTTGTTTTATCTAACCATACACTTTAAGATATGGACTTAAGAGCAGTATTAACGCCTGAAACAGTAGATTTGCATCTCAAAGGAACTACTAAAGAAGAAATCATAGATGAGATGCTTGAAATCCTTATTAAAGCTGGCAAAGTTACAGACAAGGCTTCAGCACGCGAATGTGTACTAGAGCGCGAACGTAATATGTCTACAGGTATGAAACACGGTATCGCTATTCCGCACGGAAAGACAGATACAGTTTCTGACCTTGTTGCATGTATTGGTATCTCAGACAACCCTGTTGACTTTGATTCTCTTGACCAGGAGCCGTGCCGTATCTTTATTATGACGCTTTCTCCTGTGAACAAAACAGGTCCGCACTTGCAGTTCCTTGCGGAAGTAAGCCTTTTGTTCAAGAGCGCAGAAAAACGACAGCAAATCTTGAATACACAAGACAAAGCTGAAGTTATCAGTATTCTTACGGCATAATCTTTTTTATTTAGATTCTTGCTATCGTAAGATAAGTTTGACGTATGCGTCTTTATTCGTAGAAAAGGACCTTTTTCCCAATTGGAATGAGGTCTTTTTTCTTTTCACTAACAATTTTCTTCACAATTTCTTCATAAATATATATCATAAATATAAGGAGTATAGATAATATGAAGCTAGAAAAAATATTTGAAGCAAAAGATGGAAATCTTTTTACACTCTCAGGCGAGGCTGTTGAAAAAGAGAGCGTGAAAGCAGTTTGTCTTTCTTGGAAAGATGTAGAGCCGAATGAAGAGGGAAGCTATAATGAAGAGCTTTTAGCAACACTTCGCCTTTCTTTAAAAGCAAATGAGGAAGAGAAAAAGTTTGTCTATATTGCACCTATCGTAGACAAAGATATTACTGGCGAAAAGTATGAGCAATTCACAGCAGCAATGAAGCATAGTGCTCGAAGGCTAAAAGATTGCATTTCGATAGTGGGTTTTGCCCTTCCAAAAGAAATCGCAGAAGACGAAGAAAAAGCAACATTCTATATTGAAGAGTTGTCTGCAAAGCACGCTCAATATGTGTTTTTTGCACACGGCAAAAATGAGATAGCAGATGTAAATATAGTGTGTTTATAACATTATTTTTATTTATCTTTCTATATCTTGCATAAAAATGCTCTTTTCTTTAGAATATATCTCTAAAATATCTAATGGAGGGCATTTTTATGACTGAAAGTTCTAACGCTAACAATCATACTTATTCGTTGATGCTAGGCACAATTTTTTTCAGTCTTCTGTTTTTGGTGCCTTGTACGCTTATTTGTACATTTGTACCAGTGAAGAAAATACCTACAATAACAGCTTTGCCTCAATTTGAAGTAGAATCAGTCGCATTAGAAGAAGATGTTGCTTTTAAAGAAAAAAGTGTTGTCGAAGACTCATTTGAAGTATCATATAGCACTAAAGTTCAAGATTCTAAAAAACGGCTAGATGAAGGACTTGCTTTATATCGACAGCCATATTCAAAAGCTGCTGTAGAATGGTTTTATATTCACCTAACAGAAGATAGAGATGTCGCACTTGCAATTATGAAAGAAGCTGATAAAAATGATATTCCGCTTTCTCTTGCATTTGCCTTAGCACACACAGAAAGCGAGTTCAAGCCACGTGCGGTAAACACAAACAAAAACGGCTCTATTGACCGCGGATTATTTCAACTCAACAATAAATCTTTTCCAAATCTAAAGGAAGAAGATTTCTTTAATCCTGAAGTTTCTGCAAAATACGGAATGTCGCATTTACGCTATTGTCTTGACGCAGCAGGAAACGAAATTGCAGCCCTCGCAATGTATAACGCAGGCACAGGCAAAGTCAGAAACAATGCAACTCCGCAAATTACGCTCAACTATGTATCAAAAATCGATTCATACAGAAAAGGTATCGATTTGCTTTTTGCAACCGATGTTCTATCGTTTTACGAAACATCGCCAGATACAAGAGTTGCATTCGTTCAATAAACGAGAATCTTTCTATATTCTTCAATCAGCTTATCTATGCTCCAAGAAGCATTCGCAGGGCTTGTACTCGGCAAGAGAGAGATAGATAAGCCATACTGAGATTCATACTTTGCAGCACACAATTTTTGCCACAGCGAAAAAGCGGCTTTTCCTGTGCAGAACACATTGTGTATTTTAGAAGCCGAAAACAATGGCGCAAAATCATTTGCAACAGCATTCTTTATGCTTGAATCCGCAGCCCCGTACATATCACAAGAAGACAGCACGTCCCATAAAGCTATGTTGTGCCGAATAAGAAACGACTTTCGCTCTTCTATTGCCTTTTCTCTGTCTGAATCATTGTTCAAAGTCAAAAGCGTTTCGCCGAAAATTGCAGGAAGTACACGCCAAAATCTGTTTTGTGGGTGCATATAAAAAAATCCTGCTTCTCTGCTTTTTGGAGAAGGCATTGTCCCCAAAATAAGCACTCTGCTTTCTGCGTTCCATACAGGCGGAATTTCGTGAATAATTTTTTCTGTTGTATTCGATTTCATATTCTCATTATAACATAAAAACAACATAAAAAAGCCCGAAGAAGCTTTATTCAACTTTATCGGGCTTTTTTATATCATTTTACAAAAGAGGCTGTGCCTCACAAAGAGCAACTCTACGCTGCATAAATTGCGCGTACGTTGATTACGTCGGCAATAGAAGAAAGCGCAGATAGCGTATCATCTTCTACTTTGCCGTCAACATCAAGCAGCGCATACGCAATATCGCCTCTGTTTTGGTCAATCATTCCGCTGATATTTTGCTTTGCATTTCCCAATACCGTCGTAAAGTTCGCAATCATACCAGGCACGTTCTTATGGCTTATACAAAGTCTTGTGCCGCCTTTCGGAATTGCATTATCAATCTTCGCTTTCGGGAAGTTCACGCTGTTTGCAATAGCTCCTGTTTCTAAGAAATCACGAAGCTCTTTGACCGCCATTACAGCGCAGTTATCTTCTGCCTCTGGCGTTGACGCACCAAGGTGTGGCATACAGATGATTTTCGGATTGTTCAAAAGCTCTTCTGCCGCAAAATCCGTTACCATACACGCAACCTTCCCCGAATTGATTGCAGACAAAACATCTTCATTGTTCACCAAGCCACCGCGAGCAATATTGATGATACGAACACCGTTTTTCATACTACGAATAGTAGAAGCATTAATAAAGCCCTTTGTATCTGGAGTTTCAGGAACGTGAACAGTGATATAATCAGATTTTGCAAAAAGAGTATCGAGAGTTTCGGCGTGCTTGACCTCGTGATTGATACGCCATGCAGCGTCTACAGAGATAAACGGGTCGTAGCCGATGACGTTCATTCCCAACTCAATCGCAGTATTTGCCACCATTGCACCTATTGCGCCCAATCCAATAACGCCAAGCGTCTTGCCCTTGACTTCAGAGCCAATGTAGTTCTTCTTTCCTTTTTCTGCCAAAGAAGCAATCTCTGCGCCCTTACCAGCTAAAGAGTTTGTCCACTTGTTCGCTTCTACAACAGGGCGGCTCGAAAGCAAAATGCTCAAAATCACCAACTCTTTCACCGCATTAGCATTTGCACCAGGTGTGTTAAAAACGACAACGCCTTTTTCTGCCAACTCCTTGCAAGGAATATTGTTTACTCCTGCACCTGCACGAGCAACAGCTTTCACCGTGGACGGCAGCTGCATAGAAAGCATATCGTGACTTCTGACCATAATCGCATCAGGATTTAAGATTTCTGAAGCAATTTCATAAGAATCGTGCGGAAAGTTATCAAGCCCGATAGAGCTTATTCTGTCCAAAGTCTGAATCTTGTGCATATTACGCATTCTCCTTTGCAAATTTTTCCATAAAGTCGATGAGAGCCTGAACCCCCTCTTTTGTCATAGCATTGTAAATAGAAGCTCTCATACCGCCCACTAAGCGATGACCTGCAAGGTTCACCAAGCCTGCTTCGGCAGCTTCTTTTACAAACTTCTTATTGATAGCACTTGCCTTTTCCTCGTCCGTTTCTTTTGTGAGGAACGGCACATTCATCAGTGAACGGCTTCCCTTTTCTGCTGTTGCGTGATAATAAGAGCTTGCATCAAGATAATTGTAAAGCAAATCAGCCTTTTCGTGATTTCTCTTTGCCATACCCTCAGCACCACCATTCTTTTCAATCCAATGCATCACCTTGTCAAGAACATAAATCGTGTAGCACGGCGGAGTATTGTACATACTGTCTGCGTCTGCGTGTGTCTTGTAAGAAAGCATTGTCGGTGTATTTGCGCGAGGGGAATCTGTGATTAAGTCTTTGCGGATAATCACCAAGGTAACACCAGCAGGAGCAAGATTCTTTTGTGCGCCTGCAAACAACAGACCAAACTTTGACACATCAAGAGGCTCTGAGAGAATACAAGAAGAAATATCTGCAACAAGCGGAATATCGCCAGTATCGGGAATATACTCGTAATGAGTGCCCATAATCGTATTGTTCAAACAGATATACGCATAATCATAATCACCAGAGATTTTTTCAACGCGCGGAATATAAGAATAATTCTTGTCTTTGCTAGAAGCGATAACATCAACAGCAACTCCTAACGCCTTTGCTTCAGCTGCCGCTTTCTTTGCCCAAACACCCGTTTCAATATATGCCGCCTTGCCCTTTTTGTTTCCAAGATTAAGAGCAACCATAGCAAACTGAGTAGAACCGCCGCCCTGCAAAAAAAGAATCTTGTAGTTATCAGGCACATTCATCAAGCGACGCACCATTTTTTCTGCGTCTTCTATGATAGGCTTGAATGCGCTTGAACGATGGCTCATTTCCATCACAGATTGTCCCGTGCCATTGTAATCAAGCATTTCTGCGCTGCACTCTTTTAATACATCTTCAGGCAAGCAAGAAGGTCCTGCTGAAAAATTGTAAACACGACTCATATTTGTTTCCTCCTAAAAAAAAGATATTGCGCATAACGGCAATATCACACATCTTTAATCTTCAATAGCAGCAGCAAGGACATTCAAAGCTGTCTTTGTAGCAACATTTTCAACAAAAATATCGTGGTCAAGAGTAAGCACAATATTTGTATAATTGACAATTCCCCGTATTCCGCAAGAAACAAGGCGATTTGCAACGCTCATCGCCACCGCGTCAGGAACGGCAAGAATAGCATACATAATGCCTTGACTTTTGATAATTTCTTCCAATTTTGTCGTAGGATAAAGCGGACAAGAAGCCTTGATAACTTCAGTCTTATTCACGCTTTCGTCGAAGCCTGCGACCAACTTAAATGAAGAGCCTTCAAGCATATCACCTGTACAAAGAGCCTCTCCGAGTTTGCCAAGCCCCACAAGGCAGCATTTTCTTTCTCGAGAGCCATCTTCTCCTATTGCTTTTTTTAGCATTCTTAGAAGCACATCGACGTGATAGCCATTTGAAGCACCGCAAATACAGCCAATCATCGAAATATCTCTTCTGATGACTGAATTTGACCAACCAGTCAGCTTTTCAATATCAAGAGAAGTAATCGTGTCTTGTTCAAGCTGGCTTAAAAGCTGCGCCAAAAGCACAAGCCTTCTCCTTGACCTTTCTGGTAGTGTTTTCATATCGTTTCCTCTCTAAAAACGTGATAATTTTATCATACGGTATTGTATTGTAACTAAAAATAGAAACAATGTCAATAAACTTTTACAGTATTTTTTTATCATCTATGAAAAAAATAATTGTATTTACGTTTTACGCTTTAAATACTGTGAATAATATTGTAAAAACAGTACTTTGTAAAGCATCTTGAATTAAAAATACCGTATCCCAGCGCCAGATGCTCTCCCGAACGTGTCAATCTTACCGCCTGTAAACAAAGAACAAAAAAAAGACGCAGTGTATTTCTTCTTAATAAAGAAGCTCACTACGTCTTTTATAAAAGGCTGTTCCTTAAAAGAGTTTTTAGCCTTCGATTACCGCGATGATGTCGCTGTTCTTGAGAATAAGATAGTCCTCGCCGTCAATCTTGACTGAAGTGCCTGCGTACTTGTCGTACATAACTCTTTCGCCCACCTTGACGGTAATCTTTTCTTTTTCTGTTCCCGGTCCAACTTCGCACACAGTAGCAGTCTGAGTCTTTTCCTGTGCTGTTTCTGGAATGATGATTCCGCTTGCTGTCTTTGATTCGCTCTTCTCTGTCTTTACGAGAACACGGTCTGCTAATGGCTTCACTTTCATATTCGTTTTCCTCCAAAGTGAAATTCTGAATACATTTGTAGCCCTTATTGTGCCATAAGTATTCAGATTATGATATTGTAAAATGTAAACTGGGTCAAAATGATACACTCAATAGAGAACATCTCTTTTGCTGTATCAATTTTTTTTCTTTACCCTATACTTCTAAGATACTAATTCTTTTTCCAAACGTCAAATTTTTTTGCAAACAAAGTACATTTTCTCTTTTTTCCTATTTTTTTTGCAGATTGCATTTATTGGCACGAGAATTGCTTATAGATAAGCGAAAGGTTAAAAGACTTTTTTATATCTTTTATCTTTATTTTCTTTATTCTTTATTTAGAGGGGCACAAGATGAAAAGCGATGATTCAGCATTGACAACGTATCTAAAGGAAATCAACAAAATTCCGCTTCTTTCTCAAGAAGAAGAATCAAAGTTAACTCTTTTGTCCGCTAAAGGCAATAAAGAAGCAAAAGATGCTCTGGTAAAAGCAAACTTGCGCTTTGTAGTGAAAATAGCAAAAAAATATCGCTATACAGGCGTTGACCTTTTGGACTTAATCAGCGAAGGAAATATAGGTCTTATGACCGCCGCTGACCGATACGACGCTTCAAAGGGCGTAAAGTTCATTTCGTATGCGGTGTGGTGGATTAGACAGTCTATCACAAAATACATCAGCGACAAGGGACGCACAGTGCATTTGCCTGCAAACCGCGTCATTGATTTGTCAAGGATTAGAGAAGCCTCTGCGTATTATTCAGATTTGCCAGAAAACGAAAAAATCATAAACATCGCCTCTTCACTCTCTCTTGAAAAGGATTATGTGAAAGAGTTGTTGCAGATAGGCGAAGATGTCTGCTCATTAGACGCACCAGTTACCGAATCTAGCGCATTGGGCGAAACAATAGAAGAGAATCGCTACACTGCTCCAGAAGATTCAGCTTTAACCGAATGCCTTAAAACAGACATTGACACAACGCTTTCTACATTGAAACGCCGTGAATCAGGAGTTCTCAAGCTCCGCTATGGACTTGACAACAAAAAAGCAATGTCTTTGGAAGAGGTGGGAAAGCTATACAACTTGTCTAAAGAAAGAGTGAGACAAATCGAGCACTATGCGATTAAAAAGATGCAGATGCCGCATCGTTCATCTCGCCTTGTTGCATACGTTGCCTAAGTTCATCGAATGCGTCTGTGCGGGCTTCTAAGAGGAGCTGTTTATCACGGTTTATATCGGCAAGTGCAAAAGTTAAATAACCTGATTGCGCCGTGCCAGTAAACTCTCCAGGTCCTCTCAATCGCAAATCTTCTTCTGCAATGTGAAAGCCGTCGGTGCTTTGTCTGAGTACTTTCATTCGTTGCACACCGATTTGTGTGATATTTTGGCTATAGATAAGAAAACAATAGGCCTGCAATTCGCTTCGTCCAACCCTTCCGCGAAGTTGGTGCAATGCGGCAAGTCCAAAGCGGTCTGCATGCTCAATCACCATACAAGTTGCATTAGGCACATCAACACCGACTTCTACAACAGTTGTCGCAATAAGTATGTGTATTTTGCCGTCTTTGAAATCTTTTAAGATACGGCTTTGCTCTTCTTCATCAACATTGCTGTGAACAAGTGCGCATTTGTATTGCGGATATATCTGTTCTGATAAGACTTTATACATATCTTCTGCAGATTTTAAGGTTTGCCGAGTGTCTTCTAACGAGTTTCTTTCAGTCTCTTCCTTGCCCTCGATGAGCGGATAGACAAAATAGGCTTGATGACCTGCGTCTAATTCTTTTTTAACAGCGTTATACACATTCATTTCATTGCCCATTTTGGTCAGATACGTTTGTATAGGCTTTCTGCCATTAGGCATTGTGCGAATAGTAGAAATATCGAGGTCGCCAAATGTCGTGAGTGCTAAAGATTGAGGAATGGGAGTTGCGCTCATCATCAATAAATGGGGAGTAAAAAGGTTTTGCCTGCCGTCTTTTTTCGCAGCGACACTTTGCCTGCCTTTGTCTAAAATGCTGTTTCGCTGTGCAACGCCGAATTTATGCTGTTCATCGATTATCGCCAGCTGTAAATCCTTATACTGCACCGCCTTTGAAAAAAGCGCATGAGTGCCGACAACAAGCATAACATCGCCTTTTTCGATAGCTTTTACCAAATTGCCTCTTTCTTTTGCTTTTATATTTCCCGTCAAAAATGCGACGTTCACTCCTATATCTTCAAGCAGCTGAGCGGCGTTTTCTGCGTGCTGTTTTGCAAGCAATTCTGTCGGAGCCATAAGCACGCTCTGCCCCCCCCAATCAGCAACGCGAAGGCAAGCAAAGAACGCTACCAATGTTTTTCCGCTACCGACATCGCCCTGCAAAAGCCTCTGCATTGTGGTAATTCTGCTCTTTGTTTCATCGCTGTCGCTTTTCTGCTTTAATAATTCGGTGTTTCTCGACTGATAGCCAGAATCGATGTCTTTATTCATATCGAAAATAACACGCATTTGGTCTTTTGTGAGCTTAAAGGGTAGCTTTTCGCACAATTTTAGCTGCATAGGAGAAAGAGAGAGCTTAAACGTATCTTCATCGATTTCAGAAGTATCTTCGATTACCCTGTTTTCTATGCTCTCTTCTGGCAGCGTCCCCCAATGCTCATACGCGCGCTTTACCATAGCTTTTTGGAAATTGAAAAGCTCTTCATACACAAGCGTTTTTCGTGCAAGATAGGTATCGTCAAGACGGGAAGGCAAATGGATTTTTTGCAATGCGTCTTTTTTGTGAAGCAGTCCTCGCTTTACCCTGTATTTTTCGCTTATTTCGTCATCAATACCGATAGAATACTGCGTTAAGGCTTGCTTTATCACTTTGCGAAACATCTTTTGCGACAAGCCCTCTGTAAGCGGATAGACGCTAAATACTGCGCTATGGGGGATACTTTTTTTCAAAGCCTCTTCAAATGGTATTTCATTTGGCAAATACAATCGTTCTGTTTCAAAAGCAGTAGACTGCAATTTATTGTACTTTATTTCAAACTTTCCTGTAACCGCGATGATAGAGCCCACAGGCAAGCTCTTTTCTAAAAAGCCTCGATTAAAAGCGACAAGCTCCGCAACCGCCGTGCCGTCAGTGATGAGCAGTTTTAGCGTTTTCATCTTTCCGTAGCCGAACCATTCGTGTGCGCTCACTTGGGCTATCGTATGCACTTTGTCGCTTTGAAAATCTTTTAAGTAAACCCGTTTTGTTCTGTCGTCGTATTCTCGCGGATATGTGGTCAACAGGTCTGAAATAGTAAAGATATTTAATCGAGCAAATTGAGCTTGCGTGCTCTCTCCCACTCCGCTCAATGTTGATACAGGAAATTGTATTTCTGATAATTTCATATTCTCGCCCCCTTTCATTCTTTTTTCATTTTATTATAGAACAAACGGAGGAAATGCGCTATTGCGTAGCGTAAGATTTTTACTTCTTAAACTACGCAAGGAACAAAAAACTGCCGCTCGTCCGCGATTTTGTCGCACTCGCAAGTACGCCTAAGCGCAGTCCAAATGAAGCCGCCGCCGCAATTCCAATGAAGACAGAAAAAAGCATAGACCCAGTGCCAGGGTCTATATAGAGAAGAGAAAAACTCATCTTTGCACTCCTTGCAGATAAAACCGCTCTCTTTTGTTACAAGGAAGCAAATGATTTTTAAAAATTAGCTTGCGGCTCTTACAAAACACCTCGCGGGTGTTGAGAAACAGCCCTAGGTTATAGATAGATAGATAGATAGATAGATAGATAGATAGATAGATAGACGTTACCATTGAATTAACCTTTAACTCCTGTAAAAATCTGCAAAGCGCACTGTTTTTTTTCTCATTTCGCCTTGCAGATTTCACTTTATTGCTGCTTTTCGTCTGCTTTTTTCGCACTAGCGCGTTTCGGCACAGAAGCATTCGCCTTTTCTGTCGCCTTTGAAAGCTCGTCAAGCAAAGCCTTATACTCATCATCGCTGTTTTTCATCAGCTCCAAATACGAAAGAATTTCGCCGTTAAAAAACGAAATCAGCTCTTTTTTAATCGCCGTCGCATTCTCCGCGCCAGAAAAAGCCGCAGCCGCCTTTTCGTTCGCCACACTCAATTCTTTGACCGCGCGGTTCTCGTCAAAGACTTTTTTCAAAACCTCTGCCACGCCGTCCAGTTTTTCCAAGTTCGCCTTCGCGCCTTCAGTCGATAAATCCTGCTCAATGCTGAAAAGAAGAGCCGTTTCGTCAGCATACGGGGCTGTCAAAACGCTCGCTCCTCCGTGCCGCTCGATGATTTTGAGCACCTGCTCCGCCGCCTCGCTTTTTTCGCCAAGCTGCAAATCGCGATACCCCTTCAAGCCCGACAACACCCGCTTAAAATCCGCATCTCGCGCGCTGTCCGCACTCTCTAAAGCCTCCGTGCCTTTCACCGCTTTTATCGCCGTAAGAAGATTCGCCGTTCTCACTCTCAACCGAGAAAAGCGCGGAGAAAGATATTTGTCCTCGCTCAAAGCTGTGTGCGACTCAAAATGCGTACAGCTTTCGTCAAACAGCGTCTGTGCAACTGTGTTTCGGATTGCGCCTAAAACTTTCATAACCGCTCCTAAAAAAAAATTTGCCGCATAACACGGTAAATGTATGATATTCGATAAGCATTAAGCGTGTCAAATCTTTTCTCATCTTTTCTCATCTTTTTTCCGCGCGAAAAAAAAAAGGAAATCTCCAAAATCTCTAATTTCTTTAAAGAAACTGTTTCCCAAAAATCAAAGCCGCCGTTTTCGCTAAAAAAATCGCTTGAGAGAAAATAAAATCGCCTTTTTCTTTAAAGAAATTTTGAAAAATCTCTAAAATCTCTAATTTCTGCGAAAAAACTGCTTCTAAAGCCGAAAGGGAAAAATATCGCAAGCGAGCAAAGCTCTGGTACATCAAAAAAGCCGATAGACCAAAAAAGAAAAATGCGCTATTGTATCTCTATGTTTTTCTATAATTTGATTATCTATCCATTAAGACAACTCCTCGAAATTTGCTATATATTTTTTGAAGAACTCACAAAAAGTTCTGGACTGTCAGTTATCGGTTTGAGCTTTGTGGTAACGCTGTGCTGTTTGCCTCTGTATATCACGGCAGAAGATTGGCAGGAAAAAGAGCGTCTCGCGCAAAAAAAGATGAAAAGCCGCGTGGAGCGCATAAAAAAGGCGTTCAAGGGCGACGAGCAGTATATGATGCTCTCCACCTATTACCGACAGCAGCATTATCATCCGATGATGGCTCTGCGCTCAAGTTTCGGGCTTTTAATCCAGATTCCGTTTTTTATCGCGGCATATTCATTTTTGTCGCATTTGCAAAACCTCAAAGGCACATCGTTCCTGTTCATTCGCGATATGGGAAGTGCGGACGCTCTGTTCCACATCGGCTCTTTTAGCGTGAACATTCTGCCGATTTTGATGACGGCAATCAACTGCGTTTCTGGCGCGGTCTATACAAAAGGACACGACAGCATTCGCGAAAAAGTGCAGATTTATGTTTCTGCCGCGCTCTTTTTGGTCTTGCTCTATGGCTCTCCTGCGGGCTTGGTGATGTATTGGACGATGAACAATCTCCTTTCACTCGTGAAAAATATTTTTATGAAGCTCAAAAATCCGCTCAAAGTGCTTTACTGCATTGCTTCTGCGGCGTGCGCTGCGGGAATTCTTGCGGCGGCGTTTTTTATGGGAGGAATGAAAATAGAACTTCGCGCGCTCTTTGCATTGATGTGCGCGGCAGTTATTGCCTCCCCGATTTTCGTAAAAATAATTCTGCGCTTTGTCGATACGTTCTTGACCGACATAAGCGAAAACGCAAAAGTCCGCTGTGCCGTTTTTGTGCTGTCTGCGCTCTTGATTGCGTTTTTAACAGGCTTGACTATTCCGTCGATGCTGATGGAAAGCGAAGTGCAGGAGTTTGCTTTTGTAGACGGCTATACCTCGCCATTTGTGTTTTTATGGACACCGTTTTTTCAAGGGCTGGGCTTTTATGTGTTTTGGCCGCTGTGCTTTTACGCGCTCTTCGGAAAAAGAATCAAGAAGATTTTGACGCTCGGAGCCGCTTTTTTGGCGGTGTACGCGCTTATCAACAACTTTTGCTTCACGGGCGATTACGGTCCGATGACGCAGAACCTCGATTTTATGGAGGCTCAGTTTTTTAGCGACACCCTGCCGAGAATTGCACTCAATGCGCTTTTGGCACTCGTTTCATTCTGCGCTATTGTCTTCATCTTGAGCAAAAAGGCGAAAATCCTCATTCCGTGCGCTGCGATTGTGCTTTTTTCGCTGTCGGCTCTTTCTGTCCGCAATATTTCGATTATCTCCGATTCGTTTTCCAAAATGACACCGCCGCAAGTGCGCGATTCGATTGAAAGCGTGTATCATCTTTCAAAGACAGGCAAAAACGTTATCATTTTTATGCAAGACCGCCTTTTTTCGCCTTTAATCGACGAAGTTTTTGAGGAAAAAACCGATTTAGTAGACCATTTCGACGGCTTTGTATTTTATCCAAATACGGTTTCGCTCGGTCCGCTCACTATGCTCGGTGTTCCCGGCATTTTCGGCGGATATAGCTACACTCCCGCCGAGATGAACAAGCGCGACACACAAACATTGCAGAAAAAGCACAACGAGGCTCTTCTTTCACTGCCCGTTAGTTTTCACGATGCAGGTTTCAATGTTACCGTTTCTGATTTGCCGTATGAAAACTTCGACAAAGAGCCGCTGACCGCAATGTATGAGGGCTATCCGTATATAAACCGTGTGTGGACGCAGGGCGTATATTCGGATTATTGGTACAAACAGAACGGCATTGAAAAAACAAAATTCGTGAGCGAGAGCATAAAGCATAATTTCATTATGTTCGGGATTTTCAAAACATTTCCGCCCGTGCTTCGCCGCCTCGTTCATCACAAAAGATGGTGGAACACGGACGGACGCAAAGACCATTTTTCGCAATTCATCGACAATTATTCCTGTCTTGTGTATTTTCCTGAATTATTTGACGGCACAGGAGAGGGAAGCACGCTGACGATGATTGATAATCTCGCCACGCACGAGCCGAGTCTTTTGCAGTATCCCGATTATGTGCCTGTAAAGGAAGTAACTCAATTCGGCACAGACAAATGGTCGCGCAATGCACAATACAACACGCAGGCAGGGACAATGCGCTGTTATGCGGCGTTCTGCGATTGGCTCAAAGCGAACGATTTGTATGACAACACACGGATTATTATTGTTTCTGACCACGGCGCACCGATTGAAACGGGGAAGTTCGAGAAGGTCGCGGGAATGCCGTTCAACGTGGAGCACGTTACGGCAAGCCTTATCGTCAAGGATTTCAACGACAGAACGCCAAGCGCAGACGGAGTACATCTCAACCGCGATATGACGTTTATGACTAATGCCGACACGCCTGCGATTGCGACGGCTGGCATTATCGAAAACGCCGAAAATCCCTTTACGCACACAAAATATGCGATGAGCGAGGCGGAAAAGCAAGAGTATGTAAAAATCTGCAAGCCGCAGGCAGAAAGCACAAGAAACCGCTATCACACAAAACTCACGATTCCGAATAATGTTTGGTGGACAGTGAAAGACGATATTTTCAAGGCAGAAAACTGGAAACAGATTTTTCCGTTCGGAGACTGATTTTTTATCTTATTTGCCGTATGAAAATACTTCGACATTCTTTTTCGTTTATTGTTTTTTTCTCGTTTTTTACCATCGCATTGCTATTCATTGCGTATGCAGCATTTTCGGCAGAGATTTCGCTTGATGATTGCCGTGCGCTCGGACTTCCTGTCTTAACGATTGAAACAGAGGGCGCAAAAAAAATAAAATACAAAGAAAAGTATCTCAATGCACAATATGTTCTCATTGACGAGGCAACAGGCGAAGAGAGTTTTGGTGCGTGCAAAATTCGCGGAAGAGGAAACACAACATGGCAAACACGAGAATTGTACAAAAAGCCGTATTTGCTCAAACTCGGAGAGAAAAAATCGCTTTTGGGACTTCCCGCAGCAGAAAAATGGGTGCTGATGGCAAACACTGCCGATAAAACGCAGCTGCGCAATTTTTATGCGGAATATCTTGCCTCTCGCGTAT
>ERZ842401.2330-NODE-2330-length-25489-cov-11.412361_pt1 | contig 25489 bp, 24 predicted proteins | sample MGYA00521270_ERZ842401 | MGnify/ENA primary metagenome ERZ842401 (study PRJEB31892, sample SAMEA3878208) | bioreactor metagenome | biome: Moose rumen | place: Sweden | collected 2011-10 | study: EMG produced TPA metagenomics assembly of the PRJEB12797 data set... | reverse complement strand
CGTGAAAAGCGGGAGATTTTTTTTGTTTCAGGGAATATCTTTTCGGACTTGAAGCAACCTCCAGATATTAGTCGTGGCCCTTCGTTGTCATCTGATATACGCCATCCCAGTCATCAGGCAGATTTGCGCTCAGGTACTCGCGGCAACGTTCCGCAAACATCAGGGATGTTTCGTCCGGCATAACCTTGTCCGCCTCCATAAAAATCTGCTCCGCTTTCTTAAAGTCACGCTTGAGATAGGCATCAATTGCCCCCTTGAACACTTCCGTCATTTCCAGTTCCTGAGAAGAAAGTTCATTCTTAAAGCCCAAGATATTGTAAAGCTGAACCGGCTGTTCTTTTCCTACAACGCGAACGCGGTCAAAAGGTCGGGCAACAAGTTCGCCGGCATGAGCACCTGACTCAACCATGTGCCAGGTAGTTTCAGAAGCCAAAATCCATGAGTGGTAGACCTTGTTTACGCCTTCCAGACGGGCAGCCAGGTTTACGTTGTCGCCCATCATCGTGTAATTCATCTTGCCTTCCGTACCCATGTTGCCTACAACCATGCTGCCTGTATTCAGACCGATACGAGTCTGTAGCAGCATAGGAATGTCACCGCTTGCAAAATGTTCATCGTTATAGCGTTTTTCCGCCTGCTTCATACGGATTGCAGCCACACAAGCCGCATAGGCATGGTCAGGCATATCCAGTGGCGCGCCAAAGAAAGAAACGATTGCGTCTCCAATGAATTTATCAATCGTGCCGTCTTTTGCCAGAATACAGTCGCTCATGGCTCCCAGATACTCATTGAGCACGCGGACAAGTTTTGTAGGCGTAACCATTTCGCTGAAAGTAGAAAAAGAACGGATATCCGTAAAGAGTGCCGTCATCTCCTTTTCCTCGCCGCCAAGAGACAGTTTGTCAGGGTTCTTTACCAATTGATCTACAACCGTAGGCGAAAGGTAGGTGCTGAATGCGTTGCGCAAGAAACTCTTGTCTTTTTCGCTGGTGACAAAGCGCAAAATCGTTACCGCAAGGAAGGATGTTATGGCCATCATGCTGGGAGCAACCATAGGCATATAGACACCAAGCAGAGCCATCAGCAGAATCGGCACCGCAAGAACCAGCAGAACCAAGAATGCGCCAATCGTATTCTGCTGCCAGGCTTTTTTATTTTCGCTGACAAAGACATAACTCATTGCAAGCACAATGGCAAACAAAAGCCCAAAGACTCCATTTATCGGAACAATAAAGTCTTCATTTACAATCGTATTGTAGACATTGGCGTGAGTTCCCACATTCGGATAGGAGCGGTTAAAGGGCGTTGTGCCCAAATCAGTGGTACTGCTGGCCGTATTGCCAATGATACAGAAGGAATCCTTGTAGTTTTTGCTCATTTCATCAACATAGGAAGCGTACAAATCACTTTCGCTTTTTAGCGTATCAAAAATCGCCGTTACAAGTTCAACATTATCAGTAAATTCATCCTCACCAAGACGGTCTCGTGCATCCATCAGGGCATTCATTATTTCTTCTTCAAAAGATCCGCTGGCAAAAGACTTGACGTTACTGAAAAAATCGCTTCTCAGGGCAAAATACTCCGTATATTCTTCATCGGCTATTCCACCATCAATTGCATTTCCTTCCTCATCATAGCCCAGACAGCGGGAAAGCAGATAGTTCTTGTAGTCTGAAATAGCACCATAATCCCGCATGAGCGATGAAACCGCTTCATAATAGGTAAGTGAACTGCCGTCTGCACCTTTAAGTCCGTAATCCCGCAGGGAAGAAATAGCATGTACCAGGTTTTCTTCCATTTGGTCCAGTTGCGCAAGCCACAAAAGGCTTTCATGGCGGAAAGATTTCGTAAAATCCTTGTGCAGCCAGTTGATATACATACGGCCATGCTCATCCACCGGAATACGGATGTTTTTGCGGGTATCACTTCCCGGAAGGAGTACGCCCACCAACTCAATGCTGTGCCTGTGGCGGATTATTCCCTGCACGTCAAATTTCTTGAGCATAGGAGCAAATGACAGCTGCCCCACATAGCCCTTATCCGCATTTTTTGCCAGCAGGTTGATTCGGCGGCGGGTACCGTCACGGTCAATGACAACGTTTGTAAAACCAGCACCCCGAGCGCGAGCCAAAAGCAGGTGGATAGCAGGGGCAAAAGAAAATGCATTATGCTGGTCCTTTTCGTAATAGCGGCCGTCTGCCTCAATCAGATTTTTTGAATCCGTTACCGAATGCAAGAGCAGTCGTTTTTCTGCATAGGCCGCATCTTCGTCTGAAAGTTTTACGCCAATGTCGGAAATATTTACCGTCAGCCAGGAATTGCCAAAAAACTGCAATGAGCGGGCAAAAAAATCATCGTAATCACGATAGACCGCATTCCAAAGTTTTTCGTAGGCTTCGTCATAGGAAAGGGAATCCATGTCGTTGAACAAGGAAAAAACATCCTCAACGGCATTTTGATTCACACCCACATTCGATGGCGAAAGGTACTCAATATCGAATACCGCTTCTTTTGCTCCCATTTCTTTCATGCGGAGCATTGCGTTTCCAATAATATTTCGCGTCCACGGCCAGGGGCCAAGGGCTTCCAGCGAATCATTGTCAATTTCGACAAAAAGAAGCTCTTGACATTCCTTAGGTGACTTGCGCAGCCCCAGCATCAGGTCATACAAGCGGTAGTCAAATTTCTGCAACAGTCCACCAAAAGAAAGCGCACACCAAAAAACAACAATCAGCATGACAACAATTCTTGCCAAACTTTTCCCAGAAAATACATTTTTCTTCTTCTTTTCCATGACAAGAATTATATCATATGTTATAATTTTAATGAAATATTTTTTTGGAAAAGGAGATGCTTATCATGAAAAAAGTTCTTCTAGCAGCTGCATTTCTGTCCGTTCTTTCCCTTTTTGCCTATTCACAAAGCGCGGAAAAACTCACAGAGATTATCGCTGCCCCGAATGCGACCTACGGTCAGGTCGCTTATATTGCAGGCGTATATCAAGGTATCGTGCATGAAGATGTCTCATACGAGCATGCATTTGAAACACTGCAAAAAGACGGCGTCATCAAGTCTACGGCAAAAGCCAACGAACAGATTTCGCTAAAGGAAACCGCTTTTATTTGCGCAAAGGCAACAAATCTCAAAGGCGGACTCTTCTATTCAATCTTCCGCAATCCACGCTATGCCTACAAAGAACTTAAAGCAAAGAATGTCCTTCCGCCCACAGCTGATCCTGACATGACCGTTAGCGGCCGCGATGTCATTGCCGTACTGAATAACTGCATCGGACTTACCGGAGGTAACAAATAATGAAGAAGTCTCTGAAATATACATTACTTTCACTGATGCTCGCCACTTCTCTGTCTGCGGCATCTGCAGTTGACTTTGGCGGCATGATTACCAATGATTCAAAATTCTCCGGCAACACCTTTGGAAAGCTGCTTTTGGAACAGAAGAATTCCGCCTCAGCATGGCTCCGCATCCCCTTCAACAACAAGGGCACCACCTACTTCACCGCAGAAGGCGTGTATCAGTTTGTAGAAAAAGACATTAAAATCGGCGATGTTGATGCCAACAGTTACGACACACGCTATGCCGGTATTGCTGACCTGAGCCTGTTTAAATTTGCAACCTCATGGAAGAAGACCAGCAGTCAGATTTCCCTTTCTGTCGGACGCTTCCATTCCGCAGATTTAAGCGGCTTGGTATTCAGCCAGACGGCAGACGGACTCCTGGCAAAATTTGATTTTTCCAGAGTATCATTTTCCCTCTACGGAGCCTACACAGGTCTCTTGAATGCACGTACCGTCAAAATGGTAAACAAGAATTTTGAACATTTAAATGGCGCAAAATTCCTCACAGAATATGGGGAGTTTTCGCCTGAAGATACAAAAAAGCACTACCAGCGGGCAGAAAGTTATGTCATTGGTTCGGCAACTCTCTCCTTCCCCAACCTCTTTGCAAGTCAGACGATTTCCTTGCAGGGTCTGGGCACTTTCAAGATGAAGGATCAGACGGACACCACCTACAGCCGTATCTATGCGGAACTTTCAATCGGCGGTCCTCTGGTTTCCACCCTCTACTACAACATCAACACCACCTTTGGTTTTTCAAAGTATGACAGCGAAGACTTTAAGGTGGGAAATCTGAGCAAGGTATTCCTCACCTACTATGCACCGGTCAAAAACATCACCCTTTCTCTCGGCGGCGTGTATGCATCTGGTGAAAATGGCGGGTTAAAGCCTTTCGTGGGATTCACCAGCCAGACCGCTACAAATGCCCTGCAAGGACGCACTGAATACTCTGGCATAATTAAACCCACGCTGGCTTTTTCAATCAAGCCAGTACAGAACCTGCTTTTGGGTGCCAGTGGCGACATTATCATTAACGCTGCAGAATCACCCGAATACGAAGGATTCCAGTACGGCGTAAATGCAAACTGGCAGATTGTAAGCGATGTCATGATTGGTGCTTCGATGTACCAGTACTTTGATAACGATGACAAAGACAACCGCAACAAAAGCTGTGTACAGCTCAAAGCGGCAATATCTTTCTAAACGAGCAATAAACCAGAGGCTTTATGAGGAGGTTTCTATGAAAAAAACACTGATTACACTTTTGCTTGCAACAGCACTTGTTTCTGCCGTCTCTGCATTTGAAGCAGAAGTCCTTTCTGCAACAGGCAAAGTAGAAGTCCAGAAAAACGGCACATGGGTTGCACTGTCAAAGGGCAACAAACTTTCCAAGGGCGATGTCATTCAGACAGGCTTTCGCTCAGAACTGGAATTAAAGATAAAGGAAACAAGGGTAAAGGTTGAACCCCTTTCCCGCCTTACGATTGAACAGTTGGCAGAAAAAGAAACAAAAGACGACACACGCCTGCATCTGGCTACAGGCTCCTTAAAGGCAAACGTCAAAAAGACTGAAAACCGCCGCGTTGGCTTTACGGTAAAAAGCCCGGTCGCAACGGCTTCTGTCCGCGGCACGGAACTTGGCGTTACAAACACATTCCAGTCTACCGACATCGAAACCTTTTCAGGCTCTGTTGCCGCATGGCCTTCAAACAACGACAATGCAGAAGTCGCCACTGATGAAGAAGACAATGCACCAGAAACGCCCGCAACGGCAGGCAACTCTGCTCAGGATCTTTCTGGCGGACAGGCTCCCGCAAGCGCAACGGTAGTTCGTGCAGGACAGGCAGCAGGCTTCTCTCAGGATGCCAACACTGCCGTAGCACCGGAAGCAAAGGCCGCACAGGGCGCACGCGATTTGGGCAGCGGCACAACAACAGCGTCTGCAAGCGAAGCAGTTGTGATGGGTGGCCCCACAGACCGCAGTTCCGCTGGAGGCGGTATGGAACTTGCTCCCACAGCAGGAACAAGTAGCCCTACAACAGGACGCGTAGTTATCAATGTCACATGGGAATAAGTAAGCTATTTACTTTCATACAAACAGACTAAAAGACAAAGGGGCTGTCCAATAATGAGGCAGCCTTTTTTTTGCGGTTTTCAAAGTAACTGCATTCTGTTATACTCTCCATATGAAAAAGATTCTGTTATTCACGCTGTGCATGACTCTTTCACTTGCACTTACTTCCTGCAAAAAGGACAAGACTTTTCCCGTTTCCTCAGAAGCAGAAACGCAGACTCCCGACAAACTGAAAAACATCGACTCAAACACCCAGCAATACCTTGAAGGAAAGCATGTTTTTTTACTTTTGGGCTATGGCTACAATGACGAGACTTTTGTAGAAAAGACCCGGGCTGATGTAAGCGAAAAATTCGGGCTCAAAACAGAAGATTCAGACGGTCTTGTAGAAATTGCAGTATATCCAGATGATTTTCTTAAAGGCTCAACTGCAAGAATCAGCCTATTGTACGGCATGCTGGAAGAACAAAATCTTGCAGGCATCGTCATCTTAGGTGCGCCTGAAGCCACAAATGCGTCTCTTGCCCGGCTGCAGGACAAGCACGACGGCACATACCCCTTTCCCGTATTCAGCCTCTTTCCGCAAGATGACATGCTGGGTTCCGAAGCAACCGCCACATTCGTGCTGGACTATGCGCAAAAAGCAGGAATCCTTGTAGAAGAAGACATTGAGCACACGCCGGACTTTGACGCAGACACGTTAATTGCAAACTCAATCCAGACCATGCTGAATCCCCGCGACCCCATTCCTGCCACCGAAGACCTGCTGTCTTTTGTGCAGAAAATCGTGGGTCCAAACAGAACCATTACCCGCTACATCGACACCGAATCGGGATTACAGTCTCAAAACCACTTTATTTTTGAATAAGGCAACATGTTTGAATTTGTACAGCAAGAATCTACTCTTCTCGGAAACAGCGCAGCAATAAGGGAATTGGCACACAAGGACACGGCTCGCATACTCGTACTTTCCGATTCCCATGGTAATGCCGAAGTGGTACGCGCCATTTTGCGGTGTTTTGGCATGGCAAGTGATGCCCTTTGCTTTTGCGGCGATGGAAGTCGAGATTTTCTTTCCGTACTTGCCCGCTCCCTCAGTGACGCAGATTTTGCAAAATGCCTGCCACCCGTAGCGGCCATTGCACAGGGAAACGGTGATGATTCCACCTGCACCATACGCACGGCAAACAATATACAGTCCTTTTCGGTTCCCCATACAAAACTATTTGTTGCCGCAGGAAAAGTCATCTTTTTAACTCACGGACATCTCTACGATGTGTATTACGGCAGCAAGGAACTGTATCATGCGGCAAAAAGGGAAAAAGCCAGCCTTGCCTTGTTCGGGCACACCCATATTCCTTACGCAAAAGAGGAAGGCGACATACTCCTGCTAAACCCAGGAAGTTGTGCCCGTCCACGCAGGGGCTCACCCAATTCATTTGCCCTTGTTACCTTTAATCACAAAGGCACAGGCTACCAATTTTTTGCCGTCACTGAGGACATGCAGTTTGAGCCCTATCAGCCTCCCCATGAAGAGATTTCGCTCCTGTGGTCATAAAAGTGTAAACTATTAAAAATTATCCCCAAACAAAAAGCCGCTGTATTCGTGTCCAGGGTAGACGCGGGTATCTTTAGCCACTGTTTCAGCAAGTTTTTGCAGGCTCTGCTGAATTTCGCTTTCGCTTCCGCCGTACAAATCGGTGCGTCCCCAGGACTGATAAAAAAGCGTGTCACCACTTATCAGCACCTTTTTACTTTCGTTGTAGAAGCAGCAGGAACCCCTTGTATGCCCCGGTGTATGCAGGACTTTCCATTGAGAAAGAGCCGTGCGCACATCCACATCGTCAGTAAAAATGCAGTCGGAAAGCGTCTTACCGTCTTCCAGAAAAGCCGTGGGCTCTGGCAGATTCGTCACCGCCTGCACAAAATCGTAAAAGCCCATCTGGCGCAGCATCATGCCCTGCAGACGACCGCTGTCCGCACCAATCATTTCAGCGTCTTGCCTGTGAATGACAACAGGAATGTTCGGATAGGTTTTAGAAAGGAAAGGAAGCCCTGCCACATGGTCAAAGTGACCGTGGGTCAGCACAATAGCGGCAGGCTCCAGATTTTTCTGTGCCATGTAACGGAAAAGCACATGCTCATCGTCACAGTAGGCAGAGGAAGCGGGATCCACAAGGAAAACCTTATTGTTGGCCAAAGGCACAATCACCGTGTTAACCCCCAGCGGTCCCGTCTGTAGAAGTTTGATTTCCATCAACACTCCCTTTGTGCTGGTCTAGTTCAAATCCTCAGAAGAACTTGAGCGGGGAGCACGGGCAGCGAGAATTTCTTCATCGCTCATTTCTGCCTGTGCAGCCTGTGCCTTTGCAAAAGCAGCCTGTTCAGCAACGGTATCATTGTTTGCTGTGGTAAAGCTGTCTGCAATCGGTGCTGAGGTGTTTTCAACATCGCTGGGCACGCGCTCTTCCGCAAGGGTATTTTCTGCCGCGCTGTCCTCACCTTCTTCCTTCTGGCGGGAAAGATTTACAGCAAGTTTGCGTCCGCGGTAGTCATAGCCATTCAGCGCATTGATGATTTTTTCTGCATCTTCGCTGTATACCTGTACGAAAGAATAATTTGCAAGCACCTTGATGTCGCCAATGCGTTCTCGCTCTACGCCTGCTACGCTGCAGAAAAGTCCCACCAAATCACGGGGGAATACACGGCGGTTACGTCCGATAGAAACAAAGACGCTTGTTGCCACGGCGGGGTCAATCTGTACACGGGGTGCACGCTCCCTGGGTTCATCCGTATGCTCACCAGCAGCATGCTCCGCATGATTTTCAAAACGATTTCTGCGTTCTTCCACACGACTGCGGAAGTCTTCGCGAGCATTTTCAAAGCGGTTGCGCATAGAAAAACGCATAATTGAGCCTGAGCATGCCTTCAGCAGATATGCTGCCACATAAGAACGGCGTGTCAGGGGTACATTCTTTTTAAAGACTTTTTTCAGTTCTTCCAGAGTATCCGGATCTGATTCAACTTTTGCAACTGCATCCTTCAAAAATGCTGCAACCTTATCCATATCAAGGTCAAAACTGCGTCTAAATGCCATTTTTTTCATAGCTCCTTATTCATTTAAGAGTTTTTTCAAATCTGCCACAAATCCAAAATCGGTTTTTGTAAAACCTGAACGAACCAGCATCGGTTCCAGAATTTGGGGTATTCGCGTAATAATAAACCATCGAATTCCGCGTTCTCGTAAGCGGGTCATGCAGAACGAAATCAAAGTCCGTGCGATTCCCAAGCCGCGGTAATTCTGCTTCACAAACAGAGCCGTCAACTGAACAGTCTCTTTTGCGCAGGACGGAAGATGAGAAACCAAAAGACATCCGGCAAAATCATCGGACGATGTACGGCACACAAAGCCATGCTCGCTTTCTTTATCCTCGTATGAACATTGGAGGTTCCATAACGCCGCATAAGCCTGCCCCAGTTCACCTTCTGCCGATTCCTCGTATTCTTTTGAAACTGCGTCTACGCCCTGAGCCACACAATCCCTGTCCTGAAGGGAATCATATGGACGAAAATTAAAATCTTCCTCAATAAGGTCATCAAAGTCTTCAATCTCATCCGAAAGCGCATCCAGACCCCATGATTCGCGCAACGCATTGTACCAGTCCAGTACACGCAAGTGCATCTGTTTTTCTTTATAAAAATGCCACTTACGCTCTACCTCCGGGTACTTTTTTATTACATTCTTAAAATTCCTGAACACCCCCCTGCCGGCAATCAAAACGTTTCGCAGTTCCGCTTTTGCATTGGGTACATGCAGACCCGAAACAAATGAATCCAGCAATCCGTAGCCATCATGGGAATTCCAGGCTGGCAGCGAATAGATTGTATCTTCATCGGCGGATTTTTTTTCAGCAGGAAGCAGCGTACCGGTTTTTGCATCCAGCACAAAAGCCTCCTCCTGATTTTCCATAGCGAAGATAAGTGACTGGGCAATGGAATCCGTCAATTCAAAAATCATAATAACAAATAAAGCCTGTTAATGCTAGTCAGCCTTAGGCAAATCGGAGCGTCTGGTGATGACCTTGGAAATAAGGCCGTAGTCCACAGCCTCGTCAGCAGTCAGCCAGAAATCACGGTCGGTATCCTGCACAACCTGCTCCTTGCTCTTGCCAGTCTCCGAGGAAATGATTTCCACAATCTTTGCCTTGCTCTTGGCAATTTCTTCTGCCTGAATCTCCAAATCAGTTGCCACGCCACGGTATGCACCGCCAATCAAGGGCTGATGAATCAGATAATGGCTGTTGGGCAGACCCAGACGGCGTTCCTTTGGTACTGAGAGCAGAATCATTGCACCCATGCTGGCAATCAAGCCTGTACCGATTGTATAGACCGGTGCATTGACAAAACGAATCATGTCAAAAATGCCAAAGCCATCGTCAATTGAACCGCCGGGAGAATCAATGTAAAGATAAATGGGCTTATCACTGTCTGCCTCCAGAAGAAGCAGCTGCTTGATTACTTTTTCCGCATTTTCCTGATTGACTTCGCCGCTCAAAATAATCTGGCGTGTCTTTAAGAATTTTTCCGCAAGCGCATCCTGCTGCGGCATCTCAGGCTTTTTTTCATCCTTATCCAAAACGATATTCATTTATAAAACCTCACTATATAATATACCGAAAAGTCCTTCCGTTGGCAACGATAATTCTTGCGTAACTTTTGTCTGGTATCTTTTTTTTATTTTTACAAGATGGTACACTAAAAGCATGAAACATGTATTGACCCTTTTGACAGGCGCACTGATTGCGCTTTCAGCAGCCACATTTTTTTCCTGCAACTCAAACAAACCAATTCCCGATGACTTGACCGCAAAGGAACTGATTCAGCGTGGACAGGAAGCCTTTGAAAAAGGAAGGAACAAGCAAAGCCTCCGCTATTTTAGCGCAGTTGTCGAACGCTACGGCTCAGACCCCGCATTGTATACGGAAGCCACCTACGAAATCGGTCACCTGCATATGCGCAGCAAAAACTACACAGATGCGGTGGAAACACTAGAGGGATTGACAAAACTCTACGCAAGTTATCCCGTCGGCTCCTTCCCGCCTGCATACGAAAAACTTGCAAAACTGGAGCTGGAAAAAGTTCCCGCAGACAAACTGGAAGCCGCCCACAAGGCCATTCAGGAAAAGGCAGAAAAGCAACAGAAGGAAGCCGCAGAAGCCGCTCAGCGGGAACAGATTGCCCAGGATTTAGAGCAGGCTCATAAAAATGCTGACCAACAGGCCGGTCAGAAAGAAAATTCAGCCGAAAAACAGGAGCAGCAGTCTGTGTCATCCTCAGAGGAAAGCAGGGAAGATTCTGCCCCGGCGGAAGAAAAAGGTCAGACCGAATAACGGGGCGCACAATAAGAAAACATCGGCAACTATATTGCTAAAACCTTTGTTTTTCTATAAAATTGATAAATCCACTAATTTTTGAAACTTTTTTTGAGAGGTAAACAATATGGCTTTTGATATTACCAAAGTACGTAATATCGGTATTAGTGCCCACATTGACTCTGGTAAGACTACCACGTCAGAACGAATCCTGTTCTACTGCAACAAGATTCATGCGATTCACGAAGTTCGTGGTAAAGACGGTGTCGGCGCTGTTATGGACAACATGGAACTGGAACGCGAACGCGGCATCACTATCCAGTCAGCAGCAACACAGGTTCAGTGGAAGGACATCACCATTAACCTAATCGACACTCCCGGTCACGTTGACTTTACCGTTGAAGTTGAACGCTCTCTGCGTGTTCTTGACGGTGCCATCATGATTTTGTGCGCGGTTGCAGGCGTTCAGTCACAGTCAATCACTGTTGACCGCCAGCTCAAGCGCTATCACGTACCCCGCATCGCATTTGTAAACAAGTGTGACCGTCAGGGTGCAAACCCCATCCGTGTCTGCGGTCAGCTCCGCGACAAACTGGGTCTGAATGCTCACATGGTTGAACTGCCTATCGGTCTGGAAGACAAACTGGAAGGTGTTGTTGACCTGGTTGGCATGAAGGCAATCTACTTCGACGGTGAAAACGGTGAAAACGTACGCATCGCAGAAATCCCGGCTCACCTCAAGGCAGACGCCGACCGCTATCGCCAGGAACTTCTGGAAGAAGCAGCAAACTTCGATGACAGCCTGATGGAAGCAGTTCTCGAAGGCGGCGATGTAAAAGAAGAACAGCTGATTGCAGCAATCCGCAAGGGTACTCTGGCAGAACAGTTCGTTGGCGTATTCTGTGGTTCAGCCCACATGAACAAGGGTATCCAGCCACTTTTGGACGGCGTTGAACGCTACCTGCCCAACCCGACTGAAGTTCATAACTACGGACTGGATTTGGACAAGAACGAAGAGCAGGTTGAACTCTTTAACGTTCCCGACAAGCCGGCTGTTGCACTGGCATTCAAACTGGATGACGGTCAGTTCGGTCAGTTGACTTATATCCGTATCTATCAGGGTCGTGTCGTAAAGGGCATGGAACTCTACAATACACGCTCACGCAAGAAGTTCAAGGTTGGTCGTCTCGTCCGCATGAACTCTGCCGCTATGGAAGATATTTCAGTGGGTGAACCGGGCGACATCTGCGCTCTCTTTGGCGTTGACTGCGCTTCTGGCGACACATTCTGTGGCGAAGGCATCAACTACGCCATGACTTCAATGTTCGTTCCCAACCCGGTTATTTCCGAAGCCATAGAACCGGTAAACAAGAGCGACGCCGCAAACATGTCTAAGGCTCTGAACCGCTTTACTAAGGAAGACCCCACATTCCAAACCTATGTTGACCCTGAATCAAATCAGACCATCATCAAGGGTATGGGTGAGTTGCACCTGGCAGTTTACGTAGAACGCATGAAGCGCGAATACAAGTGCGAAGTTAAGGTTTCTCAGCCGGAAGTTGCATACCGCGAATCAATCACTGCCCGTGCGGACTTCAACTACACCCACAAAAAGCAGACAGGTGGTTCTGGTCAGTACGGTCGTGTTGCAGGATTTATGGAGCCGCTTGCAGAAAAAGACTACGAATTCGTGGACTCAATCAAGGGCGGTGCTATTCCCAACGAATACATTCCCTCTTGTGACAAGGGCTTCAAAAAGGCTATGGAAAAGGGCTCATTGATTGGTGCTCCAGTTGTTGGCGTTCGCTGTACTATCAACGACGGTCAGTATCACCCTGTTGACTCTTCTGATATTGCATTCCAGACTGCTGCTATCGGCGCATTCCGCGAAGGCTATGAGAAGGCAAAGCCGGTTATTCTTGAACCGATTATGAAGGTTTCCATCGAAGGTCCAACAGAATTCCAGGGAAATATGTTCGGTCTGATTAACCAGCGCCGTGGCGTTATCCTTGATTCTACCGATGAAAACAACATGTCTACTGTAAACGCAGAAGTTCCGCTGAGCGAAATGTTCGGCTTCTCAACAATCCTGCGTTCTTCAACACAGGGTAAGGCAGAATTCACGATGGAATTTGAGAAGTATGGTCGTGTTCCGAATGCAGTTGCAGACGAACTGATTAAAGAATATCAGGCTAAGAGAAAGGCCGGAAACTAAGGCAGGGAGATAGATATGGAAAAACAGGATTTATTTGATAAAAGCCCCGTACGTCTCTTTGACGAAGCAACGGAAGGCGGTCTGAAGGCTGGAGAAATCGGTCTCGTTACTGCAAAAAAAGGTCTGGGAAAAACCAGTGTGCTCGTACAGTTTGGTATGGACACACTCTTGCAGGACAAGCAGCTTGCACACGTCACCTTTGACCTGCACTCATCAAACGTCATCTCTTGGTACGACGGCATTTTTGCTGAACTCGCCAAGAAGAAGAACGGTGCAGCAGACCTGAAGGACGATATAGTTGCAAAACGCACGATTCTGAACTTCTCTCTGGACAACTTCACTCTTGCAAAAGTAGTAAACACGCTCAAGGCCCTCAAGGCTGGCGGCATCGAAGTTGCTGGCGTTGTGATGGACGGTGTTGACTATGCAAAGGTGAGCGATGCTGACGTAAAGGCAGTTGCAGACTATGCAAAGGCAGAAAACGTAAAGGTATGGTTCAGCGCAAGTGCAGAAGGTGAAAAACTCGCTGATTCTGTGCCGGCCGCATTGGAAGACTACTTTGCCATTGTTGCTCATCTGGAGCAGAAGGCAAACGACGTTGAACTCATCGTGCTCAAACTGCGCGACAAGAAGAACGTTGAAACCAGCCTCAAACTGGACACAAAGACTTTGCTGATTAGCAAGAAATAAAACTCACAAAAGGCTATTGTCTACTCTGCGAACCCTTTTTACTGCCGTAATTTTGTGTGGTAAAAAGGGCTTTTTTTGTTTTTTCGTCAGAAACAACAGTTGTATTATTCACGATATACCGATATAATATATAAGGATTATTATGGAGCAGCAGCAACAGGCACCGGCGGGTCCTGCATTCGGTCGAAAAATATTTTTTCTCAACCCAAGTTTCTCAGTTCGTACCCATATTGTTACTGTTTTAAAAATTCTTGAATTTGAAGTCTACACAATTTCTGACTATCGGCGAGTAAAAAGTTATCTGCGTGTTCACCACGATGCGATTCTTTACATCAATACTGAAACACAGATGAACATTCCCGCATGGCAGAACCTTATCAATTCCATAAAGCAAGATGACGTTTTTAACTCAACGATTGTAGGCGTGGTGAATGAGCATTTAAGTGCAATGGAATTAAAAGTGCTCAGCGAAGACCCCAACATAACAGGCGGTGTATTCCACATAGAAGGTCAGTTCAAAGCCATGCTTCCCACGCTGGCAAGAAAACTTGACGAATTGGGAGCAAAAGGCCGCCGTCAGTATGTGCGAACCATATGTATGACCGACCCCAATGCCCGCTTCCTGTGGATTCAGGACGGCAAGATGTTTACCGCCCAAATCGTTGATATCAGTACGGCTTCCGTTGCCGTTTTGATTACGCCAAAGGAACTGCCCTTTGTTCAGGGGCGCGGAGAAATTTTCTCTACGATTCAATTGGGACAAAAACAAATTCAGACAAAAGCAAAAACACTGGTTATCAAGCCCAGCGGCAATAACTATGCGGCAATCTTTATGATAAACGACCAGACCCCTCAGGAATCCATTCAAGTTATCCGGGAATATGTATTTGAGACACTGGAACTAGCCATGCTTAAATCCGTAGAAGGCATGAGCATAGACAAAACGGACTATGTTGCCGCCGCAAAAGCACAAGCATAAAAAGGACTTGTCCAAACCGGCTCTTTGCTTTTTCTGACTTCCAACCTGCTTGATTGACGAACGCATCTTATGTAACTATGTGCGTTTATTTCCAGGGAAAAATAAAAGAAAGCAGTTTACGCTCTCCCAGAGACTCTTTGTCATCAGCAATCAGTTCTTCCCAAGGCACGTCAGCACGCTTGTCACGATTATTTTCATAGTCAGGATGCTCTTCAAGCCAGTCATACTTGTAGAGGCGCAGGCGGAGCGCATTCATATTGGAAAGCGTAATGCCGTTTACCCCCGGCAGCATGAAAAAGAGGGGAAATGACAGCAGGAAGAGAAAGAGATTATAGAGCAGCATGACAAAAGAAAAGCCTGCATTGTCAAAAAAGATGATGAAAGATTTTTTGAAACATTTGGCAAAGGTGTTGGTCTCCTGTAAAAAATACAGGGGCAAGAACCATTGCATTGCCATAACACAGACAAGCGTAAAGAATGCAATCATCGACACAAAGAAAAGTCCGATGCTCTTTCCAGAAAAAGCCATGCGAAGATAATAGGAAACGGCCGTAGCCACAAAAATCACAAACACACCCAGCAGAAGGCCAAAGACAAATCCTGTTTTCCAAGACTCTTGTAGCGAGCGGAAAAAGAGGGAAATGGAAGGCGTATTAAAGTCCGCAATTTTTCGGGCAATTGCCCCCCATGCAAAGACCACCGCCATAAGCAGGCCTGTTGCCAGAATAATCACGGCAAACATGGTAAGCAGATTGATTGTCGCGGCCAGTCTTGCCAGAAAACCAAAGCCAGCAAACAATGCAATAAAAAGAACATTGCTCAGCAGGATGAAAAAAAGATTATCCCAGCCATCGCAAAAGTTCTTCTTCAAGAAAAATTTGAACATATATACTCCAAAAAGGGCTCCTGTGCTGCAAGAACCGTCATCTATTTAAAACAAGCCAGAAATAATGCCGTCGTCATCCACATCAATATTGAGGGCTGCGGGCTGTCTGGGAAGTCCCGGCATGGTCATAATGTCTCCCGCAAGAACGACTACAAAACCGGCTCCACTGTACAACTGTACGTCGCGTACCGGAAAGGTATAGCCGGTGGGAGCACCAAAAAGCTTGGGATCATGGCTGATGGAATTCTGTGTCTTTGCCACACAAATGGGAAGAGAGCCGTAGCCGTCCGCCGTAAACTGTGCAAGTTTTTTAAGGGCCAGAGAAGAAAATTCCACTGAACCTGCACGGTAGATTTCCTTGGCAACCTTTTCAATCTTATCTTTAAGGGGAAGTTCATCAGCATACAGATGGGTAAAGGAAGCCTTTCCGCTGTCACAGAGGGCAACAACTTCTTTTGCCAAGTCAGCGGCACCTTCGCCACCTTTTCCCCAGCCTTGGGTAACAAGAGCCTTTGCGCCTGCCTTTTCGCACAGGGATATAAGGGTAGCAGTTTCTTCGTCTGAATCAGTGACAAAGTGATTGATTGCCACCAGAGACGGCACGCCAAACTTTGCAATGTTTTCTATATGTATGCGAAGATTTTCAAAACCTTTTTCCACGGCAGAAACATTCGGACTGCTGAGCGCAGCCTTTTCTACGCCGCCATGCATTTTGAGGGCACGAATGGTCGCGACAATTACCACGGCATGGGGAGAAAGCCCGGCGATACGGCATTTTATGTCCATGAATTTTTCTGCACCCAAATCAGCAGCAAAGCCTGCTTCGGTAATCACGTAGTCGCCAGTGGCAAGGGCGCAGGTAGTAGCATTTATGCTGTTACAGCCATGAGCGATGTTTGCAAAAGGACCGCCGTGAACAAAAGCAGGCGTTTTTTCCAGCGTCTGCACCAGATTGGGACGAACAGCATCTTTTAGTACGGCAGCAATGGCTCCCGTACATTTGAGGGCGGCAAAGCGCACCGGTTTTTTGGAAAAATCTTGGGCAACCGTAATGTTGTCAATACGTTTTTTTAGGTCAGAGATAGAAGTGGCAAGACAGATAATCGCCATAAGTTCGCTGGCAACGGAAATACAGAAATGGTCTTCACGAGGTACGCCATTTGCAGTTCCACCCAAACCAATGGTAATGTTGCGCAGGGCACGGTCATTCAAATCGACACATCGTTTCCAGCTGATGGTACGGGGATCAATTCCCAGTGCATTTCCCTGCTGAATATGGTTGTCAATTAGGGCGGCAATCAGATTGTTTGCCACGGATATGGCATGAATGTCTCCCGTAAAGTGCAGGTTGATTTCTTCCATAGGAACAATCTGCGCATAGCCCCCGCCACAGGCTCCCCCCTTTACGCCAAAACAAGGTCCCAAAGACGGCTCACGAAGGGCAATCACGGCATTCTTTCCGATTTTGCGCAATCCATCTGCAAGTCCGATAGAAACGGTTGACTTTCCCTCACCCGCAGGGGTAGGCGTGATAGCAGTAACCAGAATAAGCTTCCCCTTCTTTCCGTCCGCAACTTTTTTCTGCAGAGAACGCAATTCCGCCATCGTCACTTTCGCCTTGTACTGTCCGTACATTTCCAGCGATTCTGCACCGATACCGATTTTTTTTGCAATATCCGTAATCGGCGCCATGGTATTTGCCTGAGCAATTTGAATATCTGTAAGCATACTTTGCCTCCGCAAAAAGGATATTCCATATTAGACCAATTTTAAGATATGGGCAACTAGGAAAAATTTGCATTCTAAAAAAGGTGTGGTATAATGATAATACTAGTATTCGTAGTTTCGTAAAAAATACAGGAGGAAACTTTATGAAAAAATTGCTCGCCGTTGCTACTGCGGTCATGCTTGTTGGTTCAGCACTTTCACTGGTTGCTTGTAAAAAAAGCAATAAAGGTGCTGAAGGCTATCCCAAAAAGGGAATCACAATGATTTGTCCTTGGGGTGCAGGTGGCGGAACCGATGCTGTCCTTCGTGCTATTTGTGGTGCTGCTGAAAAACAACTTGGACAGACAATCACCGTGGAAAACAAAACTGGTGGCGGTGGCGCAATCGGTCACGCAGCAATCAAAGATGCAAAGCCCGATGGCTACACCATTGGCATGATTACCTTTGAATTGAATTCTCTTCCCCAGCAGGGCTTGATTGACTTTACCTATGCTGATTATGACCCGCTCATTCGCGTTAATGCTGATGCGGCTACACTCACGGTAAAGGCTGACGCTCCCTACAACACCGTGCAGGAATTCGTTGACTACTGCAAGGCAAATCCGGGAAAAGTTTCCATCGGTAACTCAGCACCAGGTTCTGTCTGGCACATCGGTGCAGGTCTTCTGGCTGACAAGACAGGAATTGACGTAAAGCATGTTGCATTTGAAGGCGCGGCAGGTGCTGTTACGGCACTGGCTGGCGGTCATATTGAGGCCGTGTCTGTTTCTCTGGCAGAAGTAAAGTCTCAGCTGGATGCAGGCAACGTAAAGGTTATCGGCATTATGGACGAAAAACGCCCCGCAAACTATCCCGACATCCCCACCTTCAAGGAGCAGGGCTTTGACATTACCTACTTTACTTGGCGCGGCCTTGCACTGCCAAAAGGCGTTGACCCGGCAATCAAGCAGGTTTTGGTGGATGCATTTGCAAAAGCCGAAGCAGACCCGGACTTTGTAGAAACTGCCGGCAAACTGAACCTGAACCTTGCCTATCAGGATTCTGCCGAATTCGGTAAATTCCTGAAAACCAACTTTGAAGAAGTCACCGCAACGATGAAGTCTTTAGGATTGGCTGAATAAGTTTTAGAGGGGCGGCGATTCCATAGTTTTCATGCTATCGAATCACCGCCTTTTATTTTGCAACTGGCTTTACCCGTAAAACATGGAATACTATATGAGAAAAGCAAATATTATCGCAGGCGGAATCGGCATCTTTTTTTCCGCTGCCGCATTTTTTAAAACATTTACTTTCAAACAATTTAAAAATGTACCTGTAGGGCCGGAGTTTTTTCCCCGTGCCCTGGCAGTCGCTCTTTTTATCTGTTGTCTGGTACTTGTCATTCAGAACATTATTGATAAGAACAATACAGAAGCCGCTCCCACGCTGAGCCTGAAAAACAAAGACATTCAGCGTATGCTCATAGGACTGGCAATCATCATCGCCACCGCATTTTTGTGGAGCATTCTGGGCTTTCTTATCGTTACGCCTTTTACCATTTTTGGACTGATGCTTCTTTTGGGAAAGCGTGACTGGATTAAAATGGTTATTATTTCGGTAGCAGTCACCGCCGTGGTCTTTCTTGCCTTCCGCTTCCTCTTGGGAATCGAAATGCCCATGGGACTTTTAGGATAAGGAGGACAGTATGGATTTAAGTTTGTTAGGTTCAAGCATTCTTACGGTGCTCAATCCGCTGTCACTGCTCTATATTTTTATTGGAGCAGCAGGCGGTGTTTTAATCGGCTGCATTCCGGGCTTAACTGCCACCATGGGAATAGCCCTGCTCGTTCCCTTTACCTATGGACTAGATTTGATTCCCGCTGTTGGCATGCTGCTGGGTATTTTCTGCGGCGGTATGTACGGCGGTTCAATTGCGGCCATTCTGATTCACACTCCGGGAACACCTGCGGCGGCCGCTACGATTATGGACGGTTACCCCATGGCAAAACGGGGTGAGTCAGGACGCGCCCTCAGCATTGCCCTTTTTGCCTCATTCTTAGGCGGCATGATTGGTGCCCTCTGTATGACCTTCCTTTCGCCCTACATTTCCCGCATGGCCTTGAAGTTTGGTCCCGCAGAATTCTTTGCCCTTGCCGTTTTTGGTCTTTCCGTGATTATTTCAATTTCGGGGAAATCCATCACCAAGGGCCTGATTACGGCTCTCTTTGGCCTTTTGATTTCCACCGTCGGCATGGACAAAACCTGTGCCTACCTGCGCTTTATCAAGTGGCGGGGCTTCTACGACGGCATTCCCTTCATTCCCGCACTGATTGGTCTCTTTGCCATTTCCGAAGTGCTTGCAGGCATTGAGCAGAACCTTGCGACAAAAAAGACCGAGGCAAAAATTTCCGGCGTACTGCCCAGCCTGTCCGACATCAAGGCAATCCTGCGCAATGTGGTGACCGGCGGCTTAATCGGAAGTTTTATCGGCTCCATTCCCGGTGCTGGCGGCGACATTGCAGCCTTTGTTTCCTACAGCGAGGCAAAGCGTGAAAGCAAGCATCCCGAAAAATTCGGCACGGGCGTACCAGAAGGCATCGCCGCATCTGAATCCGCAAACAATGGCTGTTCAGGCGGTGCCATGATTCCCATGCTGAGCCTTGGCGTTCCGGGCGACTCAAATACAGCCGTCCTTATGGGTGCCTTCATTATGAAAGGATTCCAGCCAGGTCCCATGATGTACGTGGAGCATCTGGACATCGTGTACGCAGTCTTTGCATCCCTGATTCTTGCAAACATTGCCATGCTGATTGTGGGAATGGCCGGTGTAAAAGTCTTTGCAAAGATTATCTCCGTAGAAAGAAAACTCCTGCTTCCTGCAATCCTTGTCCTTTCTCTTGTGGGCGCATACGCAATCAATCAGAACATGTTCGACGTATACTTTGCGATTGCCATGGGCCTTATCGGCTACCTCCTGCAAAAGTACGGCTTTCCCCTGTCTCCCATCCTGCTGGCACTGATTCTGGGTCCCATGAGCGAAAGCAACCTGCGCCGCTTTATGCAGATTGACGACGGAAATTTCTTTGCAATTTTCTCCAAGCCGATTTGTGTAATCTTCATCGTGCTGGCCATTGCATCACTGGTTACCTCTGTCATAAATCAGATACGCATAAACAAAAAACTTGCGGCACAAGCAGCAGGGGCAGAAGAAAAAGAGTCAGAAAATATTTAGTTTTATATAAAACTATCTTTACAGAAAAGCACCGATTCGCTACACTGTCTCCATGGACTATTGTGTGGCATCGGTGCTTTCGCTTATTTCTCGCCTGCATTCTCTTTCCCAGGATTTTCTGCAGCGCAAAATGGCGGAAGAAGGTTTACCCAAACTTGCAACATCTCACGGATTCATTCTGTTCTGCCTGTCTCAGAAAGAGCGCATGACACTGGGAGAACTGGCTCAGAAAATCAACCGGGATAAGTCCACCACAACTGTACTCGTGCGCAAACTGGAATCAGCACAAGTGGTTGTAACGCAAAGGGATGCCAGCGACACACGGAAAAAGTTTATCAGCCTGACGGACAAAGGGCGAAAATACAACGACCTTACCGCCCGTCTCTCCGATGAACTGCTTGCCACCAGCTATCAGGGCTTTTCTGACACAGAAAAAGACGAACTGCTGCGGCTGCTGATGAAACTGCATGAAAATATAAGGAGACCCCTATGAAAAAAACTATGCTTTTACTGGCGGGCGCACTGTTCGCCCTTGCCTTCGCTGGCTGTACAAAAAAATCAGCCGACCATGCGCCTTCTATCGCCGTATTCATTCCAGGCATTATGGCTGACTCACCCTCCTATGCCCATGTAGCGGAAGGAGTAAGGCAGGCGGTAGAAGAATACAATGCTGCTGTCAGCGAAGAAAGCAAAAAAGCAAAACTGCACATCATGGAAGCAGGAACCAATCAGGCAGAATGGGCAAGCAAGATAAGAGCCCTTGCCGCAACCGGCGAATATGACCTAATTCTTTCGTCAAACCCCTCGCTTCCAGAACTTGCCGCCCCGATTTCAAAGCAGTTTCCCAGCGAAAAATTCATCTTTCTTGACGCATCCTACGATGGAAATCCCAACATGTATACGGTAAGTTACGACCAGCGCGATCAGGCCTACATCTCAGGCTACATGGCAGGACTCTATTCCAAAACGCACAAAGTCGGTCTGGTAGCCGCTCAGGAATATCCCATTATGAACAACATCCTGTATCCTTATTTTGCCAAAGGCGCGTCAGACGCATACCCCTCCACAAAGGCTGACTTTCGCGTGGTGGGAAACTGGTACGATGCCACCAAGGGTGCAGAAATTACCAACGCCATGTTTGACGCAGGAATCGACATGGTTCTTCCCATCTGCGGAGGCGCAAGCCAGGGTGTCATCGCCACCGCACGGGAAAAAGGCATGCACATAGTCTGGTTTGACGAAAATGGCTTTAAGAAGGCTCCCGGCGTCATCATCTCCTGCTGCATGACCAAGCACTCCCTAGCCGCAAAAGAAACAACACTGCAATATCTGGAAGAAAGCATTCCCTGGGGAAGCGTACGCTCCGTGGGATTCCGTGACGGCTATGTTTCCTATTTTGACGAAGACCCCGCCTACACCACATATGTTCCTCAGGAGATTCGCGAAAAAATGGCGGTGCTCATCAATTCCCTGCGCTCAGGCAACATCGTCCTTCCGCGGACACTGGAGAACTAAACCACGACCATAAGCACCCGCAACCTGACAAAAAACTATCTCCTCAAAACGGCGTTGGACAGCGTAAGCGTTACCTTTGCAGGCGGAAAGATTCATGCCCTTGTGGGAGAAAACGGTGCGGGTAAGTCCACGCTGGCAGGTCTCATCAGCGGTGACATTCAGCCCACAAGCGGTGAAATCCTGCTGGACGGAAAAGTCACTGCATTTTCTTCGGCAAAAGATGCCCTCTCCCGGGGAATTGTTCTGGTGCATCAGCGGCCCATGCTTGCCTCCAGCATTACGGCAAAAGAAAACATGATTCTGCAACTGCAAGCCACCCAGAAAAAAAAATCCTTCTTTCTCCACGCTCCCAGTGAGGAAATGCTTAGTCTGCGCAACAAGTGGGCTCCACAGCTGAACCTAAACGCTACCGTAAAAGATTTGGGCGGAAACCTGCGCTTTTACACATCCCTTCTCGGCTCCCTGCTCCAGCATCCTTCCCTTCTCCTGCTAGACGAGCCCTCTGCCTTTTTGGACATTGACGAACGAAAAGCCCTCTACGCCCACTTGCGAAGCCTTGCAGATTCCGGCACAAACATTATCGTCATCACCCACAGCCATGCAGAAGCCACCCGCTACGCCGACACCATAACCCTGCTCAGACAGGGTGCACTGACAGGTCATTTTTCATCCGCCGAGGAATACGAGCATTTTCTTTCAGAAGGGGGAAAGTCTTCCCCTCGCTCCAGCCTGCACTTCGCTCCGTCTTCCGCTACCCCTTCTAACGGGGGAAAAGGTGATGCTGCGACTCACCCCCGTAACGCCCCCGCACTGAGCCTGGCAGAAGTTTCTTCCCGTCCAAAGAATCGCCCTGCCCTGCTTTCTGCCACTCTTTCAGCAAACTATGGTCAGATTACGGCGGTAACAGGCTTGCAGGAAGCGGCACTAAATACCCTTGAAGACACCATAACCGGCATGGAAACCGCATGGGCAAAAGGTTTCGTCACCCTGACAGACGGCAAAGCTTCCCATACTATCGCCGCAAACCACCTCAGTCCCCAATTTTTACGGGCACACAAGGTGGCAATCGTTCCGTCAGACAGGAATTTTCGGGCGGCACACCCCAGCATTACGGTAGAACAATTGCTTTCCGTCTATACAAAAACAGACACCCGCAAAAAAGCTGCCGCCCTCATAGAGGAAGCCGCCGTAAACATTACGCCTGAACAATATGTTTCAAACCTCAGCGGCGGCATGCTCCAGCGGCTCATCCTTACCCGTGAACTTTCCACCAATCCTGCCCTGCTCCTGCTCTGTAATCCCATGCAGGGACTGGACATTGAGGCACAGGGAAATCTCTGCCAGACGCTCACTGATTTGGCTGCTCAGGGAAAAGCCGTTCTTGTCATCGGCACTCAGGATTTTCCCCTCACGCTGTGCCAGAAAGTCTATCGACTGGAGTCAGGCAGCACCGAACTTATTTTTGACCAGACACAAAGCAACGAGGAGGTAAAAGCATGAAAAGCCTCTTGTACCGCCGCATCAAAGCCTTTTCTCCCGCCGCCCTTCAGACGCTCATATCACCTGCTCTGGGAATTGCTGTCTGCATGCTGCTCATTCTGGGATTTGCCGCCCATCCCCTTTCTGCACTGCGCAGCCTTTTTACCGATACCTTTACCTCAGCCTATTATTTTGGCAACATGCTCAACACGGCGGCATTTTTGATGCTGGCAGGCTGTGGCTCTGCCATTTCCATAAAAGGCGGCAACATGAATCTAGGTGGCGAAGGTCAGGTGTATGCGGGCGGCTTTGCAGGCTGTGTCCTGCTGAACGCCCTTTCCCTTCCACCGCCCCTGACCTTTAGCCTTGCCTTTCTGGCAGCCGCCCTTATCGGAGCACTCATGGCGATTATCTCCGCCTTTCTCAAAGCATTGCGGGGTGCACGAGTTTTGCTCACCACATTCCTGGTGTCCGCTGCCTTTATTCCCTTGATTGACGGACTTATCACCGCGTCAAAAAACTCCAGCCAGACCAATATGCTTGCCCTGCCCTACATTGCAGACGCATACAGACTGCCCCAAATGCTTTCCCCCTCACCGTTGTCATGGTCATTTTTTTTGGCTCTGGCCGTTTGCTTTTTCCTCTGGTTCGTGATTTTCCGTACGCAGGCAGGACGCACCCTGCAGCTGTGGGGAACTGCCCCTGACTTTGCCAAATACTGCGGCTACTCCACGCGGGCAAACACTTACCTCACCCTTGCCCTCTCAGGGGCATTGCATGCGCTCACAGGATTTTTCGCCGTTACCGGCACCTACTATACCTGCCACAAAGGATTCTACACAAACATGGGCTGGAATGCCCTCAACGTTGCCCTTATCTCTAAATCCAATCCCCTGGCAGCCATTCCCGTCAGCCTACTGCTCGCATGGATTTTTACCTCGGCATCCCGCGTGTCCCTCACCCAGGGCTTTGGTTTTGACATTGCAGGCATTGTCCAGAGCGTCATTCTCTTTTCCATTGCCATACCCCTTGTGGCAAAAGCCCGCAAAAAAGGAGTCCACCGGTGAACATAACGCTTTCAGTCATCCATATTGCCGCACCCCTGCTGCTGGTCACCCTTGGGGGGCTCATCAGTGAATACGCCGGACGCATGGCCATGTTTTTGGAATGCATGATAAATCTGGGGGCTTTTTTATGCTATGCCACCACCCTGTGGACGGGAAAGCTCCTTTTGGGCATCATGCTCTCAGTCATGCTGTGTACACTGCTTGTAATTGTCATTGAAGGCATCGCCTCCCGCTACAAGGCAAACATGTTTTTAATCTCCCTTGCCATGAACATGTTCTTTGCCGCGCTGGCATCCTTTCTTTCCGCCACGATTTTCGGCACCCGCGGTGTTCTCTACCATGATGTTTTCCGCTTTGACGCAAGAATTGTCCGCCCTGTCACCACAGTCGCCTGCTACGCCCTTGCCGCCGCCCAAATCGTCATGCTCAAAAGCAGCACCCTTGGGCTCACCCTCAGGATTACGGGAAGCGATAGCGATGTCTTACAGGCACGGGGCATTTCTGCCGCCCGCTACCGCACCCTTTCATGGATTTTTGCCGCCGTCAACGCTTCCCTGGCAGGCTGTGTACTTGCAGCCAGACTTTCATCCTATGTTCCCGGCATGGCAGGTGGTCGCGGCTGGACGGCACTGGCGGCAGTCTATCTGGGAAAAAAGCACCCCGTTTTTGTCGCCCTCGCCGTCCTCGTCTTTTCTGCCGCTGAATACGCCAGTTCCACCGTGCAGAACATAGCCATATTCAAAAACATGCCATCCTCACTTTTGCTTGCCTTGCCCTATCTTGTTGCCCTCCTGCTGATTGTCGCCGTTCCCCAGAAAAAAGAGGGCTGACAGGCTTTCCTGAGGAAAAATCGTATCACTCTAGGGCCTCCGCATTATACATATCGTACTTGAACATCGGCTGGACAAATGAAAAGT
>ERZ842401.2329-NODE-2329-length-25491-cov-7.956597_pt1 | contig 25491 bp, 20 predicted proteins | sample MGYA00521270_ERZ842401 | MGnify/ENA primary metagenome ERZ842401 (study PRJEB31892, sample SAMEA3878208) | bioreactor metagenome | biome: Moose rumen | place: Sweden | collected 2011-10 | study: EMG produced TPA metagenomics assembly of the PRJEB12797 data set... | reverse complement strand
TAACACTTTATTCTTGATTAGCCAAGCTTTACCAACCGGGTAAATCCGCTGAGCCCCTAAAATCATGTTTGTAGAAACAAAGAACCCCGTTTTAATGGGTCGCTTGCCAGAGCAACTGGGACTCCCATCCTAAACGGAGTTTAAAAGTGCTTCTATTTTAGTAAGTCGCTTGCCAGAGCAACTGGGGCTCTTACCCTAAACAGGTTCCTTTCGTGCTGCAAAGATAAACATTTTTCTCTTATTCTCCAAGCTTTTGGACTCTTTTTTGCAGTTTTTTGCTTCAAAGACCTTATTTACAAAAAAGTTTTGTACTTTTGCAGCAAAATCATCAATTATGTACGACCAACAGATACAGGGGGATCTCTTATATTTGATGTTTTATGCAGGCGTGACGGTATTGAATCTGATTGCGTGTTGCTATTTGCTGTTCCGTCGAGGCAACGCCATTGCCCCTGATGTCACGTCGTCCCTGCGTCTGCGCCGCTGGACGGCGGCATTTTTGGGTGCTTGTACAGTCGGCCACTTATGGTATATGCCTCTCATCTATCTTACCTCCACTGAGGATATCATGATGCTCTATTTTGTATGTGCATTACTCGACTTCCTGACGACGTTCCCCTTGGCTATAGCCGTATTGTTCACCATGCTGCAAGACCGCAGGCGACCGCTGTGGTCCATTGGCGTGATGATGGCACCCCTCATTGCAGGAATGGCGGTGTGTGCCGTTACTCGTAGCGATGCCATTTTACCAGCTTTATATGCCTATTATCTGTTGTTGATCATCGGTATAACAATATATATGGTACGCGCGACGAGACAATACGGACGCTGGCTGCGCGACAACTATGCCGACTTGGAGCACAAGGAGGTGTGGCAGAGTTTGGTGGTGTTGGCCACGATTCTGTTAGGTTTCAGTTTATACGCTTTTGAACTCGAAGGTATCTTCTACAAATACGCTGCGCAGGTAAACGCCATTTTACTTACCTGCTTTCTCGTGTGGCGGGTAGAGACGCTAAGCGAACTGAATGCCTCCCAGGAGCAGAGTCTTCCTGCGGATTTGGATATTCCAGACAAGGACGAGAGCGACGAAAGTCAAAATGACCTCACCGACAATATTGGACCATTGCTACAGCAGTATTGTATAGAGAAACAACTCTACCTGCAGCACGACCTGACCATTTCCCAACTTGCCAAGGCTATCGGCACCAACCGCTTCTACCTCAGCCAGTATTTCTCCAGCAAGGGGACGAATTATAATACTTATATCAACGATCTCCGTATCAATCATTTCGTCAGTCTCTACCATGAAGCTGTTGCTACCCACAGCCACTTTACCGTTCAGCAACTGGCTAACGACAGCGGCTACCGAAGTTACAGCACCTTCAATTTTGCCTTCAAACAGCGCATGGGACATACCGTGAATGCATGGGCTAAACTTCAAAATTAACAATAATTACTTCAAAATCTGCAAAATCTGTTTCGTCAGGTGTTTTGGAAAAAGTTATTTGGGGGAATTTGCCTATCTTTGCAAAACCTAAACAACTGAAAGATGAAACAGAGTAAACTATGGGTGATTGCCGCCATCCTTATTTGCGGCTTGACAGGGCTGACATCGTGCAGCAGCAAGGACAACGCGGCTACGGACGTCAAGGACGGCGCCGACCTTGTGGTCTACGGTAAGATTTACACCGCCGAGGGCAATGACATTGTGGAGGCCTTTGCCGTGAAGGATGGTAAGTACGTCTATGTGGGCGACAAGGCAGGAGCCGAAGCATTTGTTGAGGACGGCAAGACCGAGGTGGTGGACTACACCGATAAGGGACTGGTGATGCCCGGTTGCGGCAATGGCCACGCGCACTACATGCTGGGCTATGCCCTGAAGACCATCGGAACAACCATAGGATTAGAGGTCAATTCGGAAACATTCCTGAAGGAGATAGTCCCCGCTGCCGTCAAGAAGGCCAGGGAGTCAGGGGCAACTTCTATCTTCGGCCAAGGCTGGCGCTCGACGAGTTTTGAGAGTCACATGCCAACCCGTCAGGATCTGGATGCCATCTGCGACGATATTCCCATGTACTTCCTCGACGAGGAGTGCCACAAGGCTCTGGCCAACACCATCCTGCTGAAAAAAGCCGGCATCATCAATGAGGACGGAACGGCAGGCAAGACCACACTGCGCGGTGGCGAGATTGTGACAGACGCCGACGGCATGCCTACGGGTTTCCTGTCGGAGCAGGCCCAGACCTACGTGCGTTCCTTCTTGGACAATGACAATCTCTATACACTCGACAGGGCCATTTCCGACCTGGCAGAAATCGAGCAGCATATCCTGTCCGAGGGCTATACGATGTACCACGAGGGATGGGGCAACTATTTTGTCAACACCAACTACTACAAGGCTGCCCAGCAACTCGACCAGGCTGGCAATCTACACTTCGTGCTGGGACTGCCCTACGAGATTGAGAGTTGGATGGATATAGACGAGGCACTGGCCAGAGCCATCGACGCCAAGAAGTTCGCTTCCAAGCGCGTCATGCCCAGATGGATCAAACTGCTCATGGACGGCACCGTGGAGACGGGAACGGGAATCGTAGAACCGCTCTATCCCGACGGTCATCAGGGCATTGCCAACTGGACGGAAGAGGAGATGACAGAACTGGCACGCAAGGCTAACGCCAACGGCTTGACGCTGCATGTTTATTCGTTGGGCAACAAGTCTACCAACATGGTTGTCAACGCCTTCATCAATGGCGGCAAGGACGAGATGCGCAACACGCTGGTCCACGTGCGCAACGTCATTGAGTCCGACTACAAGCGTATGGCTGACCATAACATCTACGTCACCTCCGGCGTGACGTGGCATCACGCCGAAGACTGGATACAAGAGGCTCTCTGGACTGGAGTCGTCCCCGCAGGCATGGAGGACAAGTCGTATCCTTTCAAGTCATTCTTCGACTACAACATCCCCGTCAGCATCCACTCAGACTATCCCGCACTGAGTGGCAGCCCCGATGACCCCTTCGGTATCATGGAGATAGCCGTGACGGGCGTGTATCACGAAGAAAATGCAAAGCCATGGTGGACGGAAGAGTGCTCCACTCGCGAGCAGGCCCTGCAGGCCATGACCATCAACTGCGCCCGTCAGATGTTCATCGAGGACGAACGCGGCAGCATCAAGGCGGGCAAGTATGCCGACTTCCTGCTGCTCAACAAGGACGTGCTGACTTGCCCCGCCACCGAGATTCACGAGGCTAAGCCCGCCGCTACCTACTTTGAGGGAAAGAAGGTTTTCTCGATGTAAAGTACATTGCATTAAAGAACGAAGAAATGACGAAAGGACAGATAAGAGAGTTCTACCGCCGCTAAATATTCCGTAAAACTATCTCCCATGTACGCTGTATGTGGGAGTTTTTTCGTACCTTTGCTGTCGAATTTTGATAGAAGATTATGAGATATGGAACAGATGAGAGAATACTACCGCCGATTCCGGTGCTGGCAGCTGGCCGCGCCGCACTACGCGAACCGGCATGAGGGCGAGGCGCAGCACTGCCACAACTGCGACGCGACGTTCAGCGGCAACTTCTGCCCCGTCTGCGGGCAGCGGGCCGGGCTGGGGCGCGTGGGCTGGCAGTCTATCAAGGACAACGTGGCCCTGCTGTGGGGCATGGACTCGCGGTCGCTGGGCTACACGCTGCTGCAACTGCTGGGGCGGCCGGGCTATCTGGTGCGCGACTACATCAGCGGTCGCCGCCAGGTGTCGTTCCCGCCGGTGAAGATGCTGGTCATCGTCTGTCTTTTCGTCGTCATCTTCGAGACGGTGTTCAATCTGAAAAGCGAAGTCCTGAAGATTAAGTTCAACCTACAGGAGGTGGACGACGTAATTGCGTGGATCAATGCCCAGAAGAGTTGGGCCACGCTGTTCCTGCAGTCGCTCTATATACTGCCTACGTGGCTGGTGTTCCGCTTCGCTCCGGGCTACCCGCGCCACACGCTGCCCGAGGGATTCTTCCTGCAAGTGTTTCTGAGCGTGCTGAATCTCCTCTTGGTATTTGTTGGCTACTGGAGCCACAATGTCGAGCTCGCGGTTTGGACCGTCTATATGTACATCACCTACTGGCAAATCTTCGGCAACGGCTGGTGGGGTACGCTGTGGCGGCTGTCCGTCGTCGCGCTGTCGCAAATGGCGGTCATAGTGGTGGCGCTCATCATTGTAATATTTTTCTACGGCTATGATGACGAATCGAAGGCCGATCCTGAAATGATTAAGGCTTTCATGTTCATTCTTGCCGCCACCGTCGTGCTGACCGCCGTCATGCTCGTGGTCACCCATGTCATCAACAGGCACAGCGACCGCAAGAAGAATGGAATGCAGACAGCTGAAGATATTTAACAACAATCAATAATAGCAAAAAAGGTAATGAAACAGACATTGAAACTATGGATGTTCGCCGCCATCCTGACCATCAGCGGCGCAACCGTGCTGACATCGTGCGGCAATGAAGACAACAGTATTGTACCCCAACAGCAGTCCGCGAAGGAGTACTTCACACTGTGGAATCCGTGCGAGGCGCTGACGGCACTGCAGGACTACGTGAAGGACGTGACCAACCCCGCATCGACGAACTTCATCCCGGCGGAGGACCGCATCGCCACGTTCGACATGGACGGCACGTTCGTGGGCGAACTCTACCCGTCGTACTTCGAGTACAACCTATTGGAGTATCGCGCTCTGGACGACGCCACCTACCAAGCACCGGAGGACGTGATGGAGACGGCGCAGGAGATTCGCGACTTCGTGCGTACGGGCAAGAAACTGCCCGACCACTTCGACATGAAGCACGCCTATGCTGCAGCCAAAGCCTACGCTGGCATGACGCTGGCCCAGTTCGATGCCTATGTAAAGGCCTACGCCGCCAAGCCTGCCAACGGTTTCACGGGCATGACCTACGGCGAGAGTTTCTACAAGCCCATGCTGGAGGTCTTTGAGTTTCTGAAGGACAACGGCTTTACGTATTACGTCGTCTCGGGCTCCGACCGCTTCATCTGCCGCGCGCTGACGGAGAGCATTGGCATCCCGTCGAACCGCGTCATCGGCATGGACGTGAAACTGCACTCCACCAGTCAGGGCACCGTGGAGGGCGTGAACTACACGATGGGCCGCGAGGAGGACCTCGTGCGCACCGACGAGCTCATCATCAAGAACCTAAAGACGAACAAGGTGCTGCAAATCTCGCAGGAGATTGGCAAGGTGCCCGTGCTGTCGTTCGGCAACAGCGGGGGCGATGCCGCCATGCACAACTACGCATTAGGCAACCAGAAGTACAAGTCGGCTGCCTTTATGCTCATCGCCGACGACGACCAGCGCGACCACGCCAACCGCGAAAAAGCCCTCACGCTGGGCGAGCAGTGGCGCACGGCGGGCTACCACGTCATCTCGATGCGCGACGACTTCAAGACCATCTACGGCAACGGCGTCAAGAAGACCGACTTCACCTTCCCAACAAAATAGACCACGACGATTCCTTTAGGATATGTCTGTAATGGACTCTGTAAATCGTTTGTAATCAGTGCGTTGAAGACTCTATACACCTTTGGGGTAAGACTATACACACCTTTCCCCCAAGACTGTATAGACTTTACCCCCCAAAGGTGTATATACTTTACGGGGGCAAAGTCTATACAGTTTGCAGGGGCAAAGTCTATATACTTTAGGGGGGTAAAGTGACGGACTTTGCCCCCCTAAAGTGACGGACTTTATACCCCCAAAGTGACGGACTTTGCACCCCTGAGGTATATACACCTTCACCCCGCAAAGGGTATACAGGCTTACCCGGCAAAGCATATACACCTTTACCCCGCGAACCCTACACTGTCTTACCCGGTAAAGGGGATATCTCGTCAAACAACTCTTTATTTGCTCAGCCCATATTCATTGTAGGAAATATTCTCCGGCTTCCACTTGTCTTTTGGCTGTGGCTGTTCGGCAGGATATCCGATGACTACGGTGCATAGTGGCACAAGAGTATCGGGCAGTTTCAGGGCTTCACAGACGGGCTGCATACGTTCTTCCATCGGATAGAGTGCCGTCCATACGGCTCCTAATCCCTGGGCATGTGCTGCCAATAAGATATTTTCCGTAGCGGCAGAGCAGTCCTGAATCCAGAACTGACGACCTTTACCCTCCATTGCCTTCGTCATGTCACCACAGACCACAATGGCCAATGGTGCCGATCTCAGCATGCCGGCACGAGGATTGGCAGCTGCCAGTTCTGCGAGTTTCCCTTTGTTGCTCACTACCACGAAATGCCAAGGCTGGGCATTTACTGCTGTCGGAGCAGCCATGCCGGCACGGAGCATTGCTTCAATCTTCTCTTTCTCCACAGGCTGATCCGTGTACTGGCGGATGCTTGTGCGCGTCATAATCGTTTCTAACATAGTTTTGCTGGTGTCTTTACTTTCGTTCTTCATTTCACTCTGGCCATTGCAGGCTGTCAACATTGCGGCAAATGCCACAACAAAAATACTAACTTTTTTCATACTGTTCAGTTTGGTTTTATGTAACTGTTCAAAATTAATTGTACATAGAATTTGTAAATATTTTATATCCCGATTTTATACATGTACTACTTGTTACCATCGTCTTTCCCTTTGCGCTATCCCTTCTTTTATCGGTAAGCAGTTCTTCACCGATAGACACAATATTATTGTCAAGTTGACGAACATAATCTTCCATATACATTGGACGATGCTTCAATGCCTGAATTTCTGCAAAGTCGAAATATCCGGATACGAGGTTATTCAAAATCTTCAACTCATCAGCCGAAAGATAGTTCTTGGCAATCTTTACGTCATTCAGACAAGGCAGTTCGCCTTTAAATGTTGTCAATCCCATAAAAGGCTTGTCTGCATCGGCCCGCTCATAGATGACTTCCGCTGCTGTATGCCCATGAGCTGCATAGTGGAGTTTGTTTTGTACAATCTTGAAGAATAGCCGTGAGGTGTCTGAGCGTGGATCATAGTCAACGGCTGTGGCATAGAGGTCAAGCACCTGCCGATACAGCACCTTCTCAGAAGATCGAATGTCGCGGATACGGTCAAGAAGCTCTTTCCAATAACTGCCGCCACCAAGATTCTTTAATCGCTCATCGTCCAAGGCAAAGCCTTTCACGATATACTCATGCAACCGTTCGGTCGCCCATTGGCGGAAACGAGTACCTTGTATTGATTTTACGCGATAGCCAACAGAGATAATCACATCAAGGTTATAAAAGTTGGTTGGCTTGGTAGAAAAATCGGAAATTCCGATTTTTCTCTTCGTCTTATCTTCTTCCAACTCTCCTTCCTCATATATATTAAGGATGTGCTCGTTGATTGTTGAGCGTGATTTCCCAAACAACTCTGACATTTGGTCTATTGTCAGCCAAACAGTCTTATCTTCCAATCGCACATCCAGTCGAACGACACCGTCCTCCGACTGATAGATAATGATATTTCCTTGTTCGTTCATACCTTATTATATATATTAACTGCGAACTATCAAAGATATTTTGTGAGTTCATTGTCTTTAATGCATGTGAACCAAGTACCTGCCCTTGTGTTCCTCTGCGTCATTTCTTATTAGTCTATATAGAGATGGATTCTATCAATTTTGGATATTTTTGTGTTAAGATAGAAAGTAGTTGATATGATAGTTTTTTTACTTACCTTGTATTTCATGTCATCTGAATCGAAAAATTTAACAAACGATGTGTCTTTGATTTGGCCGTTCTTATCATATAATGCTGCACACAGGTTAAAGTCAAATTTAGGTTTCCCGGTTACCTCAAAATGTAAGCCAAGATTATCGGAATAATCCTTTTCCACACACATATTCTCAATTTTCAGTCCAAGTTTCTCCCATGTGACATCAGTTGTCACAGTCAGGGTTTTCGTACCTCTGTGGGGTATGGTCTCATACTCATCTCCATCATGTGATCCTGTTCCAGCTTCATACACTTCATCGATGTTGTCTTCAAAATCATCCTCATCCTCAAATTCATCATCGCTTTCATACTCTTCATTGTAAAAATCAGCCAGTGCATTATCATCAATGTCCTCGTCATTTTCTTCTTCGTATTCGTCATTGTAACCGAAGTTATCATCTTCATAAAGGTCATCTTCACCGACATAAGCATCTTCAGAAATAAGTGTTGCATATTCCGGCATCATTTTGCAAAATCTCTCGCTTTCACCTTTCTCAACTCTTATATACTCCAATGCGTTACAGCCTTCAAACACATCTTTACCTATCTTACGGATAGTCCTTGGTAACCATACCTCAGTCAAGTATTCAGAATTAGCAAAAACTTCATTTCCTAATTCCTCTACTCTTGGGGGTAATTGTAAATGCGTTAATTCCAGTTCTCTTAACCCTCTGTCGGCGATTATTTTAACAGAATCAGGTAGTTGCAACTCATAGAGTTCTGTACCCCAGAATGCATCTTCTGTTACTATCTCGTACTGAGAACCTTTCTCAAATGTTATTTTCCCTATCTCCGTGCAATAAAAACACTTAGGCCGTATCTGCTTCACGGTCTTTGCTATACGTATAGAGTCACGATGATTGTTCGAAAGATACATAATGGAAAAGTCTTTGCTATACAAGGTCTTATTCTTCATGACAAAGTCGCTTGATCCGCAATCGATTTTAACCCTTTCGCTACCAAAGGGGTCTGCTCCCAGCTCTACTAAGGATTTAGGAAGAGTGACGCTCTTTAAATATTCAGAGCATATAGCAGTTTCACCTATAAACATTACTCCGTCAGGAATCAAGAATTCTCTACAGCATACACTATGAAAAGCAGAATTTCCGATAGCAACAAGCTTTTTAGGTAGTTTGATGTTTCTCAGATTAGAGCATGACGTAAAAACACCTTCTTTTATTTCAATCAATTCAGTTTCACTTAAATCTACGGATTTCAATGCAGAACTATGGAATGCCTCTTTTCCTATAAAACGCAACGAATTTGGAAAAGCAATCGACTTTAAGGCATCAGTTGAACAGAAAGCCAGTTCACCGATATAAACAACTGATGGCATCGAAATTTTCGAGAGATTTCGACAATAGTAAAAAGCCTCCTTGCCAATATATTTAAGGGTTGAAGGAAACACTATTTCCTCCAAATCTTTGCAATTTGTGAAAGCTTTGTCACAAATGGTTTCGACACCTTCTTTTATTACTCGCTTGATTATACCAGCCTTACATCGTAGAAGACGTTTTCCGTCATCGCTATACTTTATGCCTTCTGAATCATATTTGTGTGTTCTTAGTTCTTCTGTATCTACATGACAATTAGCATTAATTGTCTCATAATCCGATGCTTGTTCGGGCAGAATTTCACTTTCGTTTGTCATATATTTTGTTTATTATATTCATTGCCATTTTTATTATTATATTCCTCTTTCTGCCCAATCACCTCTATCAAGGTTTCTATACCCGATGGCTTCGGCAATGTGCTGGCTTTGGACTTTCTCAGAGCCTTCAAGGTCGGCGATGGTGCGGGCTACCTTCAGGATGCGGCTGTAGGCGCGGGCGGAGAGCTTGAGGCGCTCCATAGCCATGCGGAGCATGTCGAGGCTTTGGGCATCGGGCTCGGCATACTGGTGAAGCATACGTTCCGTCATTTGGGCATTACAGTGGATGCCCTTATGTTCACGGAAGCGCTCCTCCTGAATCTTGCGGGCACGGATGACACGCTCGCGTATTTTTTCGCTGGGCTCGCCGGGCTGCATCTGGCTGAGTTGAGCAAAGGGTACGGCTTGGATTTCGCAATGGATGTCAATGCGGTCGAGTAGGGGACCGCTGATTTTGTTCATATATCGCTGTATCTGGCCGGGGGTGCAGACGCAGTTGTGGGTGAGGTCTCCATAGTAGCCGCAGGGGCAGGGGTTCATGCTGGCAATGAGCATGAACGAGCAAGGATATTCGACGTTGTATTTCGAACGGCTGACGGTGATTTTCCTGTCTTCCAACGGTTGGCGCAGTACTTCCAGTACACTGCGCGACAGCTCGGGCATCTCGTCCAGAAACAGCACACCATTGTGGGCCAGACTGATTTCGCCAGGCTGCGGGTTCTGTCCGCCACCCACGAGAGCCACTTGTGAAATGGTGTGATGGGGTGCACGGAAGGGACGCTGACTGATGAGGCTGGTGTCACGGCTCAGTTTTCCCGCTACGCTGTGTATCTGTGTGGTCTCCAGACTCTCGGCCAGTGAGAGCGGGGGCAGTATCGAGGGCAGTCGCTTGGCCAGCATGGACTTTCCGCTGCCTGGCGGGCCTATCATGATGAGGTTGTGGCCACCGGCGGCAGCCACCTCCAGTGCGCGCTTGACACTCTCTTGTCCGCGGACGTCGCTAAAGTCGAGTTCATACTGATTCTGCTGTTCATAAAACTCACGGCGCGTGTCAATAATGGTGGGCTCGAAGGTGGCATCGCCGTTGAAGAATTGCACGACATCCATGAGCGACTCCATGCCATAGACCTCAAGGTTGTTGACGACGGCAGCCTCGCGTATGTTCTGCTTGGGCACGATCAGTCCGTGGAAGTGCTCTTTGCGGGCGCGGATGGCGATAGGCAGTGCACCGCGAATGGGTTGCAGCCGGCCGTCAAGGCTCAGTTCCCCCACCAGCATGTACTGGTGCAGTCGGTCGCCGTTCACCTTGCCGTTGGCAGCCAATATGCCAATGGCCAGTGGCAGGTCGTAGCTGCTGCCCTCTTTCTTGATGTCGGCAGGCGACAGGTTGACCGTGATGTCCATTTTTGGCATCTTGAATCCGTTGTTCTGCATGGCTGCCTTGATGCGGTCGTAGCTTTCGCGTACGGCGGTGTCAGCCAGTCCGGTCAGGTGGAACTGCATGCCGCGTGTCATGCTCACTTCCACGGTTACCGTGGTCACTTCCAGTCCGTTGACGGCGGCACAAAAAGTCTTAATCAGCATATTATAAGTGATATTTTTGCACAAAGGTATAAAATAATTATGAATTATGAATGACGAATTGTGAATTATTTGTACCTTTGCAACGAGTTTATGAAGTTCATAAAGTTTCTGAAAGATTGGACGCTGCCAGTAGCCATTGCCGTTGGCACCGTTAGCTATTTGACGTTTTATTATGTGCCGCAGCTCGACGGGCTGGGCAATGCGTTGAGTCCCGTTTTCGATGTCATTTTCCCGCTGTTCGTGTTCTTGACGCTGTTTGTCACTTTCTGCAAGGTGGATTTCCACCAGATGCGTCCCCACCGCTGGCATGTCGGTGTGCTGGTGGCCCAGCTGTTGCTGGTGGCCGCCAATATCGGCATTATTTTCTGGGCCAAGTCGCTACCTGCCCCACAGTCCATACTCCTCGCCCCCATACTTTGGGAGGCTGTGCTGACCTGTATTATCGGACCGTCGGCCTCGGCAGCCCCCGTGGTGACGGGCAAGTTGGGTGGCAACATCTCGACCATGACCACCTATACGCTCATTTCGTCGTTGGCCTCGGCATTGCTCATCCCGCTGGTGTTCCCCATCTTGGAACAGACGGTGCATGTGGCATTCTTCGATGCTTTTCTGATTATTCTGGAGAAAGTGAGCATCGTGCTGCTGCTGCCCCTTGTCTTGGGATGGCTGATGCAGCATTATGTCAAGGGCGTGTGCCAGCGCATAGCCGCCATGCCCAACCTGAGTTTCTATTGCTGGGCCATCTCGCTCAGCATCACCACGGGCATCACGGTGAAGAACATCGTGCACAGCAGCGCCTCGCTCTCGTTGCTGCTCATGATAGCCATGGCCACGTTCCTGCTCTGCTTTGTGCAGTTTGGCATCGGCCGCGGCATCGGCCGCCACTTGGGCGAGGAGGTCAATGCCGGTCAGGCACTGTTTCAGAAAAACACGGCGCTCAGCATCTGGGTGGCCTATATGTATCTGAACCCCGTGGCCTCCATTGGTGCCGGCTGTTACGTGCTCTGGCAAAACATCATCAACTCGCTGGAGCTGTGGCAATACCGGCGAAAGGGTAAGAAGTAACCAAACAGTGATAAACCAAGAGAGAGGACGCTCCTCCCGTCAGGTCGGTGGTGTGCGTCCTCTCTTGCTTTGAGCGGTGCGGTCGTCTACATGCAGCTGACTACTGCACTGGCGCCGAGCATCGAGGCAATGGCTGTGGCCACGGTGGCTATCACCTTGAGAATCATCTTCACAGTTTCCTTGTTCATACGTCAAGTCTCCTTTCTTCGTATTTTAAGGGTTGGTAGTTTCGTTGTTGTCATCGCTTGAGCTGGTGCGAGGCGAGGTGTAGTCCTCCACCTCCTCCCATGTCAGCACGGTGCCGGCGGCGCGGGTCACATCAATGCTTTTCTGCAGCACGTCGCCCGTGGGCGATACCTGCCACTTCGACGTGATGTCGGTCGCGGGGTTGAACTTCTTCGGGTCTGCAACACCCTTCGACTTCATCGACACGCGGAAGATGCCCAGGTTGTCTATCTTCACCGACTTGCCCTCGTAGGCTAGCTCGCGGACGCACTTCACCATGTCCTTGAGCACACCCGATATGGTGCCTTCTGAGTAGGTGGTGTTGTGCCCGGCCATGTGCTGGATGAGTGCGTCCAGCTCTACCAGTCCCTGGCTGGCCTTACGGGCGTAATACTTCTGATAACCGTCAGACTTCTGATTCTTGTTCTGGTGCAAACGATACTTTGCCATAGTTTTTGTTCCTTTCTTTTTTTGATTAGTTAGACATGTTTTTCTTTTCTTTGCTCTCTAAGACGTGTTTTTCAGCGCTGTTTTGTTGTCCTGATTGCGAGTGCAAAGGTACGGCAAAAATCGTAACCCTGCAACAAAAGTGGCAGGGCCAGAATAATCCTAAATTGCAAGTTGCTGAAAATCAGCAGTGTTTTTCGTGTGCTTAGAAATAGTAGCGCAATCCCAACAGGGTGTCCATGCGCCTGATGCCATAAAACTCATCACTGCTGATGTTATAGCCTTCAGGTTTCTTCATCGAAACGGTAAAGGTGTTGATCTGGAAACCGATGCCCACCTCTCGCGACACCATATACTCTATGCCCATCTGTCCCGTGAAGCCAAGCCGCGACTCTGTTGCCGATGCATCCCTAAAGAGCATGCCCTGATGGCTGCCGTTTACGATTTCCTTGTATAGCGTATAGCCAAGGCTCAGTGCCACATCCCAGCGCCATTTGTCGCCCAGCTTCGTGCTGCACACAAAGGCCGGCCCGATATAGTGTATCCGCATGCTATAGTCACCTTCAAACGAAGTGCCATAATATAAGTAGCTGACACCAACGCCCAAGCCGCTCCGCCACAGGTGCTGATAGTCAGCAGTCACTCCGATGCCCAACTTCGACTTGTAGCGTTGCCTCTCCGTCACAATCTCTGACGTAATCCACGCAGGTCCCACGCTCAACTTGAAAACATTGGCAGGGTTGTTTAGTGCCTTCTCCCTGCGCTGTATCTGCTCACGAGTCAGTTTCCCCAGTTCGGCATCCGTCTTCTCCTCAATGGATTGCAGTGTGGTCACCGTATTGCTGTCCACCAGGCTGTCTGGCATGACATACATGGTGCCCCAGATGCGATGGCAATTAGAAGCCATACCTGGCAGCCTGTGCTCATCCACGTGCAGGGCATTGCCGCCGCATGCTGCCGTCTTCTTCACAGCCAGTGCCAGCATGTTTCCGTACAGGCAGTTGTAGGCAGGGGTCATTCCGCCGTCAGTCACCTTGATTTTCCCGATCTCCTTAGCTTCGATGGGGGGAACATCGTTCGGTTCATAGATCATGATGGAATCTGCCGACCGTGCGGGCAACACCTCTGTCACGTCAGCAACCACCTTCGGCACCGTAGAGCAACCGGCCAATAGCCCCATTGCTCCCAGCAACATCATAGTAATATAGACTCTGCGCATATTCTTTACTTTATTATAATTGTCTGCAAAGATACACAACATTATTGAATGCCGCAAATTTTAGTACCATTTTCTTCTACGAGAGTTTTTCCTAATCGCGGATCATTAGGGGCTGTTCCATTTCTGTCTCTGGGACAAACGGGTGTTATGTTTGGGAACAGGGTAGGGGACGGTGTACCTTTGCAGTCGCAACGTTGCAATTAGCAAAACTAAAAAAGTAAACAACGAAACGACTATGAAAAGAAAGAATTTTATGCTGACCCCACACTTCAGCTATCAGGAGATGACCCATTCGGACTGGGCCGAGAAACGGAACATTGACAATACCCCCGACGAGCTGCAACTGGCAGCGCTCACCAACATCTGCCGCGTCTTGGGTGAGCCGTTGCGCGCGGCCTTCGGTCCCATCGTAGTAACCAGCGGCTTCCGTTCGGAGCGTGTCAACGAGGGGGTACACGGTGTGGGCAACTCACGCCACCTGCGCGGCGAGGCCATGGACATTCGCATCGGCACCGTGGAGCGTGGCCGCCAGATGTTCCTGTTCATCCGCGACCATGTGGACTTCGACCAGCTGCTGTTCGAGTATAACCACCAGGGTGCTATGTGGCTGCACGGTTCGGTGTGCCTCGACCCCAAAGAGAATCGTCATCAGGCCATCATGAACTACTGTGCAAGATGATAATCTGTAACCAGAAAATCCATAGATAGGAAATGAAAACGTGTATTCATTGCCATCGTGAGCTGCCAGTAGAGCAGTTCGAGTTGTACCCCACCGGCACACGGCGCCGCGTCTGCCGCCACTGCCACTATGTGCTGCACACGCAGGCTGCACGCCGCCGGTGGGTCATGCGCCAGCTCGCGCGCGCATTAAGGATAATGGAAACGGAAAATTAACCCGCCTATCCCTCCTATCTCGCAGTTATGAGGACTGCGGGATAGGAGGGATAGGTGGGATAAAAAGAACAAATAACAACTATATATGAAAATAATGGAAATTCTCAGAAAAACATGGAAGTATCTGTGTCTTGCCTGCCGGATGTATGAGTCGGTGAGTGCAGGCAGCTCTTTCGAGTCGTCGAAAAGGAAAATTGCTCAGGGGGTACGTCGCTTTTTCGAGCAAAACTATGAGTTGCGATACAATGTGTTGAAGCAGGCAGAGGAGTTTCGCCCCCGGCAGCATAACTCTGTAGATGATTCTGATAACATCGCAAGTTACGGGAATAACATCGCAAGTTATTCGGATAGTATCGCAAGTTATTCCGACTGTAATGCCGGTTGGCGACAGCTGACCGACCGTGAACTTCGTCGTATGGCCTTCGAGCAGATGGAGCAGGTGGGCATAGCCTGGAGTGTCGATGTGGAACTCTACGTGCGCTCTGCACTTTTGCCAACCTACAACCCCGTGTCGCACTATTTGGAAAAGTGCGGCCAGTGGGACGGCAAAATCGACCACATCCGCTCGCTGGCCCGGCGTGTGCCGTGCAGCTGTGGGCAGTGGCCCGACTGGTTTCATCGCTGGTTTCTCGCGATGGTGGCTCAGTGGCTGCATCTCTCGCGCGACTATGGCAACAGCATTGTTCCGTTGCTGACGGGTGGGCAGGGTGTTCACAAGTCCACGTTCTGTAAGCTGATATTGCCGCCGGAGTTGCGCGAATACTACATCGACGATATCAAGCTCGACTCTGCAGAGCAGGTGGAGCGCATGCTGGGACGTATGTTGTTGGTGAACATCGACGAGTATAATGCCAAGACCGAGCGTGAGCAGGCCAAAATCAAGCGGGTGCTGACCGAGCGCGACGTGCAGACCCGCCGTATGCGCAGTGACCAGTATGTCATGCTGCCCCGCATGGCCTCGTTCATAGGCACCACCAACGACCCGCAGCCACTGACCGACCCGACGGGGTCGCGCCGATATCTGTGTTGTGAAGTCGACGATGTGATAGATACAGACACGCCGATAGACTATCCTCATTTGTATGCGCAGGCAGTGACGGAACTGCAACAAGGTGCCTCTTGGCACTTCCAGAAGTGTGAAGAGGCCCAAATAGAGCGTCACAACCAGCGTTTCCGTTGTCAGACATCGCCGGAAACAGTGCTACTGACTTACTTTGAGCCGGGAGAGCGTTGCAAAGAGAACTTCATGCGTGCTGTAGAAATACAGAGCGTGCTAAGAGACCATCTTTGTCCTACTGATGTCCCTAATGTCAAGACGCTCACGCTGGCACTCAAATCGTGCGGTTTCCCCTATGGCAGCTATCACGACTATCGTGGCTGGTACTGCCGTCCCGTAGCTTTGCCGCCTGCCCCCGAATGAGGGGGCAGCGGCTATAGCATATCATGAGCAGAGTCGGTGTCTTCTACGGCCTCTGCCTCTTGTTCCATGTCGTGCATGATGCTGTCGCACAGGGCTTGCAGTCCTTTGTCGTCTTTTCTGGCCACGCTGGTGGCAAAATAGTCAACATGAAAGCCACATGCTTCTATATCTTTGAGCATAGCCCTTAAGTCCAACTCGTCAAGCAGATAGCTTCTGATGGCATCCTTGCTGTCAAGGTTGGCAAGGCTCAAGCTCTGCATGTAGCTCATGGTAAGCACTATGTCTACGGGAATCAGCTGACCGCCTTGTCTTCCTAAAACCAACTTATGCAAGATGGCTCTTATGGTGTCTTCATTGAATTCACGTTGTTCTGGTCCGTAGTCCATTATGCGTGGTGGAATGCAGATAATGATGCGGTTTGTCTTTTCAATGATGGAGTCCATAAACCTTGGATTATATCCCTCGATCCATTCCCCCGCAGTATCGTTCAGGTAGAGATGAAATGCAGAATGCCGGTCAGGGCGCGGAATCGTGCAATGGGTATTGAAAGGATGGGTTTCGTCCTCGTTTATCATCTGGGATTTATGGGGCAGTTCTAAATCGTCTATGTCTTTTTTTATGTCCATGTTCAAGTATCCTTTCTTGGCATAAGCGTCAATATAGGGATTCTCGTCGGATTTATCCTCATAGCCAAACTCATACTGGGTTTTCTCGTAAGTTGCAGCAAAGTGTCGTTTCCAGTAGCCTATCATGCCATAGAGCAGGGAAGTCTGTCCAGCGTAAACACCGCCTATGATGCTGATGTTCATGGCAGTCAATTCTTTTAATAGGTGCTGAGCATTTTCGTCTCCCAGCTTGGCAACTTTTGATAGCAACTTGATTGCTTCCTTCTTGTCGCATTCTATACCGAAATCTCCTTTTAAATAGGCGTCTGCAAGTAGTTCCATGGCGTATTTGTTGTTCTGTGCAGCAGACTTTTTCAGCCAATATATTGTCTTTTCGTCACTTTGGCCAAGACCGCCCTTCCCTAATGCATAGCCAGCCGCAAGTGCAAGTTGTGCATCGGCATCACCTTGCTCTGCCTCATCTTGTGCTCCTTTTATGGCTTTGTCATACCACTCTTGGGCTTTCTGTTCGTTTTTATCCAAACCGCAACAGCCGTCTTCGTAATAGCTCGCTAATTGCATCATGGCAGACCGATGCCCTAATTCTGCGGCTTTGGTTAATAGATTCACTTGGTCTTCATCGTCTTCATCTTCATCGCCAACTTCCCGTGCAGCCTCATAAAGAGCCTTGGCTTCCAACTTGCGTCGGAAAGACATTTCGATGAAATCAGAATAGATGTCAGGTGCAAGGGTGTAAGTCAGTGTTTGCTTGACATCAGGATGTTCTTTTGCTACAAATTCAAACTTGTGCTTGCCCGGATTCAGGTATATCGTGTTGTCGTGGTCGGCTAAGAGTGTTGCAATTTTATTCTTGAAACGGAACAGATCGCAATCAACATCTACATCAATATGAATTTCTGCCTGTCCCCTTTCTTTTGCCGAATCGTTAACAGGTGCATTTTGGTCATAGCCTTTGGTGCTTTGTTCATCGTTTTTAGTGCTATCAGTGTTTTCTGCTCCTCTGTTGGGGTATAGACATGATAGCACCACGTTGGTCATCTGCCGGATGCTGGCCTCCATGGTCTGACTGACGGCATCGAGCCAGTGAGTGTCGGACAGATAGTAGCCGAAGGCCCCTTCGGGTTGCGCTTCCGTGATTTTCAGTGGAAATATCGGCATTCCGTTATCTACCGCCAGTGTCAGCTCCTTGAGCACCTGCTTCGACTCGATGGAGTGATCACTGATAATTAGCACAAAGACCTTTGATGCCTTGATGCCCCCGTAAATTGCTTCAGCCCAGACATCGCCGGGCTTGATGTCGCGTGGTGCCATCCAGCACCTCACTTTTTCCTGCTCCAAGGCATGGCAGACGGCCTGTGCAATTTTTGCATCCAGACTGGAGTGACTGATAAATACTTCGTACATGCGTTTTTTTATTCTCTTTGATTCATCTTCGTTTGCAAATTTACGATTTTTTCCAGAAATATGGCGTATCATCTGTCGGAAAATGTTTAGCAATTCACCGATCGCAGCAGTTGCTTGAGCATCTGGCGGGTGTCATCGCTGTCAACACCTTGATTAATGTTCTTGCGCAGACTGCTGCGGGCGCTGCCCTCCAAAAGGCGGGTATACTCGGTCTGGGCAATGTCCTGACGATAGACACCAAGGGCGAGCAGGGTGCCGACAACCTGACAGACGAAGCGGCGGCTGAAGGTGGTGTCCTTGGCGCCGTGGGTCTGTGTGATGCGCTGGGCAAAGGTGGTGGCGATGCGTTGCCATAGCGGTTGGATAAGCTCCTGCCAAGGGGCGGTGGCGCAGTGGTCAATGCGGGCTGCATAGCTGAGGGCATCGGCTATGGCAGACTCATGGCGTGACACGGCAGAGAGCTGGTTGCGCAGGTGTTCCAACAGCAGCAGGCCGCTGACGAAGCGGCGCAGCGGACGGGCAGGCACACGGCGGTAGTAGAGCTTGCCCACGAAGTCTGCCGCCGACACGCGGTATTCGTCGTAGAGGTGGTGTGGGAACTGGTGCAAGGCTTGCTCCAGCAGGGCTGTGTCGGTGGTGGCGGCGCGTGCTGCCATGTCGCGGAACTGGGATGTAGTGGTCAGCGTGGTGCAGAAATAGTCGGCTAACCGTCGCCGCATTTCCGGCGCTCCCATAGTGGTGATGCTGATGTCGAGCTGTCGGCCCCACTCACGGATGTCGCCGTGTGACGACTGTAGCATCAGGTCGACAATGTGTCGGCGGCCGATGGTGGCTTCGCGGCTCACGTCGTAGGGAAGCAGTCGTTCGTAGGCTTCCAAGTCGCGGCGCAGTGTGGCATCCAGTCCTTCATCGTTGGTAAGCAGTGCAGCGAGGTCGCATTGCAGCATGCGGAGGCGCAGTTCGTCGGTGGTGCAACTCATGACGGGGATGTCGGCATGCTGTTGCTCCCATGCCTCATAGCTGTCGGCATCAGAGGATTTGCTTTTGGTGACGGTCGTTTCGTTGAGGCTGACCGTGGCAGTGGCACGGTGGTGCTCGACGTCCACCTGAGTGATGTGCCCAATGAGCAGGTGGGCTGCTGACAAGTCGCAGTAGGTGGTGGACAGGTGGCACTCGTCGTTCGACACATAGCCAACCATCTCAGTGTCTATGTAGGCTGCCGTGGCCTCACCGTTCCAGACATTCGTCTCCTCGTGCATCAGTACAATGCGCTTGCCTTGGGCTTGGCGCAGTCGTTCTGCCAGTCCCTCACCTTGCCAGGCGTGGTGGCGGAAGCCCACAATGGTATAATTCATCTGTTGCATTTTTCGTGATAATTTGATTAAAAAAGTAGAATGTTATGTTATCCTGTTTTTCTGTTGCAAAGGTAGAAAAAAACAGCGGGATGACCAAAAGGTCACCCCGTGTTTTTTGTGTTAAAAATCGTTGATAGGTCTGTGAGCCTATTTGTAAAGGAGAATGATGCGCTCTGGGTCTTCGTCGGCATATGTGGGAATCGGCTCTCCAATGAGGGAACCGATATAACATGGGTCGCAGATAACAAAGCGGTCTCCATTATAGATGATGTTGGCTCCCTCAACTTCTTCATCGAAATGAACAGCCATAGATAGATGATTAGGGAAATAGAGAATGACGACCTCTATGTCCAGCAAGTCTCGGATTAATCGAGATAACAAGATAACTCTATCTTCTGAATCATTAGTAGGATAAAAAAGAGTTTCTTCAGAATAAAAAGCGCGATCATGTCCCCAAACTTCTTCATCAAATTCATATGTGAAAGCCGTATGTGTAAATGTTAGGAGAGATTGTACGGCATCCTTTTGGCTGAGACCTTTCAGTTGTTCTTTGAGAATTGGGTATATTTGCTGTTTTACGTTTTCATCTAAGTGAGTGTTAGCTATTATGGCCCATCGGGTTGCAAAGTCATAGTTCTTTGCAGAACTGGGATATTGCGCATAGAAGTCCAGCAGATTTTGGTTTAGCTTTACGGAAAATTTGAGAAAAGTTACTTTTTTAATCATCGAACTTGTGCAAGCTTTACCCGTTTCCCATGTTTTGGATACTGTTGGCTTGTAGTCCAAGAGTGGTGGCTCTTTCATGTCAAGGCTTACTTGTCGCTTGTCTTTGGGATTACTATTGATTATATGGGCTGTTTTTATGTTGAAGTTCCCGTGTATATAATACCATTCGCCATCCATAGTAAAATAGGAAAGACCATAGATATAGTGAGTGCTGGGAAATAGCATATATAGTTGATAGTTATTGTCTCTCGCGAGTCTCATCTTGTAACCAGAATTAAAAAAGATAGAAGACTTAACGAGTGTAGCTTCATTTCCACGTCCATAGCGTGTTATAGTAAGGCTATCGAGCATGTTGAGATAGGCCCAGTCATTGAGTCGTTTCTCTTGTTTCAGTCTCATGCATTCGTCTGTGGCTTCAATAATATCTTGAATATAGGACTCCTTTCCCAATTCGTCAGCAAGACTGACGGTTGATGTGTCGTTCCACTGAATGTGTAGATTGTCAGGAAAACGCACAGACCACGTACTGCCATAGTAGCGGAAACTGACGGTTTTGGCTTTTTTCTTGGCAGAAACGCCTAAAGAGAAAAACAAATGCAAGCAGAGTAAAAATAAGGTATATTTCATAACTTGATGTGCTTGAGTCTGATTTTTTTGTTTGAAGTTGTAGAGTAGATTTTGTAGTAATGGTTGAGCTCTGTCTTTAGCGGGGCAATGTCTAAGTCGTTTTGGTGGATAACTTCCATGGTGTTGAGCCATGCGTCAACATGTTGGAAAAGGTTGATGACATCTTGCTCTTTGTATTCCTCTAACTGTAATAGTACACCGAGAGCATCCATCATGTATTTGGCAGCATGGCCAAATTTGCCTTGGCGACGGTATGCATTGCTTTGCTTGACGTAGCAATCAGCTACAAAAGGATGGGCACTGCCGAACAATTGCTTTTGGTCTGCAAGGGCTTTGGTATAGCTGGCCTCGGCATGGTTGAAGTCTTTTTGTTTCATATAGCAGTCACCCTGCAGGCTATAGGCATACGACAGCATGGGATGACGCTCCCCAAACAGGCTTTGCCAAATGTCAATGGCACGCTGAATGTTCTCATGGGCTTTAATAGAGTCACCACTGTTTATGTAGGCTTGTCCTAAGGAACAATAGGTTTGTGCAGCCTCTGAGGAGTGCGTGCCTTGTTGTGTCTCATAAATTGTCCGGGCATGATTTAAGTTAGCAATAGCGGATTTCCCTATAGTCATGCCTTTACTATAAGGAGTTGCCTCCATGGTTAGCAGTCGGGCATATTGTAAACTTTCCTCTCCATAGATTTCGATGATTAGAGGCTTGGCTTGCCGAAGCATGGTTATTGCATTTGTGGAGGGTGGTTCATCTATTCTTAGATATACTGCGGCCATGTTTTGGTAACATTCGGCTAACTCTGCAGGTTGACGATTGGGTAGGGAGTCGAGGATGGATTTAGCTCTCATGAAGTGGTCCATGGCTGTGGCATAACGGCCCTGCGCCATGAGGGCTGTGCCGATATGGTTGTTGCAGACGGCAGCCTGCAGACTCAGGTTCCCATATTGTGCCAAGGCACTGCTGAGTGCTTGACGGTAGTGGCGAATGGCGCGGGGATAGTCGGCCAGATAGTCGCTGATGAAGGCACCAGCCTGTAGGGTCCACTCTATGCGGGTGGTGTCGAGCAGGGCGCGCCGTTCCATGCAGTAGGCAGCCGAATCGTTTTGGTAGTTGCCGAGGAAGATGGAATGTTTATTGTAGTAGTCTTGTGCCAAGTCGTTGCGTTTGGCTTCAATGGCTTGCTTTGATTTGATAATGAATTCCTCCGTTAATTGTTCCTGCTCTTTCAGTTCTGCTTCACGTTGTCCCATGTCGCCCTTGGTGCGTAACAATGAGTCGGCTTTCTCCAGTTCTGCACGCTCAATGTACTGCATGATGCGTTCATTGGTCTTGCTGATACCGTCATAATCGGTGGTGGCGTAGCGTTCAGCCATCTGGCTGATGAGGTTCAGATAGCGCTGGTAGTTCTCACCCAGTCGCACTCGCTCCTTGTTAGCCTCGCTTTCGTTGATGGCGTGCTGTGCCAAGCGTTTCTCCAGTTCGGCAATCTTCTCCTTGTAGTTCTGCTCGGCTCGCTGGTAGGCGCGGTCCTCGATACGCTGTTTGTCATTCATGAGGTCTTGGCTGGACACCATGACGATTTCAATGGGGACCTCCGTAGAAGTAGGGTAGAGACGTCCGATAATGGATTGGTCAATTAGCTGATAGTTGTTTTTGCGGATGCGCGACATCATGTACTTTGTTCCTTTAGGGGAGAAAGAAAATGTCCCCTCGTTGCCGCTAACCATGTCATTAGGTACGTCAGACACGTTGATGAGTACGCCAGACAATCCCTTACCAGGCTTATTGGGACGTCCCAATGTCTTGACTCGACCACGCTGAACTTGTGCCGTCAGCATGGTTGCTGTCAGCAGGAATAGCGATAGCCAGAATGCTCTTTTCATCTTGTCGTTTGGTTTTTTGAGTTGTTATTGTGAGTGCAAAAGTAAGTAAAAAATCTGATAATGTAGAAGAATCATCCTAAAAACGCAAGAAAAGTTTGCTCCTCGGTATTGTTTGCATGAAAAAGGGGAATGACTTCATTGTGGTCATTCCCCTTTTATTAATTGATTTAGTTCTGTGAATTACTCAGCTACCAGTGTGAAGCGCTTGAAATCGACAATCTTCAACTCCTTGTCCTGCTGGGCAAGCCACTGAGAAACGGTAGCCTTATCGCCGTCGCCGAACTGGAACTCCTGATCAACCAAGCAGTTCTCCTTCAGGAACTTGTTGACACGACCCTTGGCAATGTTCTCAATCATCGGCATCTTCAGCTGAGCCTCACCCTCGGCCTTAGAGGTCTCGATGAGCTTGCGGGCCTCGTCGGCCTGCTCCTGAGTGAGCCAGCCCTTAGCCATGTTTGACTCGATGTGGTCTTCAGAGTCCACAAGGTTAGGATTGATGCCAGCCTTCTTGAGCTTCATCTCCACATACTTCTCAACCTGCTCGAGCTTAGTCTTCTCAACGGCGGTCTTGTACTCCTCGTCCAGAATCTTCTGGTCAACGCTCTCGGCATTCAGAGCCACGGGCTTCATGGCAGCTACCTGCATGGCCAGCTTGTGGCCAATCTCGGCAGCGGGCTTGTTGAGCTGCACCATCGTAGCGAGGGTGTGCTTGCCCATGTGGTCATAAACCTCAATATTGTCACCTTCGAGTGTGTTGTAGCCGTCCAGCTCCATCTTCTCACCAGTGATACCCGAACGCTGTGTGACAGCGTCCTGAGCCTTCTGGCCATCGGCCAGCGTCAGTTCCTTCACCTCGTCCAAAGTCTTAGCCTTGGCAGCAATGGCTGCGTCAAGGATGCTCTGTGTCAGGGCAATGAAGTCGGCACCGTTAGCCACGAAGTCGGTCTCGCACTTCAGGGCAAGAGTGGCAGCAAAGCCGTCCACAGCCTTGGCGAGTACACATCCGTTAGAGGTCTCACGGTCAGAACGCTTGGCAGCAATGGCGAGGCCACGCTCGCGCAGCAGTTCCTTAGCCTTGTCGAAGTCGCCCTCGGCCTCGGTCAGAGCCTTCTTTACATCAGCCAGACCAGCGCCAGTCATAGCGCGAAGCTTCTTGATATCGTCTATTGAAATAGCCATGATGTTTTTTCTTTTTTCGTTATTACATTATTGTTATGTCGTTATTGCGACATTGTTTTAATTACTCTGCAGCGGGAGCTTCTTCTTCAGCAGGAGCCTCAGTCTCCTCAGCTACGGGAGCCTCTTCGGCAGCCTTGCGAGGCTTGCGGGCCTGACGCTTGGGCTGTGCCTCGGCTGCATCTGCCTCAGCCTGTGCGTCGGCAGCCTTTTCGTCGGCTTTCTCGACCTTACGCTCCTCGATACCCTCGTTGATGGCGTCGCAGCAAGCATTGAGGATTACCTCAACAGAATCCTTGGCGTCGTCGTTGGCAGGGATGACGAAGTCGATGTTCTTCGGATCAGAGTTGGTGTCAACGATGCCGAACACGGGGATGCCCAGACGGTTAGCTTCCTTGACGGCAATCTGCTCCTTGAGCACGTCAACCACAAACAGGGCAGAGGGCAGACGGGTCAGGTCGGCGATAGAACCAAGGTTCTTCTCCAGCTTTGCGCGCTGACGGGTCACCTGCAGCAGCTCACGCTTCGACAGATTTGCATAAGTTCCATCCTGCATCAGCTTGTCGATGTTCGCCATTTTCTTAACGGCCTTGCGAATGGTCGGGAAGTTGGTCAACATACCGCCCGGCCAGCGCTCTGTAACGTAAGGCATGTTCACGCTCTGAGCTTTCTCGGCGATGATTTCCTTAGTCTGTTTTTTAGTAGCGACGAACAGCACCTTCTTGCCGCTCTTGGCAATCTGCTTCAGAGCGTCGGCAGCCTCGTCAATCTTGACTACCGTTTTGTGAAGGTCGATGATGTGAATACCGTTGCGCTCGGTATAGATGTAGGAAGCCATGGCGGGATTCCACTTACGCTTCAGGTGGCCGAAGTGGCAGCCGGCCTGCAGCAACTGGTCAAAATTTGTTCTTGCCATTTTGTCTTTTTTCTTTTAAATGTTGTTTACTTTCTTTTTAATCTTTGTTAGATCAGCTCGCTGGTAGTCTATGAGTTATAGGAATTCTATGATAGTCTATGTAATCTAACCAGAGTCCAACGAGTTTAGATGCTAAACAGTGTCCAGTTGGATTAACGCTTACTGAACTGGAAGCGACGACGTGCCTTCGGCTGGCCCGGCTTCTTACGCTCAACCTCACGAGAGTCGCGTGTCAGGAAACCGTGGTCTTTCAGGTTCTTCTTGTCTTCGGCATTAACCTTAACGAGGGCGCGGGCGATAGCGAGACGCAGGGCCTGGCTCTGACCGGTGAAACCGCCACCGTCGAGGTTAGCCTTGATGTCATATTTCTCAGCAACCTCCAGCAGGTTCAGCGGCTGCTTCACCACGTACTGCAGAATGGCAGAGGGGAAGTAAACTTCCAAGTCTTTTTTGTTGATCGTAATCTTGCCAGTACCCTCTGACAGATAAACGCGAGCTACCGAGCTCTTGCGACGACCTATTGCATTG
>ERZ842401.2328-NODE-2328-length-25494-cov-17.104839_pt1 | contig 25494 bp, 15 predicted proteins | sample MGYA00521270_ERZ842401 | MGnify/ENA primary metagenome ERZ842401 (study PRJEB31892, sample SAMEA3878208) | bioreactor metagenome | biome: Moose rumen | place: Sweden | collected 2011-10 | study: EMG produced TPA metagenomics assembly of the PRJEB12797 data set... | reverse complement strand
TCCCAAATTGCCTTTATACAAAGATATTCTGTGATTTCTTCCAAAGTTACGAAAAGTCGAGCGCAAAACAAAGAAACTTGTTTCTTTTTTTGCCGAGACGGAGTAATTTCGCCATCTCTAATGGCCAAGTTACGAAAAGTCGAGCGCAAAACAAAGAAACTTGCTTCACTTTCTCAAACATGGCCACCTCAATAAAATGATGCAGATAAAAAAATTACTGGGGGACTCATCACAAGCTCCCTGGCAGATGCAAATGGACAAAAAAACTAATTACTGTTAACTACAATTACACCAATTGTATGTGGAATCAGCAAGGGAAGGCGCGAGCCTCCCGCTTGCTTGTTTTTACTTAATGACAACCTTCTTGCCATTCTGGATATAGATACCCTTCCGGGCATTGTTCACACGACGGCCCTGCAGGTCGTAAACCTGGTCGATGGTAATCTCACCAGTCTCTACATTCATCAGACCTGTAGCAATTTCCTCACCGTCGCCAATGACGATGCGCATAGAGTTTGCATTGTTGGCAGCGTTGATGTAGGCGTTATAGGCAGCCACCGAACCAGCCTCGTTGAACAAGAACTTGTTCTGTATAGGATCAAGGATCAGTCCGCTTACAGTAATCGGAGCGTATGTGCCAACGAAGGTATTATCGCTATTGAATGCTGTAGCAGGAACGGTAACGTTCAGACCCTTGAAGACAATGTCCTTGTTTGTGAGCTTCCAGCTGTCGCCCCATCCTTCACCGGGTACTTCGATGATGTACGGAGTGTTGGCCTTGAACTCCTGAGCATAGTTGAAGGTCAGAGCGTCGCTCGCTACATCGGTCAGCTCCATGAGCCAGAAGTGGCAGCGCTTGTCGTTGGCCGACTTGAACCACTTCAGGTTCTTCGTTCCCTGCTTCACGGTGTTCACCTCAAACGGCAGAACGATGGTGTACCAGTAAGGAGCGCTTCCCTCTGCCTTGGCAATGCCGTACTCAAACTTCTTCGTGAAGCTAATCTCCTCGGCAGTGAATTCCTCAGGAGCATAGAACGGATAGGCAGCATCGACCGTCATCTTCTCGGCTACACCGTCGATGACAAGGTTGCGGCCATAAGTCGAATAAGAAGAACTTGTCGGTTTCTGTGATTCTTCGATGTAGAAGATACAGTTTTTGTTTGTCACACCATCCATGTACATTGTAGCACCTTTGGAAATACCGCGGCAGTCGATGGCAACAGCTTGCAGGCCGTCGCCACTCAGCGGGTTGCTGTATGATGTCTCGGCAAACTCCTTCATGGTGCCGTCGGCCAGCCAGTAGCGGAAGTAGGCTTGCAGCGTCATCTCCTTCGAAGCAATGTTCGTCTCGGTGTCGCCCGACTTGCTATAGAGGCGCACGGTGTAGTTGCGTCCCGAAACCAGGCCTGTCACTGTGCCAAGGCTGAAGGGCATGGTTGTCGTTCCTGCCTCCACCGAGAAAGGAACCTCAGCCGTTGCGTAGACAGTCTTGCTGGAACCGCTTCCATACTCCACGTTGATGTAATACTTGCCAGTGTAGGTGTGTCCGGTATTGTTGGTGATGTCGAATGTACCAGTCACCTCTTCCAGCTCTCCGTTGACACTCTTTACAGCCAGGGTAGTACCCGTCTGCCCATCGAACAGGAGGTTGCCTGCCTGCACCTTGTTGGCATCTGCTCCATAACCGATGAACATCTTGCCCGTTCCGAATGCACTACTTGCATAGGGATAGCTGCTGGGATTGACGATGAACCAAAGGTTGTACTCGCCCTTTGGCAGCTTGACGGTAAACTCGTGAGTGGTCTCGCCGGGCTTCAGTGTAGCCAACTGGCTATACACCTTCGTACTCTCAAGGCTGGTCGTCGTGCTGTAGTACATGGCCAATGTGCCGAATACATCGTCGCCTGTATTGTTGACAATTACCTGAACCGTATTGTCCTGATTAGCTTCCATGTCGCCGACGAACTCTATTCCAGCCAGAGTAAACTGCTCCTTGCTGACATCCTCGGGATGAGCCACAACATTAGTAATGCGACCGCCGGACATGGTGACGGTGACATAGTTCTTCTCCGTACCATAGCTGGGATACCAAGTGTCAGTACCCTGTTCGCGCGAGATGTGTACGATGTCGTATTCGCTGTCCTCAGTGGGGATATCCATGTCGCTGAAGTAAGATGTCACTCCGCTATTCGTGGCAATGGATGTGTAATAATGATTCGTCGTCTTGTTCCAGATATTATCGGAGATGGTTCCATCAGCATAGCGGATAGCCCAACCTTCCTCGTAGGTGAGCGGAGCACCCAGCACATTATACGTACCCCATCCACCGATAGACGACGTATAGACATTCTTTCCGTTCCAATAGAAGTTCAGGGCCGACACACCGTCCTCTGGATCATCGTAAGAAATGTTGATGATGGCTTGTTGCAAATATTTGTATTCAGCCTCAACCGCACTGGCTGAGCCAGAACCTGCTGCCATCGGTTGCATAACAGAAAGACTGAAATAGCCATCGGCTTTTGGATGGCCGCTGAAGTCGGTTATACTTTTTCCCCATCCCCAGTTGATGTGCCAGAGCCCATCCTTGTATCCATCGAGGATAAAGGCATGGCCTTCGGAGCTGGTCGCTTGTCCGACGTTAGCCGAATAGCACACGGCGCGGCCTTCGCTCACCTCCTTGTACATCATGTCTTCCCAGTCCTCTGAAGTGTAATAGGCGCGGTCTACGCTCTGAACGAACTTCGAAAGGTTCAGGCAGTCGTACATACGGGCACCTGCCCATACGAAGACCGATGCAGAGTTTACTTTGTCGTACTCCATCTTCATGGCGCGCCCGCAATATTGCATGAGCTTGCCCACAGCCTTAATCTGCTCGTCCGTAATATCTGAATACAACAACGTCGAATAGTTGTCTTCACGCATATTGGCCCAATCAAAAACAAATTCCGGAAGTTCCGGTAAAGACCAACCTGTACCTGTGATGCCCGATTGAGTAATAGTATACGCTGGAATCTTATGCGTAGGGATGTTTGGCCAGGCGCCGTCGTGATTCTTCTTGTAGTTCTTGGCGGCACGGTAGATGGCCTGTGCCATTGATGTTGCCACACAACCAGTCATCAGGTTTGATCCATAATATTGTGCCTGTTCGGGATAGTCGTCAAGGATGTAGTTGTTGAAGGGGTCTGGCTGGTCCCACTGCGTCGTACAGGTAGGTGCCACTGCTGCACGCTCTGTCCGGCGCGGTGCTTTCTGCACCTGTGCATTACCGAGCGAGTTGATCTGGTCGGCATACATCTGGAGCCAGAAGCGCATGTTGTCGGGGATGTTGTTGATGTCGAAGTTGCCACCGTCAACATAGCCGAGGATTTCTTCGGTGCGGTCATCACCCGAAACGATGACGAAGCCGTTGTCACCACCGATATTGAACACGTGCAGCGCATTGCCAAAGGCCTGAGCCTCGTTGAGCTGCGGGTTGCGCAGAGCAGCGGCGCGGCGCGGGTTGTTGCTGCGCTGTGCCTGCTTCTGCAAGAAGGCTGCAGCCTTTTCTTTAGCCGATGTAGCATCGACGGGTGCTGCGATGGCACTGCCGCTGAGCAGCAGGGCAGCCATCATGGTAAGCATTTTCTTAGTAATCATAGTCTTCGTCCTCCCATTCGTCAAATTGGTTATACTTACTGCGGTTTGGCGTGCCGCCGTGATTGTCGCCTCCAGGGCCATCGTCGCCATCGTCTGTGACATTAGGCAGATCATTGCTGTCGTTGAAGCCAGGACCAGAACCGTCGTTCATGACGACTTGTCCCTTCAACTCGATTACCTCAGAAAGAGGTTTCAGATATGTCTTCTTCATTATGCTGTTAGTTTAACATGAATACTTGTTTTTGTTTTAGACATGAATTGTCATGATTTTTTTGAACACGAATTATCATGAATTTATCATTCATTCTCCATTAATTAATTAACGAATAATTCGTGAATAATTCATGGTAATTCGTGTTGATGTGTATTTACTTCACTACGACCTTCTTACCGTTCTGGATGTAGATTCCCTTCTGGGCGTTCTGCACACGACGACCCTGCAAGTCGAAGGTGTTCTCGATAGCCTGACGGGCATCCTCAACGTTCATGATCAGCGTAGGAACATCACCCAAAGAGAGAGTCAGAGCCGGTTTGCTCGGTGTAGAGGTCCCATCGCCCATGAAGAAGGCATGGAACGGATTCTCATTGACATCTTCCGTCTGCAACTCGAAGAAGTCGCCAGCAGCGTTCAGCTTGTAACCGCCGTTGGTGTTAGCAGCAGTGTACGTACCCTTGAAGGTGTAGAACGGTGTGGTCACTTCGGGCTTGTCGCTTGAGATAGCCACATTTGAGCCGTGGAACACAAGCGTCTTGTTGTCTAACTGATACTTGTCGCCCCACTGGTCGCCGGGAACAGAAATCAGGTACGGAGTGTTGGCGGTCATTGTCTTGGCAGACTCGGCATCGAAGTAAACTGAAGCAGCATCGCTGCCATTGAACTTGTACAGCCAGAACTTGCGGCCATTGGCTTCACCACGGCGGAACCAGTCGATGTCGGCTTCTTCACCGTCCACCTTCACCGTTGCAGCGAAGGGAACCACGATGGTGTTCCAGTTGTCGTCAGTCATCGGGCGGCTGTAGGTAGCCTCAGCAGCCGTGAAGCTTACGGGGAATGCTACGGGCTTGCCGTCTACGAGGTTCAGTTCCTCGGCGGTGTTGCCTACCACAACGTTCTTGCCATCGAGCTCGGCGGGAACCTCTGCTCCATCGCTGAACACATAGAGACAGTTCTCGTTCGTAATGCTGCTCAGATTCACCTGCTCAGGACTGAAAGTGCGGAAGTCAACGGCTGCAGTGTTAGCAGGCAGGTCGACCTTTGTCTCGGCATCTGTAATCACCTGGCGATCCAATGTACCGTCTTCCTTATAGTAAGGAACACCAATCGTCACATTGATGGGGAAGTCAGAAAAGAATTCCTTGACAACTTTCTCATTATAAGTGCCGCTCGTTCGTTCTATATTCACAAGTTGAGCAGTCAGGTAATATTTCTTACCAGCCTGAAGACCCGTAGCCTCGATAGGATAGGCTTTGGTTTCTTTTCCGCTATAATTGTAAATATTTGTTTTCTCATATACTACATTCCTGTTTTCGTCTTTCAACGTCAACTTAACGGGTGCATAGTATCCAGAGGAACTTGTGCACGCAATATTGACATTACCCTTCAATGTAGTGTTATAGAGATAGGCGTTATCATTTACATACTCATAATCTTCGAAATCCACACCTGCATAGTCAAAATAATAGGAGCTTGGGGCGTATTTACCAGGATCGATTGTAAACGTACCAATGTCGTTGTTCATGTATTTAATGGTCACTTCGTAGGTATGGCCACTATAATCAAACGAGCTTGTTCCACCATTTTCAATGAACAGCGATAGCAATTCCGTCTGGCCACCCTTAACAGCTACATCCATCTTCGATCCATACACCTTCACACCATCATCGCGTGTACCAGTGACAGTCAGGAATCCGAACACGTCATCACCAATATTCTTCAGTTTGAGAAGAAGCTCCAGATAGATGCCAGTATAACCTTTGTAAGTCACCATTTCGGCAGTAACATCCTTCACGGGATGGGGAATAATGGTCAAATTGCCGCCGACAACATCCACCTCCACATATTTCTGACTATAACCCTCGCAGAGAATCCACTCAGCGCCCTCGGCTTCAGTTTTACAGATGGGAACAATTTTGTAGCTGCCATCGGCTAATCCCAAATTACCGATTTGCAGTGTTTGCTGTGTATAGCCTTTATAACTGACATTAATCGTATTGGTGGGAGCGCCCTCTATCTGTGTGAATGACTCATCAGCATTGAGGATTGCCCAACTGATTTGACCACGATAGCTTCTGTCATCATAATTGAACAGAGATGCACGAACGCTGTTGGCGTCTGCCTTCGTAATGTCGTAAGTAGACATCAGTTGAACAGTGCTTCCTTCTGTTGTCTCAGGTTGAATGCCTAAGATGGCCTTCAGTCCACTGGCGAAGCCTGCGGGAGGGCAGTCGTAGCCCATCTGTCCCCAAGAAGAAAGGAACTGCACGAAAGGATTCAGCACATTCATATCGAAATAACCGACAGCAGTGCTACCCCATCCCCAAATCATGTGGAAGAAACCGTCACTGGCGCGATAGCCATCACAAAGGTAAGAGTGACCGCCCAAATCAGGATGAGAGCCAAGGAAGTTGACGGGGCGTCCAGCTGCAATTTCGTTGTAGATGATTTCTTCCCATTCTTCTGCACTGTAAGCATCACGAGTGACAGACTCCATGTTGGCGTTGTAACCGAGATAGTCTTTCATGGTAGGGATGAAACGGCTTTCCGTTGCGCTGGAACCGCCAGACTCGTACTTGGTGTCAAGCAGATTGGCAATATGGTACATAAAATCATCCAATTCTCCTGGGTCTGGATAAGTGTTGGAATACTGGTTCTTTTCGTATACTTGGTTAAATGGAGTCACGTTGTAGGTTCTGGCATCCGAACGCAGGTTGTTACTACCGTTAGTGTGGCCTGGCAATGTTACATTGCTTTCACGATCACCAGGGTATCTGTAGTGTGCCACAATCATCGACACTGTCACAGCCATACATCCTAAGGAGCAATGTCCCTTAGAGTTGCTGGCTTCCGGAGTTAAATTGCAATAGGGCAATCCCTGATCCCACGTATATTCAATGAACGGAGTCACGTTGGCGCGAGTGGCTTTGCGCGGAGCGCGTTTCATAGAGAGTCCGTTCTGCTGTGCGAACTCCACGACTTTGGCGTAGTCGCTGAGGATGGCGCGCAGAGCGACGGGCATGTTTTCTTCAGAGAGATTTCCCTCGGTAGAGTAACCAAGGATGGGATTTTCCACGGTGTCGTCACCGCTGACGATGGCGAAACCTTCGCCATTCTGATTGTTAAACACGTAGTAAGGCGAGTTGTCGGCCTCTGCACTTACCAATTGCAGCTGACGGGGAGCATGCTTGGCTCCATTGCTGTGACTTACTTGTTGCTGAAGGAATGCTGCTGCGGTTGCCTTAGCTGCTTCCTTCTTGATAGGAGAAGCGAGCAACGTTACTACAGGCAAGAGCAAAGTGACTGCTATAATTGTAGCTTTCCTCATAATTAGTTTTCCCTAGGGTCGGTTCATTATTGTTTAGGTATCCAGCAGGGAGACCCCATTTACCTGTCGTCAACCCATTCATTTCCTCAAATTATGGGTGCAAAATTACATGTTTTTTTGCGTTCCTCTTATATCCAAGATATGAAATTTTGGTTTATTTTATTTTTTTATGTTCCGTTTATTGTTGCCTTCGGTCTATATAGTCGCCTCGCTTCAAGCTTTTTGGCACGATTCTACTGGCTCCTGACCACGAGGAAGGAAAGTGGTGGCAGTTGGAGATGCTCCACACTCCAAGGAGTCGCACGGAGGGGAATCCGCTCCCGATGGTCGCAGATTCTACAGTCTGGTTACTGGCGTAAGACAACAATGACAGCAAAGTAAACAAAGGCAACAATGACCGCTCGAACTCTGTTCGCTTGCAAGGCAAGAACCCTAACCAACTGACGAAACTCACCCATCAGACAAGTCTCTACCGTACCAACTACAGATTAAACGAGGTTCTGGACGGGGTGATGGGTGTAATCGAGGAGCGGGGAGCGGGGAGCGGGGAGCGAGGAATGATGGGTATCAGAGACACGCAGTTTATCCTTGTACGCCATCATAATACTGCCAATCCGCACTGTCATTTAGTAGTCGTAAAAAATAAGTTGGTGCGTTTTGTTCTTGGCTGAGTAGGAGGCGACGTGTCCTCACGTTGCACCCGGCACTGGTGTCACGTGAGGACACGTGACCTCCTACATTGTACCAACTTATTTTTTGCACATTTCTTAGTGTATAACCGTGTCGATAATAACGGTAAAATCATCTCAGATAGGATGGAGCGCACGAAGTTCGAAGTCAAGAATGCGGTCAAGACAGCATTAGACAGTTCCAAAAACTGGCGTGATTTCATTCGAGAGTTACAGCAGAGAGGTGTCGAAGTGGAGTTCAAGAGACGAGCAACCGGGACTGGAGTCTGTTCAGGAAATGCACCACAATAGGGAACCGTCATTCGATTTCTCGTTGGGGTTGTTCGATACCAACAACCCTGTCAATGACCCAGCCGAAGAAGAGTTCCGCCGACGGATGCAGCGCAAGAAAAGAAGCGTGGGCCGAGGCTATAAGCGAAACTATAAATAAAAGTGTTAACAACAAAAACAATGTCGTTGAAGCTACTGTCATTTAGGGGCTTTATGGGCAGAGAGAGTCCCTTTGTGAATAAGGTCATATATCTCCTGCATTGAAAGCCCCGTAAGCCGGGCAGCATCTTTTGTTCCTATGTATTTGTTTTGTGGCATAAGCTTTATGCAAGCGACTAATCTAAGCTGTTGATGACATTCAACATCGTATCATAGTCCGTTATCTCATGATAACGTACTTTGCTGGTAGATACGTTGTTGAAGAGCTTCTTGGCACATTCTATCTTCGCCATTTCAGCCCCTTTCAGGTTCATTGATAACATACTGCCCTTTGTCTCTGCCACAAAGAAAACGTGCTTCACGCCCATATTGTCATTGAAGGCAATAGCCCAGTCTGGGGCATACTTGCCCACTGGCGTAGGTATCTGGAAGCTGCGGGGCAGACGTGCATAGACGCACACCTCATCCGCCTTGTCAAGGGCTTCTGCAAACTTTCGCTCGCCCTTACTGTCCGTAAAGACATAGTCCAGGATATGCTTCTTGGCCTCGTATGCCTTTTCCAAAGGCTGACGGTTCTTCTCTTTTGTGAAGATGCTGGCATCATACTGTTGCTCGGTACGGTTGTAGGCAATATGCTCTACAATCATCGTGGCTTTCTGGTCTTTTATCAGACGTACCACGTTACGGATAAACTCTTCGGGATTGTTCTTGAACTTATATAGTTGGTTCAGGCTGATTCCCTTCAAGATTCGTACAACAGTGCGTCGTGTGAGCGTTGCGCCTTTTGCTATCTCACCCACAAGGTCGTATGGAACATCGCTTGTCGATACTTCCTTCATGGTCTGTGTGCGAGTATGCTGATCGCCTGTGAAGTCAAGGTCATCCGTTCCTTGTTCGCCTGTTGTCACCACATACTTCAGTTCAGTGACGCGCAGGTTCTTGTTGATGGAAGCCACAGCTTTCTGTATCAGTTCTTCACTGTCATAGTGAACGGTATAGACATACCGATGGTTGATTTCCTCCCATAGCCGCTTGAACTCATTCTTGCTGGCATTGTCATTGAGGTGATCGTTGACGGCTTCTGCCGACTCATTGGCATTCTCAATCATGTCATCAAGGGCAGACGGGTCGAAGATACCCTGTACCAACTTTTGCACCTGCTCACTGATGGGCTGTAGTTTCTTACTCATTGGAGCAAGGTTGCCTGTGCGCAAGTCTTCATGATAACTCTGCTGGATGTTGCCCTTATCATCCACATAATCATTCTCAAACAGATAATTGACGATGGCTGATGCCTCCATAGCAGAGATTTCATGTACTTCTTCTCCAACCTTGAACTTGCGGCCTTCAAAGTATGCCACAGTAGCCAACGTAGGACGCTCACGCAATGCCTCGCGTGTCTCTTTCTGCAACGCATCAACGAAAGTGCTGTAGCTCTCGTTGGCAATGACGGTCAGGGCATTGATGTCATGCACGGCTTCGCCCAGACGTTCTGCATCCATGCGAACGCCCTGTTGGTCAACGCAGATACGCAGTCCACGACCTACCTCCTGACGCTTGGCAGTAGCACTACTGGCATGACGCAGCGTACATATTTGGAACACATTCGGGTTATCCCATCCTTCACGCAGGGCAGAGTGCGAGAAGATGAATCGTGTCGGCTCTTCAAATGAGAGCAAACGCTCTTTATTCTTCAATATAAGGTCGTATGCGGAAATATCCGAAGAGAAGTCTTCACCTCTCTTCACGGTACTGTTGATGGCATGGCCTTTCTTGTCGATAGAGAAATAGCCGTTGTGTACTTGGTCTGCCGTGAAGCGTTTCAGGTAACGCTGATAATCATCCTCAAAGAGCGATAGGTTCTCATTGAGGAAACGGGTGTATTCCTCCTCAAAGACCTTCCAGAGAAAACCCTTTACCACTTCGCCCTCCTCATCATAGCCTTTGTAGTTGGCTACTTCATCAATAAAGAAGAGCGAGAGCGTCTTGATACCCTGCTTGAAGAGCGTAGCCTCCTTCTCAAAGTGTGAGCGGATGGTTTCTCTTATCTGAATGCGCTGTATCTGTTGCTCCGACACATCGCCCATCACCTCACCCTTGCGCAACACGTCGCCGTTCATGAAATAGACGGTGTTAGTCAGCGGATTGATGTCGGTGATAACGAAATCCTTATAGGCAGGAAGCCCGGATGTGTCATAGAGCGAATCGTTCTGCCCGAACTTGCAGATTTGCCTACGGGTGCTGGATGCACCTTTCACTTCAATCTCCAGTCTTACTTCCGGTGCCTTGTTCTTTGATAGCACAATGCTGTCGAAATAGATGTAACTTTGGTTGCCCAGCAGGTTTTGCAGTGTGATACCCTTCACCTGTATCTTCTTCACCAACCGCTGGCGGTAGGCATCGAAGGCATCCAGCGCATAAACACAGTTATGCGATGTCTTGTGTGTGGCTGAGTAGTTCAGCACGAACAACGGCTTAAAGTTCTTCAAGGCTCGCTGTGTGGCTGCACCTTCCATTTTCTGTGGCTCATCCATAATGATGATAGGACGGTTTGCTGCAATCACGTCAATAGGACGGCGGCTTTGGAAGTCATCACGCTTGGAATAGATGATACGGCTTTCCTTATTGGCTGCTCCTTCTTTGAACGAGGTGTTGAATGCCTGCACATTGATAATCATCACATTGATGCTGGCATCACTGCTGAAGGAGTCAATCTGTGTCAGGTTGCCGCTATTATAGATAAAGTAACGGGCTTTCTTGCCGTACTGCTCCATGAAGTGGTCTTCCAACATCGTGAAACTCTTATACACACCCTCACGGATAGCGATGCTTGGCACCACAACGATAAACTTTGACCAGCCATAACGTTTGTTCAACTCGAACATGGTCTTGATATAGACGTAGGTCTTACCCGTACCCGTCTCCATCTCAATGTCGAGTGAACAAGCCCCCAGTCCGTCCGGCAGACTGAGTTTCGTTGACTTGGGTATGTTGCCGATGGCTTGTTGCTGCTGGATGTTTGCAAGGAGTTGATGACCTTGCAGCTCCACGTCGGCATTGCGCCATCCCACATATTCCTCTTCAAACGTAATCTGTCCCTTACGCTTACCCAGGTCACGACGATACTGTGCATTGGCTTTCGATGGTTGTCCGGCAAACACGTTCACCGTTTGCTCCACGGCATCCGTCTGGTATTGTTGTATCTTGAACTTAAACTTCATACTTTATTTTGAATGATTACCTTTCACGCTTGAATGATTCTTTTCCACACTCTGTCATAGCAGATTCCTATATATACGGTCTGAAAGACCAATGAGCAACCAGCCTTGTGGCGGCAGAGGAATTCAGATATATACGGTCTGAAAGACCAATGAGCAACCAGCCCTGGGCAACGCCCTGGGTTGATTCGTGTATCAGCCTACGCCCTGAAAGGGCAAAAGCACAAATCCCTGTGTCAATCTGATAGTACATACTTTTCATCGTAATCTATATGGTAGAGTTTCAGAAACTCTATATACTCTTCTCTAAACGACTGCTTCTTGTGGTGTTCCTCTTGTTTATTAATGTATCTTACCACTTTATCCACTTGCGACTGACTTACAGAAAAGGCTGCGTAGCCTCCTTGCCATGCGAATTTCTCGTAAACTGGCGACAGCGTCTTTATCCACCTACTACTGTTCCTTTTCATCTCCTCTATGAGGTGTGCCACTGTTTCTGTCTTTGAGAACATCACCAACGCATGGACATGATTTTCCGTCCCACCAACGCACAGCACTTGGCATCCTGTCGTATTGACGAGCTTGCCGACATATTGATGCATACGGTTAATATGTTCCTTGCCAATGGTCGGACTATCCACCTTCGTGTGGAAGATTACGTGGATATATATTTTTGCTAATGATTGCGCCATTGTATGTGTTATATTACATAATCTCTATAACATGGTTCTTTTGCCCTTTCAGGGCGATTATTCCATTGTCCTACGTTCCCAGGGCGATGCCCTGGGCTGACCGCTTGCTGCCCTTTCAGGGCGCAGATTCCCATGCCATTCTTTCCAGGACGATGCCCTGGGCTGACCGCTTGCAGCCCTTTCAGGGCGCAGATTCCCATGCCATTCTTTCCAGGGCGATGCCCTGGGCTGTCCGATTGCAGCCCTTTCAGGGCGCAGATTCCCATGCCATTCTTTCCAGGGCGATGCCCCGGGCTGACCGATTTCAGACCTTTCAGGGCGCATAGGGCGGTGTCAATCTTTTTTCCATGTTGAGTGGTTGTTCGGAATTTCCGAACAACTGCTTCTTCCTGCAGCTCTCCTTCTTCGAAGATGTGTTTGATATGCTCGCTGACGTTCGATTTACTCGTCTGATATAGTTCACACATCTGGGCTTGTGTGAGCCACAATGTATCTTCAGTCAGTCTTACGTCAATCTTCGTGAGTCCGCTGCCGTCCGTATATATGAGTATCTTATTGTTTTCTTCCATAATGTCTAAAGCCTAAAGTCTATAGAATCCTACGCACCGTGTCCTTGCTGTATTCTTCCCAAATTTGCTCGAAGTTGTCGGCAACCTGGTCGTTGGCGAGGCTACTGTCACGCATCACGAAGTAGTAGGGGTGCTGACGAGCAATCTCGGTAATGGTGGTCTCGTTTACTTCTTCATCGAAGCAAGCCATCAGATAACCATCACTGACGCTCCAGACTGCTTTTCCTGCAATGCTACGCTTTTCTATCTTAGCAGACAGTTCAATGCCTAATTCTATCATCGTCTGGAAAAGCAGGTCTTCTTCTGTGCGGTCGGGCTTGATGTTGTCGTCAAACAGCTTCTGCTCGTTGAACTCCGATGGGGTGTAATACACATCCTCCATGTTCGACGAGTCGAGCTTTAGCACACGGAAACCGATGTCAAGCGGTTTCTGGTCGCCACTGAACAAATCGCCTTGCTTGGCCTTCTGTTCTTCAAGGATTTTCCTGCCAGCACGGCGAATGCGCTCCTTTGCTATATCGCATATCGTTTGATAGCCGCCTCTTCTTGCTGGGCTGCCTTCATCCGTAGCTTCTGGCAACTGAACAAGGATAAAATGCCTATTCCCACCATCATCTACATTAAGTTCGAACATTGCTTGTGCTGTTGTTCCACTACCAGAGAAGAAATCAAGAATAATTGAATCCTTCTGGCTATACAAAGCCAAAATACGTTTGATTAGTCCAACAGGTTTGGGATAGTCGAAGTACTTTTCTCCGTCAAACATCTTGGCAAGACTCTGCGTTGCTTCTTGCGAATGCCCAACTTCCTCATATTTCCATATGGTCATTGGAGTGATACCCGTTTTCCTCAATTCAGAAAGGAAACGTTTCATAGATGGAACACTATCTCCAATAGGTCCAAACCAGATGCGATTGTCTTGGAGTCTCTCGAAAAAAGCTTTTTTCGAGAGACTCCAGCTGCGTCCAGCTGGAGGCTCTACGATTCGCCCCGAAGGGGTTGTTATCGGATATATATTTGCTTCTACAGCTGGTCCAACAGACAAATCACTTGGTTTCCAAACACCTCTTGGGTCATTATCTGGATTGGAATATCTGTCATTAGCTTCTGCACTTCTTGGAATACCATTGCATAGTGCTAATTCAGGGTTCTTTGCATAAACAAGAACATAGTCATGTGACGGTGAGAAATGCTTCATTAGGTTAATTGGAGAGTATGCTCTTTCCCAAACAACCTGCGCCAAGAAATTGTGAGAGCCAAAGATTTCGTCAGTAATATTCCTCAGATTCTTTGCCTCATTATCATCAATACTGATAAATATCACTCCATCCTCACTCAACAAATCCTTGGCAACTTTCAGTCGCGGATAAATCATATTGAGCCAATCGGTATGGAAGCGACCATTACTCTCAGTGTTTGCTACAAGGCGGTTGCCCTCCTCATCCTCCTGTCCGCTGTTGTGCATATACTCACCAGCAGACTGTGAGAAGTCGTCGTTATATACAAAGTCATTACCTGTATTATATGGCGGGTCAATATATATCATCTTCACCTTGCCCAGATAGTTCTCACGCAGGAGTTTCAGCACCTGCAGGTTGTCACCCTCGATATACAGGTTCTGGGTATTGTCAAAATCCACACTCTCCTCACGGCAAGGACGAAGGGTGTCCGTGGTAGGCGCATTGGCCAGACGGATGGCATTGCGCTTGTCTGGCCAAGTGAACTGATAGCGTTCCTCGGCACCCTCCACGATATCCTTCGATAGTTCCTGCCTAAGTTGATCGAAGTCGATAGCCACCTCCGGCATGCCCTCTTCGTTTAGCCGTTCTGTCAGGCAGTTGGGAAATAGTTCCCCAATGCGCTTGATATTCTCATCCACGATGTTCGTGGTCTGCATGTTTAGTTTATCCATATATCAGTTACTGATTGTTATTTTTCTTGACCCGTTTTACTGTGTGCTTTATTTTCCCTATCAGGAAGTTCAGTTCAAGCGTTGACTCTGTTTCCGATGTCTCCAAATCGGGCATGACAATATCAGAAAGCACTTCGCCGAAATGCTGCATCTTGCTGTTTTGGAGTTTTTTGTCGGTTTCCTTATGCAGTTCCTTGAGTTCGCGCTTCAATGACCTTACCTTAGCAAAGGTCTCTATGATGGCTAATGTTGCCTCTGTGGCAATGTCGCTTTTCAAAATGGTAGCCAGCATATAAAGCCCTTTCTCAGAGAAAGCCTTAGGCATGACAGTAGAATGTTTCAGCGGATTGAACCGGTGGAAATTTTCCACCAGTTCGCGCTTCTCTTCTGTATCCAGTTCGAAATAATAGCCTGTTGGAAATTTCTTTGGGTTGTTCTTAACAGCCTTATTAATGTCTCTTGTGGTAACACCATAAATGGCAGCCACATCCCTGTCAACAAGGACAGGTGTCTCACGTATAGTGACTATACTGTTGTTCACTTCCGCAATGAGGGCAGGCTGTAGATTACCTGGCTTTGCCAAAGTCCTCTCGTTTGGTTCTTTTTGCTTTTCCATATTATAATTGTTCCTTTAATTTCATTATCTGTTGATGCAGTTCGTACTTCTTACGGGTCTGCCTCTCTGTGCGGCACTCCTTTTCTAATGATTCTATCTGTCGAAGCAACTTCTCTCGTTGTTCACGATGGATAATCTGTTCTTCGATGCTTTCTTCAGCCTGAGCATCCAAGCCACCTATTGTTGCCACGATGTTATTCCATACATCATCAAGCGACAAGCCTTGTAAAGTGATGGCGGCTTCGTCTGTTGGCATCCATGCAGATTGCTGTAGCCGGGTGTGGAAGATGCAGAACTGCGTCTGCTCCTCAAATTGGAGGGCAAAGATAATCTTCTGAGGTATCAGCTTTTGAAGCATGAGGATATTCTTCGAGTCATAGTCCTTTCGCTTTAATGCCATTTGCAGCACATAGAATCCTTCTATTTCTTTCCCTTTTGTTAAGGCTGGAACTGTTGCCGATGATACCCTTGCCACCAGAGCCATGCGGCTGATGTCCGCATCGAAACGGTCACGCTCAGCCGCTTTGATATTGAACTTCTCAAAGACAGCCTTTTTGAAGAGCGGCTTGTTGATGAGTGTATTAGGTGGCAGTCCGAACATAGCCGTTATTTGATTACAAGGAAACAAATCAGTTCAAAGTCATCAAGCCCTGTGATGCGCTCTTCAAAGAGTTCGCCCACATAGCCATCGAGGAAGCTGTCTATATCTGATTCTTCTTTCTTGGTGACAATAGACTCTATCGCCTTGCCAAGCAGGGTGCAAAAGTACTTATTTTTTTTACATACCTTTTATATACGAGAATGCAAATTATGTATTATTTTGATTTTTTACGTTCCATTTATTGTCATCTTCTGCCTATATAGTCGCCTCGCTTCAAGCTTTTTGGCTGATCCTTACTGGCTCCTGACCACGAGGAAGGAAAGTGGTGGCAGTTGCAGATGCAGGGTGTTGCCCTCGGGTTGGAGGGGTATAGCGACAGGTACAACGGCGTTAGGATTGTCGAGCGTGTTGATAGCCGTCGGATCATCTGCATGGAAAAGTGTTGCCTGGCACGAAGTAAGTCGCTTGATGCCTTTAAAAGTGATGATGACCTCCTGTGGGAGGCTGCTCACATTCACCACCTTATTTATATATACGCGCGCGTTGGCATCATACACAGCTGAGTGGTAGAGAGGGGGGATCACCCCCTCTAACTCCCCCTCAAGGGGGAGGAGCGAGGAGCGAGAGGTGAGCACATGCGTGCCAGCATTCTGGGCAAAGAGCTGCTGCACATAGTAGTTAGGCGTTCGAAGGGTGCGCAGATTGTCCATCCATATCAGGTCAGGGCGCCACTGCCATCCTTCCACATGAGCAAAGAGTGGGGCGTATGTGCACATGCTTACCACATCGGCATTGCGCTCCAGACCAGTCATCAAGGCTGCCTCGCAGAGCGCTGCCTCAAAGGTATTCATGCCGGTGGGAGCCTCCCTCTTATCCCTTCCGAGGGGATCTTTTGTCACATGGCAGGCGTATTCGCCAGCGAATACTTTCGGCCCCTTACGTGGATATTCGTCATAGCGCGTGGATTGCGAGAGGAACCATTGCTGATCGCGATAGTAATGCTCATCCACGAGATCTACTTTCAGTCGGCGCATCTGCTGCCAGTTGTAAGAGAACTGATGACCATCGCTATCGTCGGGCGACGGACCTGCAGAACCAACAATCTTGATGTCGGGATATTGCTGACGGATAGGCTTCAAGAAATGCTCCAAACGCTCGGCATAGATCGGTCCCCACTGTTCGTTGCCAATGCCGAGATATTTCAGATGGAAAGGATCGGGGTGTCCCATCTGCGCACGCAGACGCCCCCAGGTGGTAGTGGTGTCGCCATTCGCAAACTCTATGAGGTCGAGTGCATCCTGGACATAATCGTCGGTGAAGGGCGGCTGCGCCTCATCTTCATTCTGATATTGGCATATCAACCCCACGTTCAGGATAGGCAAAGGTTCTGCCCCGATATGTTCTGACAGGAGAAACAGTTCGTAGAATCCGAGACCATACGTCTGATAATAGTTGGGGAACATACGGTGGGCGAAGGTATAGTTCCATCGGTTCTCGTTGAGCGGACGGTTTTCCGCAGGCCCTACTGAGTTTTTCCATTGATAGCGGGATGACCATTGGGCTCCTTCTACGATACATCCACCCGGGAAACGGAACACACCCGGATGCAAGTCTTTGAGCAATTGCACCAGATCGGCGCGCAGTCCGTGCCAGTTGTCTGCAGGGAAGAGCGATATATGGTCGAGGTCTATCGCCTCTCCACCTGTATGGAAGATGCGGAGGAAAGCCTTTGGGTCGGTCTTTGTGGCGGTCAGCGCCAGTTCATACTTTTTCCAGTCGCCACTTTCTATAGACATTTTCTGTTTGGCGATCACTCCGTGGTCGTTGCCTACGAGTTCGATGCGCAACTGTCCGTTGCCTCGTGCGTAGACAGAGAAGTGGTATTCCATACCCTCCTTCAGTCCGATACCGAAGAATCCGTGGTTGTCAAGTCCGGTTCGTTTCTCCTGATGGCCTGCATAGCGCAACGTGACATAATGCGGATTGAGCTGAAACGCAGGCTGCTCGTCGTGAAGTTCCACCTGACCGAAGACCTCCCACCCCATGAAAGGCTGCGGGAATTCGAAGGAGCGATTCTCCACCATCTCGGCATAAAGCCCACCATCGGCTCCGAAATTGATGTCTTCAAAGAAGATTCCCCACATTGTGGGCTGAATGGCAGCCCCCAGTTTTTTTGTATTGACCTCCCAGTGGGATTGGGAATGAAGACGAAGGGCCGAAGAGACGAATGAAGGAAGGAGGAGGACAAGGAGGAGGAGCGACTTTTTCATTTGGATGAAGGATGAAAGATGAAGGATTAGAGATTCACGACTTCCAGATCGTCGGGAACATAGATATTACCCTTGAAATGCCGGGCAGCCTCAGCTGTATAGTCGGCACGGCGGGTAGACAGATTTCTGTCTTCTGTATGATAGAGCAGCAAGTTTTTCACGCCCAACTGCTGTGCTTGTCTACCTGCATCAAGTGCTGTGCTATGATACTTTCCGTAAGGATCAAATATTTCCCTGTCGCGATATAGGCAGAAAGCCTCGCTCATGAGCCAATCAGCCCCTGCGGCATACTCGAGGCAGGAGTCGTTGAAGGGTTCATCACCTAAGCAGACGAGGAAGGGACGGTTTGAAGGACGATTTTCGGAAGACGAATGACGAAGGGAGGTGAGACGGAAACCATACTGAGGCTCCTTCTGGGAATGAATATCGAAGCATTGCAGCTGCATCTCACCTACTGAGAAGCAATCGCCATCGTGCAGTCGGTGCAGGAAGATGCGTTTACTAAACAAGGAGACATACTCTCGATGGAGCATCATCTGGCACATCTCGACCAGCACACGCAGACACTTCTCATGACTAAACACATGGAACTCACCCTCGTATCGGCCATCGAGCATCAGCTGCATCACCATTCTAACCACCCACACACATCCCATGATATGATCGGTATGCGCATGCGTGATGAAAAGATGATGGAGCGAAGAGACGGGAACGTTCGCTTTTTCTAATTGCACCAGGATTCCATTGCCTCCGCCACCATCAACCAGCAGACGATCAGTTGTATCAGCAGAAGTATGCTCCAATACGAAACATGTATTATAGCAACGCGTCACGGTAGCGTGACCCGTACCCAGCATAACAACTCTGTCCATTGATTCATTCATGATTCTATGCTCTTTATTCTTAGGTGATTATTGCCCCACCCCTAACCCCTCCCCTCGAGGGGCGGGGAAGGGCTACATAGTAAAAATCTGGTGCAAAATTAAGCATAAACATTCAGAAAAGGAATGTTTTTTACAGTTTTAACGAATATTATTTGGCAATTTCTGACAAAAACATTACTTTTGCAGTCTGAACTTAACAAAAATAGAACAAATATGAAGAAGAATCTTTTCAAATTGGCAGCACTGGCAGCAGTGTTTTGTCTGAACGTGAACAACGTGAATGCCCAGGCTGTGACGAATGGTGTGGGTACAGAACAAGTGGACCCCGCTGTATTGCAGGCACAGAAGAAGGCTGAGGCAGCTGCCGCCAAGCAGCTCAAGGAGCAGAAGAAGGCTGAGAAGGAAGCCAAGGCTCAGGCCAAGAAGACTGAGAAGAAACGCAAGGAAGCAGAAAAGCGGCAGGCACTGGAGCAGTCGGCCAAGAAGGCTCAGCAGGATGCCGTGAAAGCTCAGGAGAATGCCGATAAGGCTCTGGCCAAGTACGAAGAGGGCAAGGCAGCCGGACTGGATCAGGCTAAGCTCTTGAAACTGGAGAAGAAGAAGGTGACTACACAGCAGAAGGTCGTCAAGGCTCAAGCTAAGGCCGAAAAGCTGGCCAAGAAGTTGTAAGAACTGCTGTTGCAAAAACAAGGAAAAAGCCAGACGGTGGTACGCGATGTCCACCGTCTGGCTTTTCTTTTTGTGTAAGTCTTTATCGGATAAAGAGCAGTTCGCGGTATTTGGGAAGTGTCCACAACTCATCGGCAACAATGAGCTCCAGCTTATCAATATGGTATCGAATGTCTTCCAGTCTGGGAGCCACTGTATCGTGATAGGCAATTGCTTTCTCGCGTTCGCAGTCAATGGCATTGGCCTTCTTGCGAGCTGCTATCAGTTCCTCTGTCATCTGTTCCAAGGCTTGCGTCCGTTCGGCTATCTCCTTGACAATATGGATATTGCGGGCACATAGGCGTTCTGCCTCATCGATGGGGAATATGTCGCGCATCGACATCACGTTCTTGGCCAGTCGGCTCTGATAATGAGTAGCCACAGGGATGACATGATTCATCGTCAGGTCGCCCAGCACGCGGGCTTCTATCTGAATCTTCTTCGTATAGGTTTCCCATTTTACCTCGTTGCGGGCTGCTAACTCCTTACGGTTCATGATGTTGAGCGACTCAAACATGCGGACACTGGCCTCATCGAGGTATCTATCGAATACCAGAGGACAGGAGGTTTCCACGTCTAAACCACGCCGCTTGGCTTCTTCCACCCACTCGTCGCTATAGCCGTTGCCATCAAAATGGATAGGGGCACAGGTCCGAATGTCCTCGCGCAGCACCTCAATGATTGCTTTCTGCAGAGCCATATTCTCATGCGAACCGTTCACTTTTTCGTCGACACGCCGACTGAAATCGGTCAAAGCTTCTGCCACAGCTGCATTCAAGGCAATCATAGCCGAAGCACAGTTGGCCTCACTACCCACAGCACGGAATTCAAAGCGATTGCCCGTAAAAGCAAAGGGCGAAGTGCGATTGCGGTCGGTGTTGTCTATCAGCAGCTCAGGAATATCGGGTATATCCAGTTCCTTCTTCTGCTTGCCTTCCATCAAGAACAGTTCCTCCTTATCGGCTTTCTCGATATGGTCGAGCAATTCAGAAACCTGTTTACCCAAGAAACTGGAGATGATGGCTGGTGGAGCCTCGTTGGCACCCAGTCGGTGCGCATTGGTAGCACTCATGATACTGGCTTTCAGCAGACCGTTGTGGCGATAAACACCCATCAGCGTTTCCACGATGAAGGTTACGAAACGAAGGTTTTGCTCAGGTGTTTTGCCTGGAGCGTGAAGCATGGTTCCGGTGTCGGTCATCAGACTCCAGTTGTTGTGCTTACCACTACCATTGATTCCGGCGAAAGGTTTTTCGTGAAGCAACACGCGGAAACTATGCTTACGAGCCACACGCTTCATGAGCATCATGAGCAACATGTTGTGGTCGACGGCCAGATTGGTTTCTTCGTAAATAGGAGCCAACTCAAACTGATTGGGTGCTACTTCGTTGTGGCGCGTCTTGACGGGAATGGCCAATTCCAAGGCCTGAATCTCCAAATCTTTCATGAAAGCCTGAACGCGGTCGGGTATCGTACCAAAATAATGGTCGTCCATCTGCTGGTTTTTGGCGGAGTCGTGTCCCATGAGCGTGCGCCCTGTCAGCATCAGGTCGGGACGAGCTGAATAGAGGTCCTCATCCACGAGGAAATATTCCTGCTCCCACCCCAGATTCGACACCACCTTCTTGACTTGAGGGTCGAAATAGCGGGCTACGGCTGTGGCTGCTACGTCGATGGCACGAAGGGAACGCTTCAGCGGAGCCTTATAGTCGAGCGCTTCACCTGTATAGGAAATGAAGATGGTAGGAATACAAAGGGTATCATCGATGATGAACACCGGACTTGTGGGATCCCAAGCCGAATAGCCGCGAGCCTCGAATGTGGCCCGAATGCCTCCCGAAGGGAAAGAACTGGCATCCGGTTCTTGCTGCACGAGCAACTTACCCGAGAACTGTTCCATCATGCCTCCCTTACCATCGTACTCAATGAAGGCATCATGTTTCTCAGCCGTACCTTCCGTCAGAGGCTGGAACCAATGGGTGTAATGTGTCACCCCATGATCATCGGCCCAATGCTTCATGCCTTTGGCCACATCGTCAGCGATGGAAAGGTCCAAGGGAACGCCATTGTCAATCACGTCGATGAGCCGATCGTAGACATCGCGTTCCAAATACTTGAACATTTTTTCCCGAGTAAAAACTTTCCTTCCGAAAAACTCCGACGGGCGTTGTATCGGCGGTTCCACGACAAGTGGTTTCTTGGAGAATGCTTTCTCCACAACTTTGAATCTTAAATTTGACACGGTTTTAGCAGATTTATGTTATCCTATATTTGTATTTCTTCTTCAAAGACCGTTGTGGCAGGTCCTGTGAGAACGATTAGAAGCCTGTCCAGGTCTGTCGCCACAGTTTGCGGGATAGTTCGTCCCAGCGGACTATCTCTGCGCCGAAGAAGTCGGCGGTATACCCATTGAGCATCTGCTGAGCCTTTGCGCCGTCTGTTGCGTTCAGCTGCTGCCAAGTCTTTTCAACAAAGGGCAGCTCGCGCTGGCCTTTCTCGATGAAATAGTCGCGCAGAGGTTCCAACTGTTTGCGATAGGTTCCCCAGCGCACGGTGGCCAGGCGGTTGGCTTTGCGGAAATGCCACAGTGCAGCATCGTCGCGGTCGGTATGCTGACCGCAGATGTTCAGCATGGCAGGCAGTTCGGTTGTTCCTGAGAAAATGGGGAAACGGGGGCTTTCGCCGGGATTGTCTAATGCCACCCAGGCCACGCCACCCACTTCGTCGGGGAGCCATGAGCGCAATTGTATCACGGTGCTGTAGGCACACCAAGGCACGCTCACCGTTCGGATGTTCTTCATCACGGAGTCGCCCATCGCGTAATACATATTGATTTCGTCGGGGCGCATCCAGGGATTGGAGAAAGGCGAGACGATGGAGTCGGGCACTTCTGTCGCATCGGCACTGCCGATGTCTTCGGAACGGTTTTGGGCTTGCTGGCCTTGCTTAGCTTTTTCGGGGTTGGGAATCTTGTGGCGGAAGCTCAGGTTCTGCGGCGTTCCCTCGTAGTAGCTGCCCAAGAGGCGCATCACCTGTTCGGAACTTACCTTCTTGTCTGGGCGCACACTCAGCGGCAGGTTCTCCACCGTATCGCAGAGATGAGCCGACGGAGCCAGTTTGTTCATGATGAAGAACTCACGCACACTGTAGTTCTTCTTCTCGCCGAAATAGTTGCCACCGCTATAAGCACGCCAGAAGGAAAACTCCTCCTTGCCGTCCCAGAGCTTCAGTTTCTTGGCTACGTCGAAGACATTGGCCGATGCCATATAGCGGTCGGTGTCGTTCAGATCGAGTTTGTCGATGCGCGAGATATTGGCCGAAACGGCTATCTCATCATCAGGTATGCGCACGGCAGCCCACACGCCACCAATCTTCTTCGGTCCTTCGCCATAGATTTCGAATATCCACACCTCGTTCTTATCGGCGATGGTGAGGCACTCGCCACTGTCGCCATAGCCATATTGCTTCACCAGTTCGCCCATCAATCGGATGGCCTCGCGTGCCGTAGAGCAGCGTTCCAGGGCGATGCGCTCCAATTCCTCAATCATGAACATGCCCTGCTTGTTGCGCAAGGTGTCACGCCCCGAGATGGTTGTCTCGCCGATAGCCAACTGCTTCTCGTTCAGACAGGGATAAGCCGTGTCGAGATAACGATACGTATGGCGCACCTGCGGGATGACTCCCTTGCGATACATCTTGGTGCTATCGTCGGGCGACTGCGTGTGCATCCGCCCATCGTAGATGGCAGTGATGGTATCGTTCTGATAGTCTTGCGCCGGCACCATTCGCATCCAAGTTCGATACCACGAGTCACAGGTGTGTGAAGTCATTACCGAACCGTCGGCCGAAGCGTTCTTTCCGACCATGATACTGGTGCACGACATACGAGCCATTCCGGCCTTTGTTTGTTCGTCGGGCTGTGCGAAGGTGGTGGTGGCCATCAGAAGCAGAGCCAAGAGCAATGTTTTGTTCTTCCTTTTCATGTTATTTTTTGTTTTTGGACCTCGGGGCTATCTCACCTCTAAGGCTAACGATTGCTTTTTCAGTCCCTTGGGCAGCGTCACCGTCACCTGCCCATCCTTCACTTTGTAGCTCAGCTTCTTGCCTGTGCTCACTAAGCGGATGCTTTTCGTGGGCAAGTTGCCTTTCCACGACACTTTCTGCGGAAGCGATTCGCCCTCCGGAAGCATGTAGATGGCATAGACCGTGTGGCCGTCTTTGTTGCCCGTGAACCACATAGGTCCCTCATGGTAGTTCTTTACGGGGCGGGTATTGTAGATGGCCTTACCGTGCAGGCGCAACCACTGGCCGATGGCGTGCAGGCGTTCTACGGCTTCGGGCTGTATCAGTCCCTCGGGCGTGGGTCCCACACCGAGTACCAGTGAACCGCCTTTAGCCACAATCTCGATGAGCGTGTTGATGACTTTCTCCGGCGACTTCCAGCGGGGACGAGGCACCCAGCCCCAGTCGTCGCTCAGCGGGATGCAGCTTTCCCAGGGGAAGTCCAGCTGAGTCTCAGGCACGGTGCGTTCCGGCGTCTGGTAGTTCTCGTAGGGTCCGTGGATGGTTCTGTCCACCATGAGCAGTCCGGGCTGATGGCTGCGAGCCATCTTCGCGATAGCCGGCATGTCGATGTCCTGCTTGTTCTCCTTGCAGACCCATCCTCCGTCCATCCAGAGGATGTCCACCGAGCCATAGCGCGATAGGATTTCCTCCATCTGCCGATGGGTGTACTGCTTGAACTGCTCCCAGCGCCAGGGCCACTTCTCCGTGGGATAAGTGGTGTTGCGACCGCGATTAGGATAGACATCCCACCAGTAATACTGCGAATGCCAGTCGGGTTTCGAGAAGTAAGTGCCTATCATGAAGTTCTTCTCGCGGAAGGCCTCCAGCACATATTTCAGCACATCGCGCTTCGGATTGTCGCGGAAGGCGTGCTTCGCGATGGTGAAGTCGGTCTCCTTCGAGTCGTACATGCAGAAGCCGTCGTGGTGCTTCGTAGTGAAGATTATGTACTTCATGCCTGCATCCTGCATGGCATCGGCCCATTGCTTGGGGTCGAACTTCGTGGGATTGAACTCGTCGGCCAGTCCCCAGTACCAGTCTTTATACTGGTTGAAGGTGCACGTGGTGTCCTTTGTGATCCAGTCTTCGTTGCAGATCGACCACGACTCCACGATGCCCGGCACGCTGTAGATGCCCCAGTGCATCAGCACGCCGAACTTCTGGTCCTGCCACCGGTCGAGCTTCTTCAGCACCAGCTCGTCGGTTGGCCACACGTAAGTCTTCGATCGCTCGTACACATCTCCCTGTGCCCAAGCGCCAGCCGACAGCGTCAAGGCGGTCAGCATCATCATGATTTGCTTCTTCATATACTGTACTTTATGATTCATCAACACTTTGTTTTGCGGCACAAAGTTAATGAAAAATATTGAAACACGCAAAAAAAACGGGAAAAGTGCAATACTTTTGCACTTTTCCCTGGTTCTCGTTTGCTAAAGGTTGGTCGCTTTCAAAACCAATATCAAGTATGTCGAAAACATCCGAATCCTTGATATTGGCTCCTAACACCATGTGGTAAAGGGCAAGTGGATTGCCACCGTTATACCTGATTTCTTTCCCAAATAGCAATGAGGTGGTATGTTGTTCTCGTTTTCTTTGTACATATAGCTAAGTAGTCGTAAAAAAAATAAGTTGGTACGTTTTGTTCTTGGCTGAGTAGGAGGCG
>ERZ842401.2326-NODE-2326-length-25519-cov-28.886310_pt1 | contig 25519 bp, 23 predicted proteins | sample MGYA00521270_ERZ842401 | MGnify/ENA primary metagenome ERZ842401 (study PRJEB31892, sample SAMEA3878208) | bioreactor metagenome | biome: Moose rumen | place: Sweden | collected 2011-10 | study: EMG produced TPA metagenomics assembly of the PRJEB12797 data set... | reverse complement strand
ACCGTCAGAACTTCGGACGCTTGCGCTCGAAGAGCCTGAACTGGCTTCGCTTCAATGTCTCACTTGCCCTGCGGTACTTTGGCAGCGAGGGTCGCAAGGCCATAGCCATTGACCCCAGCTACATCAGCAAGGCGGGCAAGAAGACTCCGCATATCGGTCGTTTCTGGTCGGGATGTGCAGGTGCCGTGAAGCACGGGCTGGAAATCATGGGGCTGGGGCTGATAGACATCGACAGTCACAACTGCATGATGCTGCGTGCCCATCAGACGCCGGGCAACTTTGAGCTGAAGAAGCGCAACATGACGCTGGCAGACCACTATATAGCCGTCGTCAAGCGCTACCGCAAGGAACTGCTGAAGCTGTCGCACCTCATCGTTGCCGACGCATTCTTCTCTACCCGTACCTTCTATGAGGGCATCCACAAGCACGGTTTCCATCTCATCAGCCGTTTCCGTGACAACGCACATCTGTGCTACGTCTATGAGGGAGGACCCACCGGCAAACCTGGAAGGCCCAAGACGATTGACGGAAAGATTGACCTGAAGAAGCTCGACATATCAAGGATGCTGCCAATCTTCGTCGACGGGCTGCCGGGCGTGGCCTATACGCTGATAGCATACTCAAAGGCCATGAAGTGCAAGGTGCGTCTCGTCATCTGGAAGATGCCTGACAAGAAGCACAAGCTGTTCTTCTCTACCGACACGTCGCTCACGGGTGAGGAAGTCCTGGACTTTTACAGAACCAGGTTCCAGATAGAATTCTGCTTTCGCGATGCAAAGCAATTCTGCGGACTGACGGACTCTCAGGCAAGGGATGCGAACAAACTCGACTGCGCTTTCAACGCATCATTCGCATCGCTGAACGTGGCAAAGGTCATGATGAAGGAGAAAGGAATGGAATATTCCATGTCCAACTTTAAGTTGCTGATGACCAATACGTTCCTGACGAAACGAATTTTTGACGCATCCCGATACCGACCGAACCAAACTTTAATTAATCACATTTTCAAAGAACTCTTTGGCTGCGCGGCATAGCCGTTAGGCCGTATATTGAATTTTTAACGAACTATTGTTTAATAATACGTCATACATATCACAGAACTCTCTCATCATGCGTTCAAAAGTGAATTCTCTTTCAAATTTAAAACGTGAATTACGCCCCATCTCTTCCCAATCGTATTTAGGAAGTTTCTTTAGCAGATCTGACAATTGCTTCTTGTCAGGATCCAACAGAAAACCGTTATATCCATTCTCGATACACTCTGGTATTCCTGCGATATTTGTTCCAATGACTGGCATACCAACACGCATAGCCTCCAGTATAGAAATCGGCAATCCCTCATTGCTGCTCATTAATATATAGATATTACTCTGGGCAAGGTACTTGTACACTTCCACATTTGGAACACTCCCACAGAACTTCACGTGCTCACCAAGTTTATATTCTGCTACAAGTTCTTCCAAGATTGGTCTCTCTGGCCCTTCACCCACAAAGTCCACATGAATATCTTTCAGAACTTCCTGAGGCAAAAAGTGCAACGTCTCAATAATGAGCCTTTGCCCTTTTCTATAGCTAACTGTACCTACAGTAACTAGGCGGTATTTAAACGGTGATTTATTGCTTTCTGCTTTGATGCTCTTGTATGCAGCCATCTGTTCAGCCCCAATATCATCGATACCGTTTCGGATTACAACAGTATCACCCTTTGAACGATTCGGATAACGTTCAAGGAAGTTCTTCTGTCCGATATTAGCGATAAAGACCAAAAAATCTGCCTGTCGGATCATCGAATCTAACTGCGATTTCAATTTTTTGAAATATAGCGTTTTTGTCAGCAATGGAAATGTACTCAACTCCTGGTCGTATGGTATTCCATTGCTATGGAGAAACACTGCAGTCTTTGGAGCAGTATCTTTGCGGTACATATAGTAGTGAGAGCCGTCATAATGAGAGTGTAGCTCAACAATGTCCGGCTTTCTGTCTAATGCAACATAGTACTTTATCAGCTCTTTCGTCTTTTGATATTTTTTCCATATAATAATATCTGTAAGCAACTTACTTTTCATAGCCATCTTTCTGATAAGCGAGGACACCTTCAGCCTCCATGTCACCTTGGAAGATTGTGAACGGGCAGCAGGAACCATTGAGATGTCCTCATATGGGCCTCTCAATATAGAGTCGAAAGTGAACACACTGACTTTATAACCACGACTCTCGAAGTAATCTCTCTTAGAGAGGATTCTCTTCAAGGTACCCAATGGGCCTCCAATATGGTTTATACCACTAGAGATAATTATATCAACTTGCTTCATAGTTTTTGATTATATTTTTCTTCTTTTCCAATCTCAAAATTCCAAAAAGTATTACGAGTAAAAGTTGTACGCGCATATCATAATAGGACACATTACCAGTATCCAGTGCCAAAACCATTATTGTCATTATAAAGACACACGACATTGCTTCCGACTTCTTCTTTAACGACTCCTTTAATAAATAATAATATCCTCTGTAATATAAAATAAAACCAACAAGCCCAACATCAACCAACAGCTCAACATAATTGTTGTGGGCATAAAACATTTTCCCTCTGAATTGTGCGTCTGCATTCGATAATACCTTGAAACAATTTATTCCAACGCCAAGGATGGGATTATCTTGCCACCATTTTATGCCGAGTTGCGTTAAACGTAAGCGTGAATTATCTTCAAAACCTGTTTCGTTACCAGTTAGAATATTAATCATATCTATAGTTCGATAGCCAATAGTTTCGTATAAAGCCTCCACGTTCATCATCAAATAGTAACTAACACCTACAACAACAACCAACACCACTAATCCTAAAAGGGAATATTTTTTTGATCTCTTATATGAAAAATAAAACAATGGAATCGCCAACATCAACAGAGCTTTACGAGAGCCTGTTAGCAGTGCAGCAAAACCCATAAGTAAAAAAGAAGAAATAAACAAAACTTTCCTGATCAATCCGACGTTTTTCTTGTTAAAAAGAACCAAACCGGCAACTATGGAATAACTAAAGCACATTCCTATTGAGTTAACATTCCAAACCCTTTCTTCTGCATCATCAATTAATTCACTACCAAACCTCGCTCCCAACATGAATTCTTCCATATTACTTGCTACGTATACTATCAAGATTAACCCACAAACAAAAACTGCTATAAGAATATTATCTAGTTTTTGATAACTATTGAAATATTTTATGGTAGCAAATGTCAACAGATAGTATGGTATCAAATGGACAAGAACAACAATGCCTGAAACTCTAATATTAAGCGACCATAAGAATGAAAGTATAAAGAAAATGTTAAACAACAATATCCATCGATAATATTTCTTATCAAAATTATTCTTGCCTGGCATCAGAAGATATGCCAGACAAAATGCTGCTCCTATATATTTGATATTGGATATTACGGTCAGATACTGACTTATCAGCATGACATAAAGACCCAACAAATAAATAATGTCTCCTATTCTAAACTTTTCCAATGACGCTTTCATAATTATTTTTAGATGCAATGCTTGCCAAATAGTGCCATTCGTAATAAGACTCTAACTTCCCGTATGTATTCTTTCCATTCTGTTGTAAATAACCTCCTAAAGTTCCTTTTAATATAACTAAACTTAGAGTAATCTGAGTATGAAAAGGACACTCTACAAGTCATACAAGAATCCGATTTGCAAAACAAAACTCTTGGATCCTCTGATATATATCTTTTTTCAATCATGTACGTTCTAGTCATGGAAGTAACAACAGCATCGCCTTCACCGACCTTTCCTGATTTTAGTACAGCACTTGGATCTTCCTGAATATACTGAATATAAAATTGTTTATAACCATTATAGCAAAATTTTGAGACTGTTCTTTCCTTCCATTTCTTAACACCATTTTCAATAAAGTAAATACCAGAAGGAAGTCTCACCTGATATTCCTCTCTATCAGAAAGAACTTCGCTTAAGGCCAAATGAGTTGTGCCATCCAGTTCATTTCCACCAATTCTAAGACATTTGGGATTATAATTAGTAATGATATATTTAACTATAGCATAGCTTTCTGTATCTGGTCTATGAATGGAAGTAATTTTTTCAGCATTCTTACCGATAGCCACATACGGCGAAATTGGGTTTGAAGAAAAGAAAGCATTGCTATAAGTACACATTACAGAAGGAATGGCACCTGTAGAAGGTTTCATCCCCTTCTTGTATATATAGTTCCTATGAAACCATCTCTTATAAGACGGAATCCTCTTTGGGAAGGCTGTAGCCAATAACGTTCCTTCATCACCTATTACATTCAAAATTGCATCAATCACAGCCTTTGGACCTCCTTCAACTTTTCCTATTGCCTTATAAGAAATGCGAACAAACAACATGTCACCAGTTGAAATTCCAAGTTTTTTAAGATTGCGTTCTATATCTTGTTGTGTATACATAATTTTATATTCACATAAATAAAAAAAGACTAAAGTAAATTACAACTCGACATCGTTGTTAAAGACATGTTGAGTTCTTTGGATTTGCTCTTGCTTTGCAAGTATTGTTTTTGCCATTTTAAGCATCGGAGGTCCAATGAATTTTCCATCCTTTACGGCAACACCCTTTCCTTCAGCTTTTGCTTCTGCTGTCAGCTGGACCATCTCCTTTGCCCATGCTACTTCTTCATCTGAAGGCGAAAAGTATTGATTTACCAATGGCAACTCTTTAGGATTCAACACCAACATACCTTCAAATCCAAGGTTCTTAGCTAGAACAAGGTTCTTTTCCAAATCATCCAGGTCATGTACCTTAATGTGAACTGTATCAATTGGTAATACTCCTGTTGCACGAGCAGCATTTACTATGGCGTTTCGTGCAAAGAATATACTCTGACCCATAGGGTCATGTTTTCCTCGAAGATCTGTCACATAATCTTCACATCCGAATGCTACTGCAATAACTCTATTACAGGCTGTGCATATCTCCTTAATCTCTACAATTGCTCCCGCTGTCTCTATAAGAGGTATGAGTTTGAATGTACCTACTGGTATATGCTTTTCATATTCAATTGTTTCAAGGAGTTTGCCGACAAAATACACATCCTCTTCCTTTGTTGATTTAGGGTACATGAATCCAGTAATCCCAGGAATAGTGAGCTGATAGAGGTCTTTCAATAGTTCCCCACTCTCACGATCATTGACACGAGGAAAAATCAATTTGCCCTGTGCTTCAGGCCTTGTTAAAAATTCTTTGATATTATCGCGAGCGTTCTGCTTGTCAACTACAGGCACAGAATCCTCAATATCAAGAAGCAACACATCAGCATCTCTGCGAAGTGAACTGTCCAACAATTTCTGATTATGCGCAGGAACAAACATCAAACTGCGCATCAAATAATTATCTTCCATTATTTTATTTATTTATATCTCTTTTCTTAACTAGAACATTGCGACGGAAGGAGATTACATCTTCTCCACGTTGATTATAACCAATGGACTCGACATAGATGATACCACGGTCTGGTTTCGATTTTGACTCGCGCTTGCTGATAATACGAGTACGAGCATAAATGGTGTCACCAATAAAGGTAGGTGCCAGATGCTTGATGTCCTCATATCCAAGGTTTGCAATCGCCTTTCCACTAATATCGGGTACTGTCATACCCACAACTAATGAGAACACTAAGGTGCCAACCACAAGAGGCTGCCCATACTGGTTATGATTGGCATAATCTACATTGGTATGCACAGGATGGTGATTCATCGTCAAGAGTGAAAAGAAATTGTTGTCACTCTCGAAAATAGTTTTGGAAAGGGCGTGCTTAATTTCAGTGCCCTCTTCAAACTCTTCAAAGTATAAACCTAATACAGATTGTTTCATATCTTCTTTGCTATTAATTTAATTGATTACAAATATTGGCTTTATGTTTGAGAATCACAGACATTTTTCATCTCTTGAATTTTTTTGTTATTATATTCCTGAGCAACTTCCTTTCACTGTGAGTCAAACCTACAATGTAGGCAAAGACTATGGACATTACAGAAATCAATACAGTAGAACCAATTTGTAAAGTAACACCCTTTTCATCTTGATATAGTATAAAAGCTATGCTAACGGTCAAAAGTGTTGAAAGTAGGATTGGGAATAAGACCTGCTTAAAATAATATACTATTGAAAATGAAGACACCTCCCGCTTGGCGAAATAAAGCCTTATCATTACCATAACTACATTTAACCCTACTTTAACCTCCATAGCCGTTGTTGGCGGATAACCTGCTACAAAGAACAGATATATTACAAATATTTCAGTAAAATAGGCTGCTGACACTGTTATCTGATATGCTCTGATATTTCCTGTAGCAAAAATACTTATCCAAAGAGGAGTTGCTAATGCATTCAATGTAGATGCAACTATATAAAGGTTGCAAAACGTGCCAGAGTATTCAGGAACTTCTGTTAACCAAATGCCTAGCACCCAATTAATATTTAGCATAAAAGGGAGCGAAACTATAAAAAGCAAAAAGAAAGATATCTTTGATGCCCCATAAATTAGTTTGTTCAAATACTCATAGTCCTTCGCAGCATAAGATTTTGTGAGTTGAGGCTGAAAAGCTGTCTGAAAATTGGAAGTCAGTCCAACAAGAGCTCCATTCACCTGATGAGCGACTCCCATTGCTGCATTAGCCACAACTGAATGGAAGATGTTTACAAGTATACCTTTCCCCTGGGCAGAGCCAACAACAGCCAGCTGACCCAGGATTGTCCATCCAGAAAAACTGAAAATCTGCTTAAACATTGACTTGTCCCAGTACCAACGATACTTAGACTCTTCAAAGTTTCGTCTATCATACCACCAATATAGCAAAAGATTGATGACTTGTGTCATCATCATAAGTCCACCATAGAGTATTAGTCTGTCTGAAGACGTGAGCATTAGTGCAAAGGCAAAGCCCAATTTTAAAACTGTGTCAAGGATACTTACCCATGCGAAAAATGACATTCTCTCATGGGAGATAGTACAGGCGTGATATGGTACGGTTATTACACTAAGACAAAGTGAAACTACAGAAAAATGATATACCCAGTTTGCTGCCAGCTCTCTTCCAGCAGGAATCTGTATATGGGTATTAAGGAACCATAAACCTAAAGTCTCCGCTAAAACAAATATTATTGCGGCTATTAAAAGATGCGTTGACAAGCATACAGAGAACACATTTTTTAGTCTATCATATTCCTTCCGCCCCATCTCAAACGACAAAAAACGTTGAGTGGCTGACGTAAGAGAAGATTTCAAAAATCCAAGCATGACAACCACGCCACCTACAACGTTGTACAGTCCATAGTCTTCAATGCCCAATGCTTGAAGAATGATGCGTGACGAGTAGAGAGCAATCAACATAATAACAATCATTCTCACATAGAGAACAATTGTATTTTTGAAAATCCTCTTTGTATTTTTGGAATTACTTTCCATAATAATTGCAAAAAAGAGATTTTATAAATGTTTCACCAAGTCTTTCGCCTTCTGGTATTCCTGAGGATTGCCTATATCTATCCAAGTACCATTCAGTGGATAACGAATAACGGTTTTTCCTTGAGATATGAGCTTTTCCACCAGATCTGTAGCATGGAACATGGTATCTTCAGGAATTTCATCGAGTGCGCGGCGCTTAATAAGATAGATGCCAGCATTGGCATAGTAGTTATATTTGGGCTTTTCAATCAGCCCTTTGATATTACGTCCGTCAAGGTCAAAGATACCGTATGGAATAGCTACGTTGTAGGGAATGGCTGCCACAGACATCTCAGCATCGTGTTGCTGGTAGTGGAGGAAAAAGTCCTCATAGTCAATGTTCGTAAACACATCGCTGTTCATCACCAGTACAGTATCGTTATAGAACTCAGGAACGAAACGAATGCTGCCTATTGTACCAAGGAACTTTGGTTCGCGTACCGTATGTATCTGAACGCCATTTCTTGGTTCCTGATAATGTTCCTCTATCTGTTCCTTCAGATAGTTAACAGTCACACTAATGTGGTTAATACCGTATGAAATTAATCGATCCACATTATGGTCTATAATTGCCTTGTCACCAACAGGTAGCAATGGCTTTGGAGTCTTCTCGGTCAATGGACGCAAACGTTCTCCTTTACCGCCAGCCATCATTACAGCATCAACAGGCAGACGTGTCTTGAACTTCTCCAGATTAATAATGTCCACAATGTGGTGTTCCTCATCAAGGATAGGAACCAATTTCATCTTTATCTCTTTCTGCCGACGGATTTCAAGCACATCCGTTGCGTCATCAGCACGCATATAATTAAAATCTCGGTGCATTATCTGCTCGGCCTTGTCACTGACGGATGCGCCAGCAATTAAGGCACGACGCGAATCGCCATCGGTAAGCGTTCCCACCATGCGCTGTTCGCCATCCACCACAAAAAGCACCAATGGGTCTGGGGCTAGACTGTTGATACGTACAAGCGCATCAAGTAATGTTATATTCTGAGATATGATATGATTCTTCATTTCCATCCTATAGCCTTGTTAAACGTTTCTTTAAACGCTTCATTATTCTCAAACAGATACTTAGCTATAACCTGCATTAATTCATAATCTTCCTCTGAATCAATATCGAGAATACCGGTATCTGCCATTACCACAGCATCACATCCAGAGTTAAAGAAAGTAGCATGTTCCTTATTCCTTAAAGCGTCAGGTGAATAAGCATAGATAGAAGCGTTCATGTCATAGAATACAGGTGCTTCCTGACGAGTGGTGAAGTTGGAAGGAATGGCCTTACAGAAGAAACCGTTATCCTCTTTTACCATATTAAAATATGGATTTCTTCGGGATGGTGCTACACTGTAAACCACATCCACATCATTTCTCTGCTTCTTGCGGTCAATGGCATTCTTCACATCATGAACGGTACGTAAAGGTGAAGTTATATCCAAATCAACCACCATATCAAACTTCTGGGCGAAAATCTCTTCTGCCTTGTTAAGAGAATCCAGAATTACAGCCACCTTGGGTACCTTATCTCCAGCCAGACTCTCTTCACGATGGATGATAGTTACAGGCACATCCTTTACACGTCTAACCAAATCTTTCAATGGCTCGCTATCAGTATTCAACACGATTTTGATATCATCCTCGCCTGCATATTTTTCCATATACAGAGCAATGTTGGCCATAGAATACCAAACTAGGGGTACATCCAGAAAGTCTCGGGCATTCTTGCCTTTTACTCCCTTGGAGCCCGCACGACCACATAATGTAAACAGAATGTTCATATTAGAATTCTCCTTTTGCTATTTTCAGCACCTGGTAAGCATGTTCAGGGTTGCTGTCGTTTATTGTTTTATTGTTTATTATCCCAAAGAAATGTGCAATCTCAGCCATCTGGAAGGCATTACGCTCACTTTCCAGCTTAATGGTTTCTCCTTTCTTCAAATAGCTTACTGTACCAGCTATCAAATCACAATGGATGGTGTCATCTGCCGTAAACAGATCAAGCGTACGTTGTGTTTGTCTTCCAAAGTAGTCCAAATGAAGTTCAAAGGTTGTCTTATCATTTTTGCCAATATAGATGGCCAAATCATCGCTATCAATTTCCAAATTGGAAACCTTGTTAATCATGGAGTGGCATTCCGCAGGCATCCCAAAGAGCCAAGTAAGATAATCCCATTCATGAATGAGATCAATACTTACCCCACCTCCCAAATTCTTATGAGCGCTATAGGTATTGCGATAGTCTTGTCCAGGTCTCCAGTCAGGCAAATAACTAGAAGACATAGCTCTGGCACAAATCACATTTTCAGGATTCACATGCTGCTTTACATATTGCAGAACGGCATTATAGTGAAGCGGACAGGCAACGTATGAAGGAATATCCTTGATGGTATCAAATATCTTCTCGTCAACCTTCGAACTGTCAAATACCGGCTTTTCTATGAAGAATGATTTGGTATGTGCAGCAAACCGCTCAACCGTTTCATAGTGCATTGATGTAGGATTGGTTACAAATACCACATCATACTGACGGCCTGCAGGAATCTCATCAGCATACAAGTAAGCGTTACTTACCAATGGCTGCAACTCATCTGCCAACGGTCTACCCAGAGAACTGCGGTATAAGTCCACCTCGCAACTATCACCCTGTGATGCCAAATAAGCATGCACATTCTTTAGGTGACGTGTTGCAATGGAGCCAAGTCCTACAAAAGCTATCTTATATTTCTTCATTATGCTTCAATCTGATCAATAACCTTCAGCAACTCAAAGTCCTTCTCAAAAGTCCAAGCTGGAACGGCCTTTGGGTTGGCAATCTGAGCCAAGAAAGCATTCAGTTCCTCGCGATAAGGATTTTCCGTAATAAATGCAGCATAACCTTCCACATGTTCTGAAGCATCATCAAACTGGATAGCCTGCATTTCCTTGGTCTCAACATTATACTCCTGCAAAGAGTCTGCTGTACCATTCCAAGATATCTGGAATGATTCACCATATACATCAATATGACGGATGGACTTGCGAGTTACCACATCAGCAGCCAAAACTCCCTTGTTACCATTCTCATGTTCAATGGTAATCAAGTAGTTATCGTTGTAGTTAATGTTTAGCTGGGTGTTCTTGCTCTTTACCGCACTTACACTCTTGATAGGTCCAAAGGCAGTAACTATCCAAGGCAGGTCAATGGCCATAATCTCACGACAACCATTGGTTCTGGGATTACCAATAAAATAGTTATTGTAACTCTCCCATGGATGCCAGTCAGGCAGGTACTGACCAATATGATAGATATAGTTCAGAGGGCAGGTTGCCTTGTTTGCCTTCTCAATGATGGTCTGTGTCTCTTTACGATACAGGAACGTTGAAGAAAGGAACAGCACTTTCCCTTTTTCCTTGGCCAATGCCATATTCTCTGCATAGCCATCTGCCACCAGATTAATCTCTGTGAATACGTGGAGGTTATTCTGCAAGCATTCTTTGATGATTGAAGAATGAGAAAGAGGAGATGTACTAATCACAGCAGCATCGGGTCGTTCTGCTGCAACAGCCTCAGCAATGCTAGCATAGCATTTCAGGCCAAACTTCTCCTTCACTTCCGCACAACGGCTCTCCTGGCTATCTATACCAAAGAGCTCTATATCTTTATTCTCACTCAGTAGGCGTATTCTGCGCTTGCCCATTGAGCCGAGACCGATAACTATTATTTTCATAAATCGTAGAAATGTTTCTGTTTTAATTCCTCCAAAGGATAGGTGCTAATCACCTTGAATATCTCTTCTGCTGTATTTGCTTTCTCGTAAGGATTATGCGTTTCTGCCGCTTTCTTTTTAAAGGCAGGTGACATAATCACATCCAACCCTTTCAGAATAGAATCATTATCTGGCTCGCAATTATAAACACTGTCAGCTGCCATCCTGCCTTTCTGGCGATCACCAATATTCAGAGTAGGAATACCAAATGAAGGAACTTCAAGCAAGCCACTGGAAGAATTACCAACAACAGCTCCTGCATATTTCATCACAGAGAGATAACGCTTAATTCCAAGCGACTTATAAGCAATGGCTCTGTCTGAGTTGTTTGCCACAAATTCATTGATGGCATCCACAATAGCTTGAGAACCTGTATCAGAGTTGGGCATAGTAAAGAACACACGCAAATCCTTGCGCTCTTCTAATGCGCCTATAAATTCTTTGATATCTTTTTCTGCGGTATGTTCTCCTAAAGTCACAGGATGATAAGTTACCAAAATAGTGTTTTCATCCAATTTGAAGTTGACCGATTCCTCAACTTCTTCCTTACTCATCAGCGGGAACTTCTTGATATTCTCCACCCCAGGAGCTCCCACATAGAATACTCTATCAGGCTGCTCACCCAATTGAATCACACGGTTTCTATACTCTTCCGTAGAAGTGAAATGCAAGTGGCTCATCTTGGTAATGCTATGACGAATAGCATCATCGTAAGCCCCTTCTGTCACTTCACCGCCATGCAGATGAGCTATGGGAATACGCTCAATCAATGCAGCTGTTGCGGCAGCAAGTATCTCATAACGGTCACCAAGTACTACCACCAAATCTGGTTTCAACGTATTGTATGCTTCAGCAAATCCAGAAAGGGCTGTTGCCATTGACTTTACCGTTGTTACAGCATTGTCCTCAGCATTTTCATCAATGATAGGAATCTTGCAGTCAATGGTGAAACCATCTTTCTCTATCTCCTGATAGGTATTTCCATACTTGGGAGTCAAGTGCATATTGGTTGCTATCACCTGCAATTGGGTATCAGGTGATTCCTTAATCAACCGCATCAACCTGCATAGTAGGCCATATTCTGCACGAGTTCCTGTAACTACACAAATCTTCCTCATAGCTCGATAAGTTCTTCTTCGTTAAAGTCGTGTATAGCTTGGGTTCCTATCACCTCTTCCCAACGCATGGGTGAGATACCTGTACCTGGACGTTTTACTGTCAGGTTCTCTTCTGTGAGCAGTTCACCTTTCTCGATGTCCTTAGCAGCAACAATGCTCTTGCGAGCGATAGCAATGTTCTTACGTTCGCTATCGCTTACGTGTTTTGTTCCATCACCACCAACCGCTTTTTCAATATTACGGATGGCACTTACCATTGCTTTCAATTCATCAGGTTCAAGGCTGGCTTTATGGTCAGGTCCTTCCATGTTACGGTCAAGGGTGAAATGCTTCTCAATGACAGTTGCACCTAAAGCTACAGCAGCAATGGGTACTTCAATACCTTTTGTATGGTCGCTATAACCCACCTCTACACCAAATTCTTCACGGAGTGCCTCCATTGCTTTAAGGTTTACATCCTCAAAAGGCGTAGGGTACTCGGTATTGCAATGAAGCAGGATCAGGTTCTCCTTTGATAAACCATTCTTGTATAAAGCCTCTACAGCTGCACGAACATCAACCATATCACACATACCTGTACTGAGGATGGTCTTTTCATTATAGGCAGCCACACGCTTCAAGAAAGGATAGTTGGTTACTTCTCCTGAAGGAATCTTCCACAAGCCCAGATTCAATGAATGCAGATACTCAATGCTATCAAAGTCAAAGGCCGTAGAGAAGAACTTAATGCCTTTCTCCTTGCAGTAAGCAATCAATAACTCATGGTCTTCAGGTGAAAGCTCCAACTTCTTCAACATCTGGTACTGACTATCACCTTCTTTACCAATGTTCTTCTGCTGATATTCTGCCTGCTTTGCTGCCTTAGTGACAAGCTTTGCAGCCTTAAAGGTCTGGAATTTGATATAGTCCACACCTGCTTCAACGGCTTTATCTACCAGCTGCTTTGCCAGCTCAATGGAACCATTATGGTTCACACCAGCCTCTGCTATTATGATTGTATGTTTCATTTTGCCCTAATCTTTAGAATAGCAGGATTACCTGAGTAGATACCTTTTTCAGAAATTGTCTTTCTGACAAAAGAACCAGCTCCCACAATAATATCATCTCCAACAGAAATGCAGTTGGCGAGAACGGACTGACTTCCAATAAAGCAGCGTTCACCGACCTTGCACTCGCCATTTACCATAGTTCCTGTAGAAATATGGCAGTGATTGCCAATAACTGCATCATGCTCAATGTTGGTTGCAGTATTCAATATGACATTCTTACCAACCCTAGCACCAGCATTCACAAATGCCTGATGGAGAACGACCGTACCTTCGCCTATTTCTGCATATTTAGAAACGTATGCAGTAGAAGCTATGATTGTAGCGAACTTTCCTCCAGCTTCCTTTACCTTATTGTATAGCTTGATGCGGATTGCAGGATTCTTGATGAAACCTACGGTAATGACAAACTCTGCCTTCTCAACATATGCAGGAATGTCATCATCCGTTCCTATGACCTTGGTAGAGAGGATCTCCTTCCCTACTTCTTCAGGCATATCCAGCACTCCAAAAATACTGTAACCCGCACTCTCAGCTGCATCCATAACGGACTTGCAGTGACCACCGCCACCTATAAGAATTAGATTATTCATATTATTTTGAAATCAATACTGCCATAGATGATGGCAAATAGGTTTCTATCTTAAGTAGTTTTACCGGTACATACTTCACTAATGATTCTACCATAAGAAAGCATACATTAGATGTTGCTATTCTGATTTTGTCTATGAATATACATGCGAAAAATACTGCTAAGATAAATGCAACGAGAGCAACAACATGCAGAAAAGGAGGCTGTTCGTATAAAGACTTGGTAAATGCATAATATCCTATCTGCTTGATGGTCGAGTGCATGTGAATGAGATAGATGGCAAAACTGGATGCTGCACACCAATTGACAAACTTACTTTTGAAACTCAGTCGTGCAAAGAACATAAAAAGAAACACAGCCTGCAGTATAACCAAAGGTGCCGCGTAATTATAGCCAATAATACCAAAAGGCCATTTGAGAACGTTAGACTTCGTTAAATGCAACACACTAAAGCAAAGGATATAGACGATAACAAATATCAAAACTGTCACTATCCAATATGCCTTTCCAGAAGGAAACTTCAGATCTGCTACATTCATTTTTCTCAACCATCGCCCGACAAGGTACACCAGTGCATAGGTGAACAGGTCGAAGCGAGGAATACTCACGAAATTGATGACTATGAAAAATACAATAATGTATAGAAGCAACTCACGAGACGATGACCTATCTGCAAAAGCATTCAACACAGGTGAACAGAAGTAAAGTAGGACAAACGTGATGGCAAAGCCCCACGATCTTGTAAACAGACATCCGAACCTGATGATGAATTCTTTTAAGCTCCAATCAACAATTCCAAGGCCGACTACAACGAGATAGAGCCCTACGCTATAGAAGAAAATCTGAAATATGAGATTGAAGAAACTGCGGAACTTCCACTTGATGCCAAAATAGCCAGAAATCAATATGAAACAGTCTACGGCACAGATAGAAGTGCTTTCCCTAAAGAAGTCGAGAGCCTGCCAAATGCCACTACCATAGTTAAATCCCCAAAAACTATGGAGATTAAGTACCATCAGCATGGAGAGCAGTCTGAGAGCCTCAAAGTTGGACTGTCTTTCACCCCTTATGGGGGGGTATTTTTCTTATTCACAGCCAATTACAGCGTTATTTATTCGTTAATTAGACTCTTGATAGCATCAACAATGAAACGGACGTCATCCTCAGTAACATACGGACCAGCAGGCAAGCACATACCTATCTTGAATAGGTCCTCAGAAACGCCATTGACGTATGCTGGAGCGTTCTTGTAAACAGGCTGCTTGTGCATGGGTTTCCAAAGAGGACGGCTCTCAATATTCAAGGCATCCAAGCCCATACGCATGGCCTCCACATTATCATTAGGCTGACAGTCAGTTGTTGCAGATTCTGCAGCATGGATAACACCGGCAGCACCACCAACAGCACCTGTGATTACTTGCTTATATGCATTCTCCTGACCCTTAACTTTTACATCAGGATCAATGGTCATTGTGCAGAGCCAATAGTTACTGTCGTACTCTCCTGTCGTAGGCTGTGAGTGAACCTTGATTCCTGGAACATCTTTCAAAAGTTCCTCATATAATTTTTGAACATGCTTGTGGTGGGCAATATGTTCATCCACAATCGTCATCTGCCCGCGTCCAATACCCGCACAAATATTACTCATGCGATAGTTATAACCTATCTTTTCGTGCTGATAATAAGGATAACTCTCGCGATACTGGGTGGCGTACATCATAATCTCGCGCCATTCGTCCTCATTCTCGGTAATCAAAGCACCACCACCAGAAGTAGTAATCATCTTGTTACCATTGAACGACAGTACACCATATTTACCAAAAGTACCCAGCACCTGACCATTGAACTTAGAACCGAAGCCCTCAGCAGCATCTTCAACAACGGGAATCTCATATTTATTAGCAATCTCCATAATACGATCAATCTTATATGGCATACCATAAAGAGCTACAGGAACAATAGCCTTAGGCTTCTTACCCGTCTTGGCAATACGGTCTTTGATGGACTCCTCCAACAATTCCGGATCCATATTCCAAGTTTCTTTCTCAGAATCGATGAATACAGGCATTGCACCAAGGTATGTAATGGGGTGACTTGATGCACAGAACGTAAAGCTCTGCACTAAGACTTCATCACCAGGACCAACACCACAAGCAAGGAGGCCAAGGTGGACTGCTGCTGTACCAGCTGAGAGTGCAACAACTCGCTTATTTTGACCAACAAACTCCTCCAAGTCCTTTTCAAAACCGTTCACATTAGGTCCCAGAGGTACAACCCAGTTCGCATCGAATGCTTCCTGTACAAACTTCTGCTCATTGCCAGACAGATGGCACAAGCAGAGAAGAATTCTATCTTTACGTTTTTCCATAATCTAATATTACATTTTCTGATCTAAATTCTTACCCTTTTCTTCATGCTCAAAGTTAGGAATGAATACCTTAATGGCATCCACGACTTGAGCCTTAGTGAAATCTTCCTTTGCAAAAATCGTTTCTAATGTTTCAAAGAAACGATTCACCTCAATCATGTTGTGGCGAGTTGTCTGCTCCACAACACCCAAGGCCGCAAATCGCTGCATATCTATCTTCTCTCCTGGCACGTAGAACTCTTCGTAGGCTTTTTCACCCGTTGTATCAGAGCCGAAGTAAACTACAGGATATGTTTCACTATCATAACCCATTCCTGCCGCATAAGCTACCGCTTCAGCGTCATTGGCGCATTGCTTTTTCTCAAAACCTTCAGCCTTCACGAACTCATCACAAATGGTAGAGAACGTAAGCATCTGGTCTTCACCCAACTTCGGGAAGAATACCTCACCACCTTTTCCAAGGATACAAGCCAACATACATATCTGGCCGCTTTCCTCTGGTGAAACAAAGTAACGCTTTACATCCGAAGGTGCCACCAGAGGTTGCTTCTTCTGCAATCGATGGATCCAGCCGTCAGGTAAGGAGCCATTGCTGAAAGCGACATTAGCGAAACGAGCTGTGGTGACTTTAAAGTATTGGTTGTATGCCATCACCAAATCCTCCATGATTCGCTTGCTGGCACCCATGATATTCACAGGGTTCGCAGCCTTATCTGTAGAGACGCAGAAGAAATGCTTTGGAGGATACACAGTCAGCAAGTCCATCAGTTTCTTGGCCTTGATATCGTTATTCTCAATGAGTGCCTGCACACTATATCGGTCTTTCTCACTACGTACGTGTTTGTGGGCAGAGAAGTTAGCAACAATGTCAAAGCCTTTTTCTTCGCGGAAAATACGCTCGAAGATAGGATCAGCAAAATTCAGCGTGTAGCAGCGGAACCCATCCGGCACATATAATCCGTTCGTGCTTCGCACATCACGCACCAGCTCTGCCAGTCCGTTCTCATTGAGGTCAACAACCACTACACTCTTTGGCTCAAAGCGTAACACTGCCTTAATGAAGCTGGAACCAATGCTTCCTGCACCACCGATGACACAAACTTTCTTACCTTTGATCTCTTTGGTAAGCGTTTCTTTGTTTGCCTGAATGTCAGGCTCAAACATACTAATAGGACGGAAAGTTACACTGTCAGCAATAAATTTATCTAAATTAAACATACTCAATCTTTACAAATTGGTAAATATAAACTGCATCAATCGTAAATCTGCATATGCTATCTCATAAACAGATGATGCATCAGCATCAGTAGGATTTTGGTTATGAATACCCTCAATTATTGGAAATGCAATTTTTTCCAGTTGATTAAAGGTAGATTTAACTTCCTGCCTCAAAAACCATAATTACTTATCTATGTTAATGATTCTGTTCTTCTTCAATTCTCGGATCAATTTCTTCGACCAAAATTGTTCCCTTTTTAAGTTTTATCTTTAACCCTTTGTCGTTCGTATTGTGCTCAGGGCATAGGGACGTAATATAAGTTACTCCATCCAACAGGACCTGACTGCCGTGAGAACGATAATCGTCAAGAGACCCATCAAACTCTTTTCCTTCCACACGACAGTTTATCTGGTGTTGTTTTAGTATGTCTCTGCATATTGCTACTGATTTTTCATTCTCATCATTCCATATAGCCTGCCCACATTCAGCACAATAAATACCTCCTGTCTCATGAGTAAATGCAATCCAGTACTTCGTCCATGAATTACTAAAATTTCCATTAGGATGGTGGTTTGTCGTTCCCTCCATATTAACCACGTCAGTGTCCTTATCCAACACAAGGATTTTCGGCTCTCTGTGTTCCTTTAGGAATTCCTCCCTTGCTGCTATAAGCTTTATTGACATCATATCTAAGATAATATGTTGTACTAATCTTCACTTGCGGTGAAGAAGCTGAAGCCCTGCGGCTCCCACTCATCACCAATATTTTACACTAATTTTCGTTCTATTAAAGGTGCCGGGAGATGATGGAGACCTCTTAACCCCTCCGTCATTATTCCCCTGCACCACAATACACCATGTCTAAAACTTATTTGGACAAGGCGATTGAAGCTGTTCCCAAATTGGAGGAACGCATTTCGCTGTTTACTAAAAAACTCCGCTTGGCTCAGTACGCGGACAGTACGGTCTACTCCTATCGTCTGAAAATCTCTCAGGCGGTATTGTATCTGGGAAAACTTCCTGACGATTTCACACAGGCAGATGTCGATGACTATCTGACTATGCTCCTGGACAGGAATTGCTACAGTTTGTCTTTCTTTAAGCATTCTGTGTTTGGATTGAAGGATTACTACAAGTATATGGGACTCAAGGAACTCGGAGGACTCGTCCTCTCTCGTGTCCGCAAGCCAAAGAGGCTTCCCCGCGTGCTCTCTCAGGAGCAGTTCAAACGGCTCATCGGTCTTTGCGATTTGTACGACAAGGCTTTAATTTCCACCATCTATGACTGTGCCCTAAGAGTAAGTGAGGCTTGCAGCCTCAAATGGATTGACATCAGCTTTGAACGACAGCAGGTGTTCGTCTATCAGGGCAAAGGGAAGAAGGATCGTGTCGTGCCCATCTCCGAACAGCAACTTAAAATGCTGCAGTGCTTCAAGAGAAAGTATCCCAGTGATGACTTCGTTTTCAAGACACACGGCAAGGGGAATCAGCTACAACAGCTGTCGCGACCGCCATTGTCCCAAATGCCAGAACAAGGAGCGCGAGCAGTGGATTGAGTGCCGCAGGGAGGAAATCATCCCTGCCAGGTATTTCCATGTCGTATTCACGCTGCCAGACTGTCTGCATCCTGTCGCGATGGCTAACCAGCGGGAGTTCTATGACTGTATGTTCAAGGCTGCCTGGGGTACCATTGATGCATTTGCCACCAAGAAGGGACTGCTCACTGGTATGACATCCATACTCCATACGTGGGGATCGAATCTTTTCTATCACCCCCATATTCACTGCATCGTGCCCGGTGGGGGCATTGATGCAGAGGGAGTATGGCATGAAATCCATGGCTGCAGAGGTACACCTTTTCTCTTCCCCGTGGCTGCCATGAGTCCCAAATTCCGGGGGCGTTTCATAAATCTGTTGACCCGCAGACTCAAGAAGAAGGGACTTGCCATACCACAGGCCGTCCGTAAGAAGTGCTTTGACAAGGACTGGGTAGTCTATGCCAAGCCGCCTGCCAAGGGAGTCGGGCAAGTACTCGAATACATCGGGCGCTATGCCTATCGCGTGGCCATCACTAATTCCAGGATACTCGATGTCACCGACAGGAGAATCTCCTACGACTACAAAATGTACAAGAAGTACGGCAAGCACGGAGTCTTGTCCATGGACATCGATACGTTCCTCAATCTGCTGTCTCTTCATATCCTGCCTGATCACTTCGTCCGAATACGGCACTATGGTATACTCTCTCCCTGCAACCGCGAAAAGCTGCGCTGCATCCAGAAGCAAATGGATGTGCCGCCTGTACCGAAATCACCTTCATATTGCTTCGATTTTGAGATTGAACATCTCTGATTATATGTAATTGTGCGAGCCAAAACACTCGCTTATGTATCGTGAAGTCATCGCCTGTCGCTCAGGCAACCATGAGAAACCGGCATTTTTCCCCATAGATATATTATTACTCTTGCAGCGGAAGTACACATCTTGCTTCATATCTGCTTCGCAGAGACGAAGCCTATGTCGTTAGATGAATGACGGCATGCCGTAGTCAGTGTAGCACTCTGTCTGACGGATTTCGGCATGGCCGTCATCAAGCAAGGCTTTGGCCTCTGTTCCTATGTCATATTTCTTAATATCCTCCAATATCCAATGCATGGAGTATTCTGGGGAATACATATCGTCGTAGTAGTTGTAGTGTTCGTCTTCTGTGAAATGCTTGCACATGGATTTGAGTAATTGGAGATACATCGTGACGGCCTGAGTGTATAAGCCGACTTTCAGCGCCTCTTCTATCTGACGGGTTATAGGCCTGATGTTATTGGCAATACGGTCACAATCCATATTGATAAAGTGACGGGCGAAAAGTTTCTCATATTCTGGGTTCAACTTTATTTGCGCCTTGCGTTCACGTTCTTCTGCAGCCTTGCGTCCTTCTTCTCTTTTGCGACGGTATTCTGCCATATATTGTGCTTGCAATTCCTGCTTGTTCGGCTTGCGCTCAATATGGATAGGCTCGCCTTCGAGAACAGCAGAGGACTGAAAGTTGAGCATTGCTTTGGGTTTGAGTCCCCACGAGACAAATTCTGACTGGAAGCCCTCAATGAGTGCATTGGCCTCTATAAGTTTCGGCATATTGTTCCAACGAATGGCAGAATCGGTCATGACTTGACAGATGGTTTTCACAAGTTTGCGGAGCCGAGGCTTGTACTGAATGAAGAAGCCTGATAGTTCCTCACGATGCATCCATTCTGGCAGACTGCGCAAGAGTTCTGCCGTCTGGGCGTAGGCGGCATCAGGGCGGTTTCGTTCGAAACAACGGGCAACGCATTTTGTGGACATGCGTTCGAAGGAGCGTATCTGGTAGAGGAATTCCTCATTATCCTCGGGAGTCCATCGGATGGCGCTGTCGATATACCAGCCGTATTCCTTGGCATAGTCGACATTCAGACCGTCGGGAATAAAACCGAGGGTCGGAGTTCGGCGCAGTTCTTTCTTGTGGTTCTCACGCCGATGGCGTTCCGGTTCTTTGGCGAGCCATTCCGCATGATGGCGGCGTTCCTCTTCTATCTCACGTTCTACGTTCTTGAACAGGTCGGAGTGCATTGCCTCTTCTGTGACAAGTTCCTTCACTTTTCGATGTAGATAACGTGCCCACGTGGTGACGTTCTCTGCCGTGACAAGTGGGCTATCATCAAGGCTGACGGAATGAACATGGATTGTTCCATCCTGCTTGCGCTTGAACTCAATAACCAACTTCTCGAATTTGCTATTATAACCGTAGATGTAATCAGACATATAGAAGTGCTTAACAGACTGCTTATGTTACAATTTCTGCAGATCCTGCTTAATCATCTGATAGAGCAGACAATCTCCATCCATAAACTCGAAGTTGCTTTTCAGAAGTGTCGGGATGTCAAGTTGCAAGTTCTGCAATTCTTCTATTCTCTGGTTCTTTACGTGCGGTGCCATCTGATTGTCTGCATAGATGGCTTGCCTTTCATCCGCAATGTCTATGTCTCTTAATTCTTCCAGCAAAGCAGTGACGAAGTTAAAGAGTGCATGACCGTATATGAACGAAACGCAGTTGTCAGTTGTTACATACGGAAAGGAGTCTTGAAACCTTTGGCTGAATTCTGCACATTCTCCCGTATGATACGAGGGTGCTGACCGAAGTTGCTTCAGATACTTGTCCACTCCACTTTGTACTGCCGCAATGATGTCGGTGCCTTGCTTGCCAGCCAATGACTGTCGGATGACCTTACTGCCGGGAAACACGTATGCCCAACTATCCACATTAAACACTCTGTTGCTGCCCGCACTGCGAAGATACAAATCTGCCAGGAACAGCGGGAATATGGTCTTGGAAAGAAGCAGGAAGAACTTTTCAAAGTCGAATGAAGTCTGGATAGACGTAGCCGAAGTATATATATGCCTCAGTGTTGCAGGGAAGCATAGTAGACTCTCAATGCTGTATCCATAAGTATGGAAGAGAAAATGGGCAGGGAAGAAAAGTCCTGAAGGATATTTCTGTTCTTCCAGGAAGCGGTCAAGGTCACAGTCCACGCACCCAATATAGCCTGGGCCTCCTCTGTCTGAGATTGTAGCAATGATGAGCGGTTTGCTTTCCGTCTTGTTCATACCATGCTGATATGGATGCACGTCAAACCTTTTCTGTGGGCACGATGACTCCAAGATCCGCTCCCAAATGGCTACGTCGGCACCATTTTCCACCAGCGCCGTGATTCTGTCAGGCGATGCCGTCAGCGTGTTGCGTCGCTGGTAGTACAGGTTGGAGAGGTTTTGTCTCAGTTTACTGCCCATATCTTTCCGCCTCTATTTCCGACATTTCAGCCACTCTCCCCTGATTGCCCACAATCATTGAGGGTGCATGGGTCGATACAAACAGTTGCATATTGGGATTTAGTCGCTGAAGGGTGGTAATCAGTTTTTCTTGCCAGTCCACATGCAGTCCCAAGTCCGGCTCGTCGAGCCAGAGAAGTACGGGGGCATCAAACATGTTGCTCGTTATCACGATCAGGAACAGCATCTCCTTTTCGCCAAGTGACAAGTCCTGGTATTTAACGACTTCGCCAGATTTTCTATTAGTGAATGATATCTTTGCCTCCATTCCTGCCTTGATAGCATAATGATTACCGAAGAACTCTTTCAGTGCATCATTGAATGCCGATATATATTCAGTGTCTTTAGCATTTAGATAGATGGGTTGCGAACTGCCTTCCATCTTCTGTTCGGATGCCTTCGACAGGGAATCGTAAAAAATCTGCGACACACGTTCGTTACGTCTTGCAATTGCAGATGACAGCATCACGTCAAGATAGGTCCTGTCATCACTGGGCTGGCCTTTGTCACCTTGGTTCCTTTGGGCCTCGAGTATGTTCTGCTCGAATGAAGAAGCAAAGGATGTTAGCACCGTCTTGATTAGATCGTCAGGAGCAACCACATTACTATCGTTGTCAACAACCCTTACCCGCTGCACCAGGAATGTGCCATCCTTTTCAACTTTATTTGCCTCAATATTATAATAGTTATATCCACTCTCATGTTCGGTATCCTTGCTTACACGTTGCTTATCCCACAGCAGTCGCCAATCATTGTCCATGGTCAACTCCACGCTTTCTGCCAAATAGGCATAATGTGGGTCTGCAATATAGCCAAAGGCCAACAATTGATAGCAGATATGGAATATAGTAGATTTACCCGAACCGTTGTCTCCGCCCAGGATATTCACATCCCGAAAGACCTCCCATGTCACATTCTTGTAACCGAAAAGATCTTCCATAACGATTTTCTTCAAATATATAGCACTCATCTTTTATGACTGTTTTTAATATGCAAATATAGGCATTCTTTTGCAAACAGGTTTCATAAAAGGCCTTTTTTTATGATTTTTTGAGAAATTTGCATAGCGGCTTAACTTAAGGCGTTTTCTAAATGAGTGTAAATTCTATCTTTCGTACTCGACTTCTATGACGTTGAGTTAACTCATTTTATCGATTGAGTTAACTCGATCGATGATTTGAGTTAACTCATGGTTTTTGACTGAGGATTTATATAAATTCCAGTTCATCTCTTCGATAGACGGGGAGGGCGATGGAGATGAGATCCCTCAGCGAGACAACGACCATCTTGTTCTTGTTGATACGCTGTACGCAGCCTTCGATACCCTCGAAAATGCCTTTGACGAATTTTACTTCCTTGCCTTTGTACTGCGCTATTTCCTCAGGCTTCAGATAGAGGGCGTACTCGTTGCCTTCGGCCTTTTGCGACGCAGCGATGAACTGCGTCATCTGGGCTAAGGGGATCACCGTGTCCTTCACGGTCTGGAAGCCTCTGGTGGTAAACTGTAGCGAGGTACATACCTTGTTGTACATCTTCATCCATCTGATCCGTTCGTAGTAGGAGTTGATGAAAATGAGGTTATGGATGGCCGGTTGCACGCGCTTTTCTATTTTGCGGTCAATCCTTTCGTACGTGACTTCCTTGGGGATGAATGTCTCAAAGCCATTGTCCTCAAGTTCCGCCTGTACCTTCAGTTCGCGCTGATACGACACGAAAAGGGGATACCAGTTGTGTTGTTGGGAAGGGTCGTCGTCCGGCAATGTCGAGGCATCCAGATACGCTTCTAACGAGATAAAGGAACGAGTGCCCTCATCAGTGACAAGGGGTGGCTGAACCAGGTTGTCTGTAATCAACATGCTCATCTTCAGGTCTGTACCAGACGATTGGAATCGCAATGCTTAGAATCAGCGAACACTCAAATTGGGGAATATGGCCGCTTGGCCTATGCGCACAAAAAGAGCGTGAACCCTCACCCTGCCCGTCCGTCTCTTTTGGTCGTAGGAAACCATTGCTATAAACAGACAGAATAATGACGCTCACGCCGTTGGTATATTATACACCCCTAAAGTGTGCCTGAAGGTAGCCCGTACCTTCTCAGCACACTGACGGGGCAATATGATACCACGCCACAAACGACTACTCTGCAATGTTTTTGATAGCAAATTTGAATTTCCTACGTTCAAAGAAACCAAAAACAAAGCGTTGTAAGACGCTGTTCTAATATGTTAGCCCACACCTTCACTGCCCTCTCAGACAAGTCGGCGTGAGTAGTTTTGGGTGCAAAGGTACGAAAAAAAAGTTATAACTGCTTAAAAAATCGAATAATTTTAATACTTATGCTTAAAATAATACTTTTTAAGGCGATCACAGCGTGACTCCACCTTATTTATAATATAAAGGGCTTATCTGAACGAATCGGTGAGCAGTTTGATTTCAATCTGCGGGGCGATGCGCTCGTAGAGGATGTTGTAGACGGCATCGAGGATGGGCATGTTGACGTGGCAGTGGCGGTTGATCTCCTTCATACACTTGGTGCCGAAATAGCCCTCGGCAATCATTTCCATCTCGATCTGGGCAGACTTCACTGAGTAGCCCTTGCCGATCATCGTACCGAAGGTGCGGTTACGGGAGAAGTTGGAGTAGCCCGTCACCAGCAGGTCGCCGAGATAGACGGAGTCGTAGGCGTTGCGCTCGATGGGATGGATGGCCGTCAGGAAACGGTTCATCTCCTGCACGGCATTGGCCATCAGCACGGCCTGGAAATTGTCGCCATATTTCAGTCCGCTACAGATACCGGCGGCAATGGCGTAGACATTCTTCAGCACGGAGGAATATTCGATGCCGAGCACGTCGGTGCTGGTCTTCGTCTTGATATATTCGCTGCTGAGTACTTCGGCAAAGGCATGGGCCTTCTCGCGGTCAGCGCAGCCGACGGTGAGGTAGGAGAGGCGCTCGAGGGCCACCTCCTCTGCATGGGAGGGGCCGCCGAGACAGGCCAGGTTGTCGTAGGGCACATCGAAGACCTGATGGAAATACTCCGAGCAGACCAGGTTC
>ERZ842401.2325-NODE-2325-length-25520-cov-5.579541_pt1 | contig 25520 bp, 18 predicted proteins | sample MGYA00521270_ERZ842401 | MGnify/ENA primary metagenome ERZ842401 (study PRJEB31892, sample SAMEA3878208) | bioreactor metagenome | biome: Moose rumen | place: Sweden | collected 2011-10 | study: EMG produced TPA metagenomics assembly of the PRJEB12797 data set... | reverse complement strand
ATCCAATTTCATAGTTCAGGCGCTAAGAGGGCAGGATATAACTATATACGGCGATGGCAGCCAGACGAGAAGCTTTTGCTATGTTGATGATCTTATAAGCGGGATGATAAAGCTTATGAATAGCGAAGAATACTTTACAGGACCTGTGAATATAGGAAATCCCGGTGAGTTTACCATCAAACAGCTCGCAGAAATGGTAGTGGATCTTACAGGTTCAAGTTCTAAGATAGTCTACGAAGATCTTCCTGTTGATGATCCTACGCAGCGAAAACCTGATATAACACTTGCCCAAAATAAGCTAAGCTGGGCACCAACAGTAGCTCTTTATGACGGACTTAAAGAGACTATAGAATACTTCAAAGGTATTATCTGATGTTATTTAATTCATATGCATTTGTTTTTGTTTTTTTACCGCTTTTTGTAATAGGCTTTTATACATTTTCATATTTTACATGTGCTGGTTTATCCCAAAAGCCCTCTCTGGCCAGGCGCTTAGAAGGGCTTTATTTTGTTATTTTCTCGTTTGTTTTTTTCTCCTTTTTTGGAATAAAAGTTCTTGGAGTCCTTATTATAAGTCTTATCTGGAATTATATATTTTTAAGGCTATTAGGAAGAGGCGATTTTACAGCAAAAAAGGAGAATAGTTCTAACAATGCACGTAATATAAAAGCCATACTTTTTATAGCAATACTTGGCAATTTGGCGCTTCTTTTGTTTTTTAAATATGCAGGATTTTTTGCAAGTCTAATAAATTTCTTTTTATCAACAAGCATATCGGCGTCAATGCTTCTTCCGATAGCAATCAGCTTCTATACCTTTTCTCAAATATCACTTATTGTTGATGTATATAGAGGAGAAGTCATTGATATATCTCTTATAGACTATCTTGCTTATATAACATTTTTTCCAAAAATTCTTCAAGGACCAATCGTAAGATATAACGATATGAGAGAAGAATTTGATAAAGCTCTGTCTCATAAGTGGAATAGCGAAGATTTCATGCAGGCGTTAATGTTCTTTGTGCTGGGGCTTTCCAAGAAAGTTATTATAGCGGATACCTTGGGAGTCGCTGTAGACTACGGCTATGAAAGTCTTTCAACCCTTACGGCAATGGACGCAGTGTTAACTTCCATATGCTATTCATTTCAGATATATTTTGACTTTAGCGGATACTGTGATATGGGAAGAGGAATCTGCAAAATGATAGGAATGGATCTTCCTGTTAACTTTGAAAGCCCATATAAAGCCCGAAATATAGATGACTTTTGGAAAAGATGGCATATCACGCTTACAGGTTTTTTTACCAGATATGTGTACATACCCCTTGGCGGCAATAGGAAAGGAAGACTGAAGACCTACATAAACTTTATTATAATCTTCATCCTGTCAGGTTTCTGGCACGGAGCAGGCATATCATTTATAATATGGGGAGCGATGCACGGCGTATTATACGTTATAACAAGAGCTTTAAGAAACAGACTAATCAAAACGCCAAATGCATCAAATACGGTTAATAAATCAGAGCAAGGCTATAAGCTGTTGCCATACCCTATAGCTTTAATACTAACCTTTATTTTTGTAACAATAGCTTGGATATTTTTTAGAGCAGACACTTTGGCCGATGCCGCATGTCTAATACAAGCGATGTTCCAAAATACGTCCCTCAAGATCAGCCAGGGTTTCATAGAATGTTTCCAAATAGATGAACTATGGTATATCTTCAAGATGACTCCGCTTGCATCCAAAAGCTTTGGACCGGCTCTTTGCATGTGGATTATAATAGCGGTAAGTGCTTTTTTTGCATTCATATCCCCAAGTGCAGCTAGGCTCACAGAGCGGCATAAGGTGACTTTAAAGGGTGCTATCGTACTGGCAATATTACTCGTCTTTTCTATAATAAAGTTTGCAAACGTGAGCACATATATATATTTAGGCTTTTAGACGCTATAATACATGCGTGAGCACCTATATATTTGAGCTTTTAGATGCTATGCTACATGCACCTCTAAATCCCAGCTATTTGAAGGAGACGGCCGTGAAACTAAGCATAATAGTGCCTGTGTACAATCAGGCTCAGGATGATAAACTTAAATGGTGCCTTGACAGTCTCGTTAATCAGACTCTTGATAAGCATGAAATGGAGATAATTGCAGTTGATGATGCATCAACTGATGCATCTTTTGCGATAATGCAGGAATATGAACGCCAAAACCCTGGCTTTTTTCATGCAATCCATTCAGAAGTAAACCACCACCAAGGCGGTGCCAAGAATATAGGACTTGCTCTTTCTAAAGGAGACTGGATAGGATTTATAGATGCAGATGACTGGATAGTTCCCGATTTCTACGAAAGACTGTTAAATAAAGCTGCCAAAACCGGCGCAGATATGGTGGGATGTGATTATAATCTTACCGGTGAGCATAGCTGGAAAATCGGACAGATTGTTCCTAATAATACAGATGAGCAGACTGGTATCCTTGACAGAGATAAGTATAAAAGGCTGATACTTGATACAGGAAGCCTTGTAGTCAAAATTTATAAAAGAGATATAATAATACCCGGTAGCATAAAGCTTACAAAGCCCCATGCTATAATCAGAAATGGGTCTCAAAAAGAAGAACTGCCCGGGCTTAGAGTTTTTCCCGAAGATATTTTTTATGAGGACAATGCAATATCCAATTCATGGATGCTACGCGCAAAGCGCTTTGAATATATAAAAGAGCCTTTGTATTATTATTATCAGCATGAGAGCTCAACTGTTCATACAATTTCTAAGAAAAATCTGGAAGACAGGATGACTGCAGGTCGTATGCTGCTTATGGAAGCTATCAAGGAAGGCTACGTAGAGGACTATAGGAAGGAAATTGAATTTCAGTACACAGTACTTTTTTATATAAATACTCTTTTTTCTGCTATGCCAAAGAGCCAGCATCTAAAAGGGTGTTATGGCTTTACGAAAAAGCTTGGAATGGAGATGAAACGTACATTTCCTGATTTCCAAAAGAACGAATATTACCAAAACCGCATAAATGCTGAAGAAAAAAAGCTTATAAATATGCAAATGAAATCGCATACAGGATTTTATATATATTACAGACTATTATGGTTTTATAGAAACCTAAGGAAGAGGATTATTAATGCGTAAGATTTTTAGACAGCTGATGGACATTCTGTCTTCAAAGCAGAAACGTCAGATGATAGGAATAATATTCATGATGCTGATAGGCGGTATACTTGAATCACTCGGTATATCACTGATAGCGCCTGTCATGACCGTTGTTATGGACGAGGAAGCCATAGACAAAAAGGAATATCTTCGTATTCTGTATTATGGTATTGGATTTGAAGATACGACGCATTTTGCAGCTGCTATACTTGCAGTTTTAATTGTTGTATTTATAGTTAAGAACGTATTTCTCTTTTTTCTAAATAAGGTTCAGCTTCGTTTTGTATATACCAACCAGTTCTCAACCTCGCAGAGAATGATGGTTAATTTTATAAACCGTCCATACGAGTATTATCTTAATGCGGATACAGCTATAATCCAGAGAATGATAACGTCGGATGTAATCAATATGTATGGACTTATACTTAATATGCTTCAGCTTATAAGCGAAGTTATAGTATTTGTATGCCTTGTTGCGATACTGTTTATTCAGGATGCGGTTATGACAACATTTATTGCATCTATTCTTATTGCTACGCTCCTTATCATCAAGTATTTTATAAAACCTGTTATGAAAAGATCCGGTGAAGAGAACCAGAACTTTTACAGCGGACTTTTTAAGTGGATATCAGAATCTGTAATGGGAATCAAGGAGATAAAAATAGCATCCAAGGAAGGATATTTTATTGATGAATATTCCAAATGCGGTGAGGGTTATGTCAAGGCCGTTCAAAGATATAACCTTTTTACAGCTACGCCAAGGCTCCTTATTGAGACGGTGTCTATATGCGGAATGATTGGCTATATTCTTGTGGTTATGCTGGGCGGAATATCCATGGTAGATCTTGTGCCAAGGCTAACGGTTCTGGCAATGGCAGCAAGCCGTCTTTTGCCAAGTGCCAATCGTATTAACAATTATCAGACATCAATTGCGTATTTTGAACCCTTCATAGATAATGTATACAATAACCTTCGAGAAGAGATTCATGATACTAAGATAAAGTATGATCCGACTGCATATACAAGATCAAGAGATGCAGTCAAAATGCCTGTAAAAGAGCTTATAGAGTTAAAGAATATAAAATATCATTATCCAGGCTCGGATTCATATGTACTTAATGATGCGAATATGACCATTCCTGTTGGTAAGTCGGTTGGGATTGTAGGAACATCCGGAGCCGGCAAGACTACAATTGTCGATGTAATGCTGGGACTTCTTGGTACGGAGGAGGGAGATGTACTTGCCGATGGAGTAAATGTCAAAGAAAACTACCAAGGCTGGCTTAAGAATATCGGCTATATCCCTCAGACTATTTTCATGATTGATTCTACTATCAGGAAAAATGTTGCATTCGGAATCAAGGATGAGGACATAGATGATGCCAAGGTATGGCAGGCACTACGAGAAGCAAGCCTTGATGAGTATGTAAGGAGCCTTCCTGAAGGCCTTGATACTACAATAGGCGAAAGAGGAATAAGATTATCAGGCGGACAGCGTCAGAGAATAGGTATAGCAAGAGCCTTGTTCGAAGATCCGGAAGTTTTGGTGCTTGACGAAGCAACATCAGCTCTTGATGGTGAGACTGAGAAGGCTATCATGGATTCTATCAATTCACTTCACGGTCGTAAGACACTAATCATAATAGCGCATAGACTTCAGACTATAGATAAATGTGATATGGTATATAGGATTGAAGACGGCAAAGCTTTAAAGGAGCGCTGATACAAGTAAACGGTGTAAGTCCTATAGATTCTTACTAAAAATATGCCGGTGTTGACTCGTTCATATTTGATCAAATATGAATGAGCCGGTACACCAGGCATTGGGAGTATTGTAAACTTATCAAAGCGGAGATGATTATGGGGTACAAAAAGAGGCAGGCGAATTTTGAAATATTAAGGGTAATAGCTATATTAATGGTTCTGATTCTGCATTACCTAAGTCATACAGGAAGCCTTTTAGAACTTGGTATAAAGCCTACATCTTCGCAGCTTGTGGGGCAGTTTATAGAATCTTTTTGCGTGGTGGCTGTTAATGTATGGATTTTGATAAGTGGATATTTCCTCTCCAAATCCGGATTTAAGATTACGCGTATACTTCAGCTTATTTTGCAGGTTTATTTTTATACACTTTTGGTAACTATTGTAATGCAGATAGCAGGAAGCGCTTCTGTTTCAGAGACGGACAGAATATTTAAGACTACTCAGTATCTTTTTCCGATATCATCTGAACATTATTCGTTTGCAACAGCGTATATTCTTTTATATGTAATAGCCCCGGTCCTTAACAAGGGTGTTGAGTACATGACAAGGAAGCAGATCAAGTATACTATAATAGGGCTATTGATCTGGTTTTGCATTATTAAGAGTATCATACCTGTAAGCTTCCCCACAGATATGTACGGTTATAACCTTGACTGGTATATATGTCTGTATCTTATTGCTGCATATATTAGAAAATATAATGTCAGGATTCTTACAGGCTTTGGCACAAGTGCATTGCTATTTGTATTCTCAGGACTTGGCAATTTTGCAGTATCTATAATATTCCACTATCTAAATCTAAAGTACGGAAGATTCAACTATTTTGCAACTGTTCCGGCGCATTATAACTTTATCCTGTGCCTTACGGGGGCGCTTGGACTCTTTTCTATGTTTAGATATTTAAATATCAAGGATGATAATACATTTGCCCGCATTTCAAAAGCACTAGCTCCTTTTAGCTTTGGAGTATATCTTCTTCATGAACATATAGAAGTTAGAGACAGATGGGTATTATGGTTGTCCGGAATCGGATTTATAGGCGGAGTTCCTAAATCTCCTGCCGGAATGCTGTTTCATATGTTAAAGTGCGTTGTCATGCTCTTTGTATGCTGCATTTTTGTTGACTTTATAAGAAGTCAGATTTTTGAATTTGCAGGAAGGATATGTTCGGGAACAAGGCTATTTAAGTGGTTTGAGAAGGTTGATGGAGAACTTTCGCTAAATAAGGAAAAGTCATAATTATGAGCATATTTGGATTTTTCAAAAAAAGATTAAAAAGATTTCAAGCTATATCTGAACAGGTAATATTACCGCTTCTTCTGGTTGCCTATTCATTTGTTTCGGTAAATCAGGGGATAGATATAAGTGATGTATCTTATAATCTTGGTAATTATCAGTTTTTTGATAAGATGGATTGTAACTGGAAGCTGTCGATTTTTATTCCAAGCCTGCTTGGTCATCTTATGACCTATCTCCCCGGCGCAGGGACAATGCTTGGGATGAAGATTTATTCGGCTTTTGTGGTTGTTATTATAGCGCTTATTGTCTACTATGCACTTAAAACTATTATTCCAGGATGGATGATATTTATGGGCGAGTGGATTGCTATTAGCCTTTGCTGGTGCCCTTATGTTATCTTGTACAACTATCTGACATACTTTTTTATGACTCTTGGACTGTTGCTCCTTATAGGAGGAATAATGACCTATGAAGGAGCAAGGCAGGATAGACTCCTTTTCATGGCAGGAGTTGTGTTTGGGATAAATGTATTTGTCAGACTTCCTAATATTCTTGAAGCACTTTTTATTGTCATATTGTGGTTTGCAGGATTTTTGGCTAAGGAAAGTTTTAAAAATGTTCTTAGAAAAACACGTATATGCGTAATTGGATATGTTCTGGGAGCGCTTGTTTTTTTGGTTATTGCAATTCTTATGTATGGAATTGATGCATACGTATCAATGCTTGATTGGATTTCGTCTGTATCGGCTGATAGCGACAATTCGCACAGTATGGCCGTAACAATACTCCTTATGCTTTCTGCCTACAAAACTACCCTTATTGAGATGGCTGTCATTATTCCATGCATAGCTGCCGGAGTTATACTCTTTTACCTCCTTGAAAAAAGAAAAACAAGTATCCATATTCTGAATATAGCAAAGATTATCTATATAGCAGGGATACTGGTGCTGGTTAAGTTCTATTTTGCAGAAGGTGTGTTTACCGAAAATTACTGGTACTATGACTCTATGTTTGAAATAGCTATGATGTTCATAGTAATAAGCCTTGTACTTGATATACTGGATATTTATTCGGCGATTGCAAGTAGATGCGGGATGATAGTTTTGATGCCGGGGACAGAAGGGGAAAGGATTATGGCTCTTTTGTCACTTATGGTTATTGTGATAACACCGCTTGGAAGTGATAATTATACATTTCCTGTTGTCAATAACCTCTTTCTCGTAGCTCCTATTACTCTTGTACAGCTTCGCCGAATTGCAAGAAGGGCAACGTCAGTCTATATACCAAAGACAGGTTTTAGTAATAGGCAGGTTAGGGACGATTTTGCAAGGAAGTGCGCTGTTCATTTTGCCTGGAAATATATGATGGTTATGATAGTAACTGTTCTTATAATTCAGGGAACTTTGTTCAAGATAGGATACTCTTTTGTGGACGGTGCAGATGGTCAAAAGAGAGATGCAAAAGTTACAACAATTGATAAGCTTAAAGGCCTTTATACAACCGGTGATAATGCATATAGAATCGAGAAGCTTTATAAGATTCTTAAAGACAATGATCTTCTTTCGTATGAGCTTTTAGAATTTGGTGAGTCTCCCGGGCTTTCGTATATATTTGACATGAAGCCGGCTATATATACAAGCTGGCCGTCACTTGAAAGTAACAGAGTTTCGGATTTTGATGACGCTTTGATGAATCTTTTGACAAGGCCTGTTATTATCACAGATGCTGATATATTGACAAGATATGCGCAGAGCAATACGACAATGACTAAGGTAGATATATTATTGGACTATATCGCATCAAACGATTATAATATTGTCTTTGAGGACGATAATTATGTTGTCTATGTTCCTGAAGATTAGAACTTTATGGCAGCAGGAATCATAGGATGAACATACAGTATTTTAGGAGTTATAAGATGGTCATAGAAGAACAAAATAAGCAAAGTGATATTTTTGACAGGATTATGTCTCTTCCTGTACTTAACATATTCGAGGATTTTTATAAGAAGCATAAAGAAGGACTTTTGTATCTGTTTTTTGGAGGCCTTGCATTCTTTTTAAGCATTTTCCTCTTCTGGTTTATGGATAGTGTTATGCATCTTAATGAGCTTGTTAATAACACTATTGACTGGGTTATATGTGTTGCCTTTCAGTTTTTTACCAACAGAACATGGGTATTTGATGGCAAGGTTGATTCCAAAAAAGATTTCCTTAAACAGGCAGGTTCTTTTACAGTAGGAAGACTCTTTACGCTTGTAGTAGAAGACCTTCTGATATTAATATTTATCACAACTCTTGGATTTCCCAAAATGCCTGTAAAGCTTGCAGCAACTTTCGTTGTAATAGCACTTAATTATGTTATCAGTAAGCTTATAGTTTTTAAGAAAAAGTAAAGTAGATAAGTAAGCTTTGTAAAATGGCTGCACCTGCATATCATTAAAGGGTTACTGCCGTTTTGGAAAGTTAGAAGTTTAGGTTTCTTAAGGAGAAAAGCGTATGAATGATAATTTTATTCCTTTTAATGTACCGCCTTTTACAGGCAAGGAGATGGATTATATCCGTATCTGCGTTGATAATCAGAAAATATGCGGTGATGGAGAATTTACGGCAAAAGATAATGAATGGCTTGAAAAAAAGACCGGTGTTAGCAAGGCTCTTCTGACAACCTCTTGCACTCATGCTACAGAGATGGCTGCAATTCTCTGCAATATCAAAGAAGGCGATGAAGTAATAATGCCTTCATACACATTTGTATCTACTGCCAATGCGTTTGTACTCAGAGGAGCTACAGTAGTATTTGTCGATATCAGACCTGATACGATGAATATTGATGAGACCAAGATAGAAGCAGCTATTACGAATAAGACAAGAGCGATAGTACCTGTTCACTATGCCGGTGTGTCTTGTGAGATGGATACCATCATGGATATAGCAAAGCGTCATAATCTTATTGTGATCGAGGATGCTGCGCAGGGCGTTATGGCATCTTATAAGGGTAAGGCACTTGGCTCAATCGGAGATTTTGGTAACTATTCATTTCATGAAACCAAGAACTATAGCATGGGCGAGGGCGGAGCACTTCTCCTTCGTGATCAGACATATGTTGACGATGCAATTATAATTCGTGAAAAGGGTACTAACCGAACTCTTTATAAACTTGGTAAGGTCGACAAATATTCCTGGATAGAGCCCGGTTCATCATTTCTTCCAAGTGATATGAATGCAGCTTATCTGTATGCTCAGCTTCAGATGGCAGATGAGATCAATGATGCGCGTATGGATCACTGGAACAGATATTATGAGGCATTAAAACCTCTTGAAGAAAAGAGGCTTATAGAACTTCCTGTAATCCCAAAAGGCTGTGTCCACAATGCACATATGTTCTACATTAAGTGCAAGGACTTAGAGGAAAGACAGGGACTTATTGATTACCTGAAGAGCAACTGCATTCTTCCTGCATCTCACTATGTACCTCTTCACTCATCAAAGGCAGGTCTTAAATATACAAGATTTAATGGTGAAGACGTATATACCACAAGGGAAAGTGAGAGACTCCTTAGACTTCCTATGTACTACAGACTTCGTAATGATGAGATTGATGAAGTTGTAAACAGGGTTAAACAGTACTATAAATTCAGCTAAAGGATGACTTTCTTTAGTTGAAGCTCATAAACAAGCTATTTCAAGAATGTAAGATAACCTTGATACAAACTTGATATAAATTTGGTAATCGGCGGAGGATAAAGGTTGCAAAGCAGCAAAAAGAGGACTCTTTCAAATATATGCATAGCAGCTGGAATCACTGCACTTATAATGCTACTGATTGCGGCATTATTTGATTACTACTTTGATCTTAATGATGATGTGTCCATGAAGAACATTTTAAGCGGAAATTATACCGGAATGCCGGAAGGACACAATATACAGATGCTGTATCCTGTCAGTGCTTTTATAAGCCTTATATACAGGCTTTTTAAAGATAACGACGTATACGGCATCTTTTTGTGCGCATGTCAGTATCTATGTATTTTTGTTGTGATAAATAGAATGTTGCAAGTTTGCAAGTCATCTAAGGCAAAGGTTGCCTCCTTAATGGTTTCGATAGCCTTTTTTGCAGGATGTATCCTGGGGCACCTTATATATGTCCAATATACATTTACTGTTGCTATGCTATCTTTTACCGCTGCCTTTTTGGTTATTACGGGGGAGGGAAGAAGGAATCGTATATTAGTTTGTTTGCTAATATGGCTTTCATATCTTATAAGATCCGAAATGCTCTTGCTTATGCTGCCAATGGCAGGATTTGCCTGGTTTTATAGATTAGTTGAAGATAAGAGAAAAGGAATAAAGCTTATATATATAAGATGGGCTCTTGTATTATTTGCAGGAATACTTGTTTGCACGGGTATAGATAAGTTTGCTTACAGTAATCCTGGTTGGAGTGAGTTTGTAAAATTATTTGATGCAAGGACGCAGTTATATGATTATCAAACGATACCTTCCTATGAGCAGAATAAGGACTTTTATGACAGCATTGGTCTTGATGAATCGGAGGTTGAGCTGTTATTTAATTATAACTACGGACTTGATGATGAGATAGACTTTGCCGTTATGGAACAGGTTGCAGAATATGCAAGGTCTATAAAAGACGAAACACCGATGCTTTATCGTATCAAACAGGCTCTATATTCCTATGTATACAGGCTTCATCATTTCGGATTCCAGAAGGAGTATCAGTATCCGCAGACCGATGCGCCTATGAATATAATAATACTTGTGCTTTATTTAGGGCTTTTGATATGTGCGCTTATCTTAATTGCAACAGATAATAAGAAAGAGGGAATACGCAGGCTTTTATATCTAATACTTCTTTTCATAATAAGGTCACTTCTGTGGATGTATATACTGATCGGAGAACGCGATCCCATACGTATTACGCATGGGCTTATGATAATGGAAATAGGCGTGCTTTCAGGTATGCTCTTTCATAGTATGCAATTGCAAAAAAAGAATAGGATATTTATATGTCTTACGGCTATAGTTTTGATAACTTCCTTTTGCTATCTTCCAAATACTATACACGTTGCATCAGAGGAAGCTTCAAACAGAGAAGCATTTAATGAAAAATTTAATGAGCTTTATAGCTATATAAAAGCTGATGCGGATAATTTCTACTGGATTGATTTATATACTTCTGTTTCGTACACATCTAAGGAATATACGTCGTATTCGTATTCTGAGAAGATGTTTGGAGATACAGATAATTCTTTTGACAATTATGATATTCTGGGCGGCTGGTTTTGCAAGAGCCCTTTGCAGCAAAAGAAGCTGGATAGATACGGATTTAGTGATATACAGTCATCACTTCTTGAGGATAATGTCTATTTTGTTATAACGGATGAGAGTTCGACGGATTGGCTTACAAAATATTATAATAATAAAGGCATAGATGTAACTCTTAACGAAGAATGTATTGTTGCAGATAAATTCAGGATAATTAAGCTATCTGAAAATTAAAGTTTTCACTATAAAGCTTAAATAGGACCTTGGATTATTACCTTAGAATATGGAAAAGAGATGATTTTATGAAGAAAATAATAAGTTATGTAATTCCTTGTTATAAATCAGAAAATACACTTGGGAAGGTTATCGAAGAGATATGCGATAGCATGTCTAAAATGACGGAGTATGATTTTGAAATCATCTGCGTAAATGATGGCTCGCCCGATAATACATGGGATACGATAAAGAGTCTAAGAAGTAAATATAGTAAGCTTACCGGAATTAATTTTGCCAAAAATTTCGGACAACATGCTGCGCTTATGGCAGGACTTAGGCAGTCAAAAGGAGATATCATTATATGCCTTGATGATGATGGCCAAACTCCGGCAAACGAAGCCGGCAAACTCATATCTGCGATTGAAAAAGGTGCCGATGCTGTATATGCAAGATATGAGCATAAGAAACATTCGCCTTTTAGAAATTTTGGGACGGCAATGAATGAATGGATGGCGCATGTTATGATAGGTAAGCCAAAGGAACTGTATGTGTCGAGCTATTTTGCGGTCAGAAGATTTGTGGTCGATGAAATGTGCAAATACAAAGGTTCATATCCTTATGTCATAGGACTGGTTCTTCGTACTACCAAGAATATTGTTAATGTTGATGTAAATCACAGGGCAAGAGAATTTGGAGAAAGCGGCTATACCCTTGCAAGACTCTTGAAGCTTTGGATGAACGGCTTTACTGCCTTTTCAATTATTCCGCTTCGTGCTGCAACAATGGCAGGTAGTATATTTGCATTACTTGGATTTATATATGGAATATTTACAATTATCAAAAAAATTGTACTTGTAGATCAGGTTGACATATTGCCCCTTGGCTTCAGTGCTCTTATGTCAGTGCTTGTATTTATGGGCGGTATGCTGATGCTCATGGTAGGTCTTGCGGGAGAATATATAGGCAGATCGTATATATCTCTAAATGCGGATCCCCAGTATGTTGTTAGAGACGTGGTAGGAGATGAACTTAAAGACAAAACAGTGAAAAATGCTGATGAAGTATAATGATAACAAATAAGATGGTAATATCGATGACCATATAGATGTTAACACAAAGGGTTATACATAAGATGGAGTATATAAGGAAGTAGTACATAAGATTAAAGTACATAGTACATAATATATAATACATAGTACAAAGTACATAATACATTAGATGTGGTGACTACTAATGTTTAGACAAAAAATTTTAGGATATATTTTTGGAATATTGTTTAGCATAGCGATGCTTACAGGCTATCAGCTTGAAACATACGATCATCTGGACTTTTCGAACGTATCTGCTATTCTTATTGCTTTAGGAATAGCTATTATTGTTGGAACCCTATCCCCTTTTGGATGGAAAGTTCTTGATGGTTTGCATGATATTAAGGTAAGGGAAGGTGCTTTTAGAAAATCATATTTTGATGAAGCATCTAATAAGAAATACTGGCTGACTATATGGATCATACTTATAATTATGCAGATACCTGTGCTTTTGGCAGAGTTCCCGGGGTTTTTCTGTTATGATGCGCAGGATGAACTCAATCAGGTGCTTACAAGGAATTTTTCTACACATCATCCTTTGGTACATGTCCTTTTACTTGGAGGGAATATTGCTTTTTTTCATAAATTAACAGGTTCCTGGAATGCCGGGATTTGTTTTCATCTTACCATGCAGATGCTTTTTATGACTGCGGTTTTTGCTTATGCTGCTATGTTCCTAAGAAAGAGCGTTGCCAAAAGAAAAGATCTTGTAGATGATAAGGGCAATGCCAAAAGCATATATCATGGGCATAAGGCATGGAGAATTTTGACGGTTTTATTCTTTGGTATGTTTCCTACGATAGTGATGTATACTTTGTGTTCAACCAAGGACGGACTGTTTTCAGCATTTCTTTTGCTTCTTGTAATCGAGCTTATAGAACTTTTTCGTGATACGAAGAATTTTTTCACTTCTAAGAGGCATATTTTTCTTTTGATCTTTTCTGCAATGATGATGAGCCTTCTTCGTCATAACGGCTTTTATGCATATATAGTTTTTATTCCTTTTGGTGTGATTGCATTAAGGAAATATTTGAAAAGAGTGCTTATCATCTTTATCATTCCTGTGATTTTGTCACTTTCTATTGAGAGCGGACTTACTACGCTTTTAAATGCTGACATGGGTGAGCACCAGGAGATGATTACGGTATCTATCATGCAGCTTGCAAGAACCTTCCGCTATTCTCCGGAAGATTTTTCGGATGAGGACAAAGAGGTCTTGTTTTCTTTCTTAAGTGAGAGAGCGCTTGGAACCTATGAAATTCGTGTTGCGGATTACATGAAGTCATTTTTTAACAATGAAGAATATGAAGCAAATTCTGCAGCTTATTGGAAATTGTGGGCAAAGATGCTAAAGAGTCATCCAATGACATATTTAAATGCATGGTTCCTTACTTGTTATCCTTATTGGTATCCCTTTGCGGTCATCAATCCGTACAAGGGACATCAGATGCCTACATTTACATATGAGGATAGCAGTTATTTCGAATATGAGGTTGAACCACCTGGAGAAAGGCATACACTCTTATTTGGATTTATAGATAAACTATATTATAAGATGTCGCTTACTCCCTTCCAGCAGACAGTGCCTTTTGTGTCGCTTTTGTTTTCAATGGGATTTTATTTTTGGGTGTGGATGTATTTTGCTTTTTATACGATTAGTAAAAGAAGGCTTATCGCGTGCCTTCCTATTTTGCCGGTATTTTTAACCTGGCTTACGCTCTTGCTTGGACCTGTCAGCCTAATTAGATATATGCTGATTTTGTGGTATATAACGCCGCTTCTGCCTGTATTTTATGGAAGGATATCTGAAATACAGGATAAGGGAAAATGCACTGGGAAATATTGAAGTATATGAAGTATATACTTCATAAATACTGAGTTTATAAATAGTGAAAATTGCAGAATATAGTAATTTTCATACAGTACATGAGGATTGTAATGAACAAAGAAGTTAATAGAATGCATGCAATCATGTTTGTAGTGATTGCAATAACGCTTGCACTAATAATATCAATTTTTCCATTAAGACTTTGGAATGTGATTCAGACAGAAACCGGCGGCGGTCAGGAGAATGGTTGTACACAGGGAGTGGATTCTACACATGATGCTGTTCAGGATTTTATAGCTCAGTATGACAGGATAGACTCGGTATCCGTATATGTTAGTGAGCTTTGTAAAGGCAGATATATGCATATATCCTTCTGGGATGTTGATAATTGGAAGGTTATGTATGAAGAAACCATAGACCTTGGACAGGAAGAAATTCCGGGATATGTTGATATTCCTCTTGGTCTTGACCTTAGTGTCGGCGGCAATTACAGAATTATGTTTACGGTATGGTGTGCTACATATACACTTGGAACAGAGAGCGTAGAAGGCAGCACCAATCCGGCCATAGGAACTTTCTACTATCAGGATACTACAGTGGAAGGTAGCCATCTTCTTGCCAGGTATAATTATAGCGTTCCTGTTTCGAAGGTGATGAGTATTTCCCTTATAGGGATGGTGATCATGATAGGCTGCGCTTTGTGCGGCGTTGTTATGGCACTATGTAAGAATACCAGGGATAAAAGTATTACTATTGGCAAGATGTGCCGGTATATATTTAATCCTATAGCCGTGATCATATATAGCATACTTGCCATTATGGTATATCCCCTTGAGATGTTCGATGACAGGGCAAGCGATATCATTTTTTATGAAATTGGACTTTTGATAGCATTCATAGTAGCTATTTATGCAATAAATCACAAAAGAGACGGAAGTGTTCTTGAAAGTATAAAAGAGAGTGCTAAATTAACATCTGACATTGAAAATATAAAAGAAAACGCTAAAATGGTATCTGCCATTGAAAATATAAAAGAGAGTGCTAAATTAACATCTGACATTGAAAATACAAAAGAAAACGCCAAAATGGTATCTGCCATTGAATGTAAAAAAAAGAGTGCTAAAATGGCATCTCCCGGCCTTGAACAGTCAAAAATACAGTCACTTGCAGATATGCACTTATTTGAAAAGTTTATATCTCTACTTCAGATGGTACTTATAGCTCTTTCTTTCGTATACTCAGCGCAGTATATGAATGACCTTGCTGATATATATCACAGCATATCAGAACGAGAGCTTGTCTTGTGTCTTCTTCTTGTAATAGTATGCTTTCAGAAAAGAGATGAACTTATCAGTATCCAAAACGCGCTGATAGCTATACTTGGGGCGGTGGGCGGATTTATTTTTTATCATAGGGAAAGCCTTCCTGTTACAGAGAAAGAGTATGATCTTCATAATCTGATTCTGGGGCTTAATATAGCTATAGTTGTCGTATGCATATGCCTTTTTGCTGACTTTATAAGGTTTATAGTTAAATCTTTTTCCAAAAGAGATTCAAGGAGATTATATTCTCTTTCGACTTATGGGATTTTGGTAATTGCCTTTTTTGTCTGTATTATAATTCTTAGAAATACAAGATGGTGGGGAGTTGTGCTTGCACTTATATTTACGGCGATGTATATTCGCATGAATATGGCAGGAAAGGGCGCTTTTTGGAATACTATAACTTGCGGCGGCTTTATAATCAATATAGGTGGTACTATAGGTTATTGCCTTTTGTTTAGATATTTTACCGGATTTGTAATGGGAAGATATTCCATGCAGTTTCATACAGTTACTGTTACGGCTGAGTATCTTACTATAATGCAGGTGATGGCAGCAGCACTGCTTCTTTCAAAGGTAGCAAGCGCAGACAAGATTAAAAGGCCAAAAGATTTTATTTCCTGCATATGGAAAGAGATGCTTTTATTTGGAGTTATATCTGCATATATGATATTCACGGTTTCAAGGACCGGGTATCTTGCAGCTGCCGTGGCTACAATACTTTTAATAGTAATGATAGCGCTGGGAAAAGGAAAGGGAGGACTTTGGGTTGTAACAAGGTCTTTGATTTGCTGCATAGCAGCTGTGATTATAGCTTTCCCAATGACCTTTACGCTCCAAAGACTTGTGCCTGTAATGGTGGGACATCCGTATTTCTATGAGGTCGAGGATGCTGCGCCGAGTACAAGAGGCGGTAAAGATTTAAATGATTATAAATATATGTCTGTAGAGCGCTTTTATTCGTTGTTTAGACAAAAAATTCTTGGGGTTAATGCTATAGGATATAACTATGTAGAAGATCCTTATAATTACGATGAAAACGGCAACTACATATATGATGATGATGGGAATCCTATAGACAGTGAAGAAACGACCTATGAGTCAGCCAATTTGATAGCATCAGCTCTTGATGGACTATTTGTAACAGAGAGAACTTATATAAATAATGAAAATGTTGAGAGTACAGTATCAAAAGAGAGCGAATCATCTACAGAAGTCAATGAATCTGCACAAGACGATGAATCCGAAGAATCCATAGAGGCCGAAGCGTCTGCAGGTGAGGATGACGATGCTAAAGAGGAAGACGATTATAGTAATGGACGAATCAGCATCTGGAAAACTTACATAAATGAACTAAACCTTACTGGTCATGATGAGATGGGGGCAGTGGCAGAAAATGGAGAAGTGCTTACCCATGCTCATAACGTTTACATTCAGGTTGCATATGACCACGGAATTATAGCAGGTCTTCTTTTTGGACTTATGATAGTAGCAGGTATCGCTTTTAGTAGTGTATACTATTTCAGAAACAAAGAAACATTTGGCGCGGCAGTGCCTTTTGCTATAGTCACAGGTTTTGCTATAGCGGGACTTACTGAATGGAACTTCCAGCTGTGTAATCCAATGACGCTTGCGCTCATGCTCTGCCTTCCTGCTATAATATTCAAGGAAAAGCGTCATAAATAAACTGTGTGCCGGCAACTTATAAAACGGCCAAGTAATACAACTGAGGGTAAACTCATGAAGAATACTAATAGAAAGCCCGGATTTAATAAGGTTAAATTTTACAGACGACTTGTCTTAATAATATATGACATCATAAGTATTGTAGCTGCCAGCTATATAGCAGTTTTAATGAGGTACGAATTTCATATTTCAAGTGTTCCTGATCATTTCATGACACCTATCAATGATTTTTTGCCTATCAATATTATTATAACCATATTGATTTTTGCAGGCTTTAGGTTATATGACAGCCTGTGGGCCTTTGCAGGAGAGACAGAGCTCCAGAATCTTGTGGTCTCCTGTACGATTTCAGGTGTTGTTAATGCTATAGCTTTGCAGTTTTTTAAAGTTAGTACGCAGCCTGTTCCGCAGAGCTATTATTTTCTGTACACCTTTTTGCTTATAACATTTATTTTCATAAGCAGATTTTCTTATAGATTTATAAGAACTCAAAAACATAAACGGGAAAAGAGCGGTGACGCAGCCTCCGTCATGGTAATAGGAGCCGGAGAAGCTGCCAATGTCATAATCAAGGAGATAGTAAACAGCCTCTATCTTACGATGCAGGTTAAGTGCATTATAGACGACGATCCCAATAAATGGGGTCGTTATATTCAAGGCGTACGTGTTGCAGGGGGGAGAGATAAGATCAAGGAATGTGCGGATCTGTATGAAATAGATCAGATAATCCTTGCTATTCCGTCGGCCCCCCGAAAAGAGATAAGTAAGATTCTTGAGATATGCAAAGAGACAAACTGCGAACTCAAGACACTTCCCGGTGTATATCAGCTTGTTAACGGAGAAGTTAATGTATCCAGACTTCACAACGTAGATATCGAAGATTTGCTTGGAAGAGATCCTGTAACGGTAGATATAGACTCGATCCTTGGATATGTTAAGGGTAAGGTTGTATGTGTAACAGGTGGCGGCGGCTCAATTGGGAGTGAACTCTGCAGACAGATTGCAGCTCATAATCCAAGTAAGCTTATTATAGTAGATATATATGAAAATAATGCCTACGATATTCAGCAGGAGCTTAAGAACAAATATCCCCAGCTCGACCTTTTGGTACTGATTGCATCAGTTCGTAACACGAACAGAGTTAACTGGATATTCGAACATTACAAGCCTCAGATAGTATATCATGCAGCAGCTCATAAGCATGTACCTCTTATGGAGGATAGCCCTAATGAAGCTATCAAGAATAATGTATTTGGTACGTTTAAGACGGCTATGGCTGCAGCTCAAAATGGTGCGGAGAAGTTTGTAATGATATCTACAGATAAAGCTGTTAATCCTACCAACATAATGGGTGCCAGCAAGCGTATCTGTGAGATGATCATTCAGACTTTTAATAAGCACTATGATACAGAATTCGTAGCCGTGAGGTTTGGTAACGTACTTGGATCTAACGGAAGCGTTATACCACTTTTCAAAAAGCAGATAGCAGCAGGAGGACCTGTAACAGTAACTGACCCTAATATCATAAGGTATTTTATGACTATTCCTGAAGCAGTATCACTTGTCCTTCAGGCCGGTGCTTATGCTAAGGGCGGAGAGATATTCGTCCTTGATATGGGAGAACCTGTCAGGATACTTGACCTTGCGGAGAATCTTATAAAGCTTTCCGGATTCAAAGTTGGTGAAGATATCAAGATTGAATTTACAGGACTTCGCCCCGGAGAAAAGCTCTATGAAGAAATGCTTATGGATGAAGAAGGCCTTCAGGACACAGCCAATAAGATGATACATATCGGTAAACCACTCGAAGTTGATGAAAGCAGGTTCTTCGAGGATTTGGAAAAACTAAATCATGCCTCCAAATCCGAGTCATCCAATACAAGGCAGATAGTTCAGGAGATAGTAACAACCTATCATCCTAACATTAACGATGCTGGTCAGCATTCGGCCGAGCATGTAAGAGAACTTCAAAGAGTTGCAGCCAAGATTAATGCTAGTGACTAAGTTGTATTTATCCGCTATATCATGACAAAATAATTTACGAAGAAAAGAGGGAATATATATGTCCAAGAATTTCGATGGCATAAAAGCTTTTGAAAAGAAAATCTGGCTATCATCTCCAACAATGCACGGAGAAGAGCTTGAATATATAAAAGAAGCATTTGATACCAACTGGCTTTCAACAGTTGGACAAAATATTAATGAATGCGAACGCATGGTGGCTGAGTATGTTGGATGCAAATATGCTGTAGCATTAAGCGCCGGTACAGCTTCTCTCCACCTTTGTGTAAAGCTTGCCGGAGAGAAGCTTTACGGCATGCCAAAGCCAAATGAAGGAACACTAAAAGGGCGAAAAGTATTTTGCTCAGATATGACCTTTGATGCTACGGTTAATCCTGTGGCTTATGAAGACGGAGAGGCAGTATTTATAGATACAGAACGTGATACCTGGAATATGGATCCTGTTGCTCTTGAGAAGGCATTTGAAATCTATCCCGAAGTTAAACTTGTAGTTATAGCACATCTCTATGGAACACCCGGCAAGATTGATGAAATAAAAGCTATATGTGACAGGCACGGTGCACTCATTATCGAAGATGCAGCAGAATCTCTAGGCGCAACCTACAAGAAAGTCCAGACTGGCACATTTGGCGATTATAATGCAATATCTTTTAACGGAAACAAAATTATCACAGGTTCGTCAGGCGGAATGTTCCTTACAGATAGCAAAGAAGATTGCGATAAAGTCCGCAAATGGTCAACTCAGAGCCGCGAAGATGCCCCATGGTACCAGCATGAGGAGGTTGGCTACAATTATCGAATGAGTAACATAATAGCTGGAATAGTCAGAGGACAGATGCTGCACCTAAGTGACCATATAGCTCAGAAAAAGGCCATATATGAAAGATACAAGGAAGCTTTTAAAAATCTCCCTATATCAATGAATCCTTATGACGAGAAGAATTCAGAGCCTAACTTCTGGCTTAGCTGTATGCTGATTGATAAGGATGCTATGTGCAGACAGGTAAGAGGTGAGAAAGAGCCACTTTATATAAGCGAGAGCAAAAAGAGTTGCCCAACCGAAATATTAGAAGCACTGCAATCTTTTAACGCAGAAGGCCGTCCTATCTGGAAACCTATGCATATGCAGCCAATTTACAGGAGTAATCCTTTTATTACAGCAAAGGGTAACGGAAGAGCGGTAACCAATGCATATATCGATGAGGGAGAAGCTTTAGATGTAGGTAATGACATCTTCGAGCGCGGATTGTGTCTTCCTTCGGATAACAAAATGACTCCTGATGAGCAGAATGTAATAATTGAGATTATTAGAAGGTGTTTTGAATAAGAGACGTCCCCTTGGAATGGCAGGGAGGAATTAACTAAAAATGTATAGAAAGTATATTAAGAGAGTGCTGGATATAATTCTATCTCTTTGCGTTATTGTTGTTTTTATCTGGTTGTATGCGATTCTTGCAATACTTGTAAGATGCAAGCTTGGAAGCCCTATTATTTTCAAGCAGGCAAGACCGGGAAAAGATGAAAAAATATTCAATATGTACAAGTTCAGAACTATGACTGATGAAAAAGATGAAAATGGTCAGCTTTTGCCAGATGAAGTTCGTATTACTAAGTTTGGAAATTTTCTTAGAAGAAGCAGCCTTGATGAGCTTCCTGAGATGTTTAACATTTTAAAGGGCGATATGTCGCTTATTGGTCCAAGACCGCTTTTAGTCAAGTATCTTCCTTATTACACAAAAAGGGAGCACTTGAGACATAGCATAAGACCGGGACTTACAGGTTATGCTCAGGCACACGGTAGGAATACCATCACTTGGGAACAGAAATTTGAATATGATGTATGGTATGTTGAACATCTAAGTTTTATGACAGATATGAAAGTTATCATCGATACGATAAGGACTGTATTCTCGCATTCGGATGTTGTGTTAAATGCTTTGGAGGATTTTGATGAGTACAGGAAACATCAGCAGAACGCCAATATGTAAGCTTGTTGATAGAAAGTTACCCTCTCTTTATATAAAAAGAGAGGATCTTATTCCTTATTGTTTTGGTGGGAATAAAGCAAGAAAAGCACTGTTGTTCTTTGAAGAGATAGATAAAGGAAATTACGATACAGTAGTTACGTATGGTAGCAGTCATTCTAATCATTGCAGGATTGTAGCCAATATGGCAGCAGCAAGGAACATGGATTGTATTCTTATAGGACCTAGTGAGGTTAGCGATAATACTTATAATAGCATCATGATGGATTTGTTTGGTGCTAAACTGATCACGGTTTCGGTAGACGAAGTTCATGACACAATCGAAAATACGCTTTCTAATCTAAAAGACCAAGGATGCAAACCGTATTTTATACCTGGAGGCGGCCATGGAAATATCGGTACCAGAGCCTATGTTCAGTGCTTTGATGAAATTCTCGAGTATGAAAAAGAATGTAGTATAAAATTCGATTATATCTTTTTTGCATCAGGGACAGGCACTACTCATGCGGGACTTGTGTGCGGGCAACTAATGCATAAGACTGATCACAAGATCATCGGAATCAGTATAGCAAGGAAGAATCCCAGAGGTCGGGATGTTGTCCTTGAAAGCATATATGATTATTTGAATGAATCAAAAATATCTTATGACCAGGAAAATGTTCAAAACAAGACGGTTTTTATTGACGATTATATCGGTGATGGATATGGAACAGATTCTGAAATAATCTCCAAAACAATACAAAATTCGCTTATTTCATATGGTGTAGCTCTGGATAGCACTTATACAGGCAAGGCCTTTAATGGTATGTTGGATTATGTTAAAAAGAATAAATTAGAGAATAAGAATATTCTTTTTATTCATACCGGAGGAACACCTTTATTTTTTGACGATCTTAACAAATGGAGTAGGAAATGAATATTCTTGTATTAAGCGCCGGAACGCGTGATAAAGTTGTAGAATTTTTTAAAAAAGAAATCGGAAATGATGGCAGAATAATTGCTACAGACTGCAGTAATATTGCTCCTGCGATTTATGAAGCAGATAAGGCATATATTGTTCCACCTATTAATGAACAAGGATATATTGATAAAATTGTAGATATCTGTAAGAAGGAAAACATAATAGGATGCTTTTCTCTTATAGATCCAGAGTTGTCTTTGATAGCAAAAGAAAAAGAAAAGCTTGAGGCCGTAGGATGTACTCCGGTTGTGCCATCTTATGATCTATGTGAAAAGTGTCTTGATAAATACAAAATGTTCGAACTTCTTCAAGGTTTGAAGAATACTTGGGGAGACGGAACAGATGAAAAACTCTTTAGAGCAGCTCGCTGCTATAGATCTGTAGATGAGTTTCAAATGGCCAGAAAAAAAGGAGAGGTGGATTATCCGGTATTCGTAAAACCTCAAAATGGCAGCGCCAGCATCAATATAAACAAGATATCTACAGATGAAGAGCTCAATACTCTTTTTGATATATATGATGGTCTTATGATCCAGGAATTTATGAAGGGACAGGAATATGGTGCAGATGTATATATTGATATGATAAGCGGCAAGTGCACTGCGATATTCCTCAAAAAGAAGATCAAGATGCGCGCCGGTGAAACTGATAAGTCAGTATCGGTGAAGGATGAAGCTTTGTTTAAAAGAATTGCAAAGTTTGTAGAAAAATGTGGCTTTAGAGGCATGATAGATATTGATCTTTTTAAAGATGGTGATGACTGGTATCTGTCTGAGGTTAATCCCAGATTTGGCGGCGGTTATCCGCATGCCTATGCGTGTGGAGTGAATATGCCTAGGTACGTGATTAATAACTTAAAAGGCATAGAAAATTCTGTAAGTATAGGTAACTATGAAGAAGGCATCTATATGATGAAATATAATGAAATCAAGATATTGAAAGAGGATGAACTCGTTGAGTAAGATTTTGATACTGGCTAATTCTTCCAGTGGTCTATATGACTTTAGGGGAGAAGTGCTGCAGAAGTTGATTGACAACTCATATGATATAGTAGTTAGTGTTCCTGATTATACTAAGGTTCCGGAAATAGAGAAGCTTGGATGCAGGGTTATAAATACCTGTATCAATCGCAGAGGAGTTAATCCCAAGGAAGATTATAAGCTTTTTAAGGCATATATAAAGCTGCTTAGAGATGAGCATCCTGATTTGGTTATGACCTATACGATTAAACCGAATATATACGGTGGATATGCCTGTTCCAAGCTTGGTATTCCATATATATCAACGATAACCGGTCTTGGTAGTGCGTTTCAATGGAATGGCTTTAAAAAGAAGTTTATTGTCTTGATGTACAAGGCAGGTCTAAAAAAGTGTAGGTGTGTATTTTTTCAAAACAGAGAGAATATGCAGATATTTGAAGAACTTGGAATTAAAGGCTGTGATTCAAGACTTGTAAATGGATCAGGAGTTAATCTCCAAAAACACAAATTTGAATCCTATGAGGGACATGAAGGCGATACAACCAGTTTTCTTTATATTGGAAGATTTATGAAGGAAAAAGGGAGTGATGAGTTGTTATCTGCAGCTAAAATGTTAAAAGACAAGTACGCTGATAAGGTTGCGGTATCAGCAATGGGATATCCTGATGAAGATTATGAGGATAAAATGAGTAAAGCTCAAAAGGAAGGATATCTTGAAGTTATACCATTTCAAAAAGATGTCCATCCCTTTATAAAGGAAGCGGATGCTATTGTGATGCCTTCTTATCATGAAGGAATGTCAAATGTCATATTGGAGGCTTCGTCTACAGGCAGACCTGTTCTTGCTTCTGATATAAGCGGCTGCAAAGAGGGCGTTGACAACAATGTTACAGGATATCTTTTTAGCCCTCGTGATAGTATAGCACTTTTTGAATCTATGGATAAGTTTATGAAACTAAAAAAAGAAGATAGAGTTAAGATGGGACTGGCGGCCAGAGCTAAGATGGAGAGAGAATTCGACAGAGAAAAGGTGGCAGAGTCGTATCTTTCAAAGATTAAATCCATAATTATTACATCGAATGATCTTGCCATATCTCACCCCAAAAGTCCGAAATAAAGGCCGTTAAGGAAATATCCGGAGGGAAGTTGATTTGAAGAACTCTTGTGTGTAAAGATTGTAAAAGGATGACAGGCAAGCTTTGGAGTGAGACAGCTAACAAGATAAACTAAGGAGCACTAATGTTAAAAACACAATTAAACAGGCATGAAGCAAGATTTAAGCTTTTATCTGTTATACTATCTTCTGTTTTTTATTTTGGAATAGCCCTGATAGACGGACCTGTATGGTGCGTTGACACAGAAAGCTATGTGATCATGAATTTTTCAAGAGAACCTGTTTATCCATTGTTTTTGCTGGGACTGCGAAGACTCTTTGATGCGCTTAATATTACAGCGCAGCCTTATAATCTTCCTGCTTATCTGACACTTGCAATAATCCTGCAGAGCCTTTTATGGATTTTGGCTACATGCTACATTGGATTTTATATCCTTAATATTACCAAAAATCTTGGGGAAAAGAAGTCTATCTTTTTATCAGCAATTGCTATGCTGTGCCAAATTGGCGTAGCAGGGATAAACCGATTTGTGGCCAATAGAGGCTCCATGTATTCAGAGAGCCTTATGACAGAATCATTGGCAATGCCGCTTTATGTGATTTTTATGGTGCTTCTTATCAAAAGCTTTGACGAATATAATCGGATGACGCTAATAAAGCTGTTTCTATTAAGCATTCTTGTTTGCAGCATCAGAAAACAGATGCTGATAGTACTCATTACCTGGGGATTTGCTTCTTTTATTTTTCATATCTTCGTCTCAAAATATAGAGATTTGAAGAAGTTTGCTGTCACATTTATAGTGATTATCAGAGGCTTCTGGCATAAAGGTGGGTACTATGCCTGACCTCTGATGTACTTTTACA
>ERZ842401.2323-NODE-2323-length-25537-cov-14.564202_pt1 | contig 25537 bp, 18 predicted proteins | sample MGYA00521270_ERZ842401 | MGnify/ENA primary metagenome ERZ842401 (study PRJEB31892, sample SAMEA3878208) | bioreactor metagenome | biome: Moose rumen | place: Sweden | collected 2011-10 | study: EMG produced TPA metagenomics assembly of the PRJEB12797 data set... | reverse complement strand
CGTTGAAATCTATCAATTAAAACTGGCAAGTTAGGAACTTGCGAAACTTGAATCAATTATTAACAAAAACAATACCATTATGAAAAAGATTACAATTGCATTGCTCGCACTCTTGGCGATAGTCATGCAGGCAAGCGCCGCCACTTACGACCTGTGGGTGGCGGGTACACAAGTGACCGACAACAACCGGAGCGACATCTTGGGCGACGGTACGGTGAGCTACAACAGCTCGTCCAACATGCTGACGCTCAACAATGCCACGATCAATGTGGCCGACCACTGTGTGAAGAGCTACATGAACGGACTCACCATCAGGTTCATAGGCACGAACAGTCTGACGGCTACCAACAAGAATAACGCCGTCTATTCTTACACGGAAGGCGTGCTGACGCTGACAGGAACAGGATCGGTAACACTGAACGGTTTCAATGCCATTAATCATCACGGTACTCTTTTAAAGATTGAGGGCGGCCTACAGCTGACGGCGAAGGCAGACCCAGGTGCTGCCATCGTAACGGCCGAGATAGATTATGTTGCCGACCTGGAAATCTCTGGCGCGACTACCAGAATCCGCGCCTTCTCGCCCAATCGAGTCATTGCCAACTTCTATCAGGGTGACGATTATCAGGGCGTGAAGCTCAACGACGGGCTTGGAGTCACAGAGCCCGAGGGTGCCTACTTCAAAGGATACTACCTCTGCGACAAAGACGGCAATCCGGTATCCAACCAGTGGGTCACCATCGAGGAGATGCCCGTCGAGGCATACGCCCAGTACGACAACGGCACGCTGACCTTCTACTACGACAACCTGAAGCAGTCGCGCGAGGGCACCTCCTATCATGTTCCCTCTGCTTCCAGCGGGTGGGAAGACACCGCATGGTGGGCCGACGGAAAATGCCCCTTGATTACCAAAGTAGTCTTCGACCCCTCCTTCGCCCTCTATCAGCCGAAAAGCACGGCAAGCTATTTCCGTGAGCTGAACAACCTGACCAGCATCGAGGGCTGGGAAAATCTCAACACCAGCGAGGTGACCAACATGCACGGCATGTTCATGAATACGAAACTTGCCGACGGCAAAAGTCCCGACCTCTCTCTCTTAGACACGCGCAACGTCACAGACATGGGCGAAATGTTCAGTGGTTGCGGATTCACCAACATCGATCTCACCTCGTTCGACACCCGCAACGTCACCCGCATGAACGGTATGTTCGATGGAACCAACTTCTATGCCCTCGATCTCTCTTCGTTCGACACCGGCAACGTCACCAGTATGATCACCATGTTCAATAACTGCAAGAACCTGCACACCATCTATGTAGACGACACCTGGACCACCGATAAGGTCGCCACAGACTGGGACATGTTCACAGGATGTACCAGCCTGAAGGGCGGCAATGGCACCACCTACAACAGCAGCAACACCGGCAGCAGCTATGCCCACGTAGACGGCGGTACAAGCAACCCGGGCTACTTCACCCGCAACCACCTCTACCCGCTTTGGGTGAAGGGCGTCCGGGTGAGCGAACAGAACTACAACCGCATCCTGTCGACCCAGTATATGCAAAACTACAACGGCATAGCCCGCTACTTAGACGACGATAAATTGTTGATCCTGTATAATGTGGGAGTCGAAGACTTCAGCGGCGTCAACAATTTCGCCATCGCCAACGGTTGGCCAGATAGGGGCATCAAGGGTATCGACGGACTGACCATCATCGCCGACGGCACCGTCAACCTGCGCAACACCGACAACGCCATGCTCCTCAACGACTGCGAGACAACCATCATCGGCAACTTGAATCTTAAGACCAGCAACGGCCAGGGCATCGTCATGTGTGGCGACGCCAAGCTCAACCTCCTCGACGCCAGTCTCAGTATTGAAACGCCGAGCGACAGGTACGGTATCGTCAACGAAGGCAAGGGTGAGGTGAACATCGACCACTCGGAGCTCTACCTGACAGGAGCCGGCATCTCTGGTCTGGACGGACTGAACCTCGACGGAAGCTACTTCGCCGACGGCACTTCATACTATGGTAACGTGGCCATAAAATTCGACAAGGAAGACACCAAGGAGTTCCGCATCAAGAACGGGGATCAGAATACGGGCGAGCTGCTTCTGGCCACAGTGGTGATGACATCATTCGATAACGGCACCGATTACATGTATAACCCCGTATTGACATGCAAAAGAGAAGGTGGCATAGAATACTATTACCGCGCCTCTGACGACAAGCTGCTCTTCACCTGCGAAGGTATTACCTTCCACCTCGCACCCGAGCCAGAGGATATCTCTGCTCCTACATCTTCCATCAAGTCGGGCTTGCTCACAACGTTAGTGGAGAACTTCTCCAACGACTATCAGTACTACTGGTCGCTGGTCAACCGCTACAACAACTGGACGCTCCACTTCATGCCTGAAGCAGCAACCGACATCGAGAGCATCAGCGAGCAGCCGACAGCCGATGTCTGGTACAACATCAGCGGACAGCGCATCGAGGGGCAACCCACACACAAAGGAATCTATATCAAGAACGGACAAAAGGTAACGATTAAGTAAAACTATGAAGTTATGAAAAAGTATTTAGCACTATTGCTCATGCTCATGTCGGCGACGTGGGCGAGCGCAGAAAACTATCAGCTATGGATTGCTGGCACACAAGTGACCGACAACAACAAGAACAACATCACGGGTCCTGGCATCGAGAGTGCTTACGGCTGGGACGGCAAGGTGAGTTATAATCCCACGACGAAAACGCTGACCTTAGAGAACATCCACATCAAGAGCACCAGCAATATCGGCATCCGCAACGAGATCAGCGGTGTCACCATCTGGCTGTGTGGCCGCTACAACGAGGTGCAAGACCAATGGTACACCTCTAAGGATGGTATCGTATCCGTGGGCAACCTGACGTTCGACGGTGAGGGCATGCTGAAAGTGGGTGGAAGCTACGGCATCTATATCCGCCCCAACACAGGCGATGTCACCATCGACGGTGATGCACGTGTAGAGGTTAACACGTATGAACATACGGCAGTCTGCACGGATTACAACTCCACGGGCAGCCTCATCGTGAAGGGGCGCAAAGCCATGCTTATGGCCACCTCAACGACGGGAACGCACGACATCTACGGCTTCAAGAATCTGACCCTTCAAGACGGCATCACCATCAACAAGCCGACTGGCGTGGAATACGACACCACGTTGCAACGCCTACGCGACGGCGACAGCAATGTGGGCAATGGCACGACGGTGGTCATCGGCAAGCGCATTGCCATCGACGCGACGAATTTCCCCGATGCCGAGCTGCGCCGAGCCGTCACGGAGAAGGATGCCAACAACAGTGGCTACCTGGAGCGCGACGAGAGCTATCAGTTCGAACATCTGATACTTGAGGGCAGCAAGGTAAACGACCTGACAGGACTGAACCTGCTCTGGGACATCAGGAGCATCGAAGCCAACCTGCTTAACATAGAAGGAATCACCTTTACGAACAACACCCTGCTCCAAGAGATTTATTTCCAAATGGGTACTCTTGAGTACCTGGAAGTAGACAATTGCCGCTACCTACAAACCGTATGGGCACATGGCCACAAGCTCTCTTATGTGGATATGAGCAGCAATATACACCTTCTCAACATCGACTTGCACAACAATTCCCTTGTCACCTTCATTCCTCCGAGATCCATGCCCAATTTCTCTTCAGGCATTGAAATCTACGGCAATCATCTCACCAGTTCGAAGATGCACGCCATCGTCGAGAAGCTCCACGCCTACGACGACCATCCCGAACGGCATGAGTTTAGAGTCATGTGCAGCTACGATGGCGCAAACGAACAGAACCAGATTACGGCCGAAGACCTCGCTGCCCTGAAGGCCAAGAACTGGACTCCCATTCTCATCTGCAAGGAGAAAGGCGAATGGGTGTACAAAGAATACGAGGGCTATAAGGAGTACGACCTCTGGGTGGGCGACAACCTGAAGGTGACGGAAGCCAACCAGGACGACATCTTCGGCGACAACGGAGGCATGAGCTACAACCCCACCACGAAGACGCTCTCGCTGATGAACGACTACGAGTTCTCCACCAACGGCATACAGAGCTACATCGACGGACTGACCATCAAGTGTTTGGACAACTCTACACTCGACTGCAGATCGGATGCCATCGACCTCTATGGCAACGCCACCATCACAGGCAACCACCGGCTGGCGGTGAAGTCGAAGTACGGCGTAGGCATCTTTGTGGATGAAGGCAAGACGCTCACCATCGACAACGCCACACTCGAGATGTCGGCACAGATGCCCTGCATCTTAGGCGCCACGACAACGGGCGACCAGAAGCTCAGCATCAAAGACTCGAACATCGAGGCTCACAGCAATTCAAGCTCGGTGGCCATCAGCGGCTTCCCCGCAGGCATCACCTTCGAGGGCTGCGCCATCACAGAGCCGGCGGGTGGATATGTCAAGGACGGCAACATCGTCGACAAGGACGGCAACTGGGCCTACGACGTGAAGATCGAGATACCCAACTCCGCTGCCCCCACCTTCGACTTCGTCCTGCAAGACGGCACCACACTCCCCGAATCCTATGCCAACAACCAGTACAATGCCATCAACGTATTGCTGGCTGGCGGACAGCTCGTAGAGATGTACAAGGAAGCTACAAAGACATCCACATACTGCAAGCCCAGCGGCAAGAAGCTCTTCACCCTTGAACCGTACAACAACAAGGGCGACAAGGCCTACTTCCTGACCGAAGGTGTGGAGACTGCCGACGGCTTCAGCTACGACTACAGCGACGATATGGAAGGTCTCGGCAACGAAATCTGGAACTATCCTTATCAGGACGGCTACGACATGGACGGTGCCCTTGAGTTCATCGAGGCATTCAGCGCCATCAACCTGAGTTTCGACATCCCCGAAGTGCGGCCCAGTGTAGACATGATCATCAGGGTGAAGGACGGCATGAACGCCGCCAGCGACTTCGACCTGCAACAGTATGCCGCTCTCATGGCGATGTGGCAATATTTTGGGGCCATTCAGTTCGGCGAGGAAGACGATCAATACGTCTATAAGACCAACGACGGCAAGCCGCTGTGCTACATGTCGATGGACGACGCCATCGTGACGCTGGCCGAGGGCGTGACAGCTGCCGACCAGGTGTACTACCGCATCCTGCATAAGGACCGTGAGGCCATCAAGGGCGAGGGCGGTGTCAATCTGATGGACAACGACTTCGACTTCGGCGAGATTCTCCGCGACGTGCGCTCCATCACGCTCACCGTAGAGGAGGGAACCCCCACGGGCATCACGGATGTTTCGAGGAGCGAGGAGCGTGGAGCGTGGAGTGAGAACACGCCATCTTCCATGTACAACCTGAGCGGACAGCGCATCAGCGACAAGCAGAACCGCAAGGGTATTTACATCCAGAACGGCAAGAAAGTGGTGGTGAAGTAAGTTTGGCTCACCGCTAATAGCAGACTCGCTCATGTGCTCAGAAAGTGCATGAGCGAGTCTTATTTTTTTGGGGGGGGTCTAAACCCACATCAAGTTTCATCTTGAAATGTGGAATATCGTGACAGACGAGCCAAACAAATGGACTATCTCTTCCATTTTGAGTAGTTTGTATGTTTAAAAATCAGCGAAATTCAATTTTTTTTTCTCGTTTTCGCTGATTTTTAAGCAAAAGATGCATGAGTCTAAAATAAAAATTGTACTTTTGCAGAAGAATAAGAGACATACCGTAAACTGCAACTGGATCATTTCTACGATTCATTGGTGTTGTCTGGATTACCGACGAAACGGATTCCGTCTGTCCCGATATGAGATGTGCATCTGCTATATGGCATTGGGAGGTGTCCCCTTTTATCTTGACAAACTACGCAACAGCCAAACCATTACTGAGAATATAGACCGTATTTTCTTTGCCGACGAAAAGATACATCAAGAGTTCCTGGATGTATATGCCGGACTATATGCCAGCAAGGAGAGATATGTGGATATAGTCAAATTGCTGGGAAGGCAGTTTTACGGCATGACCCAGAAAGAGATCAGCACAGCCATAGATGTCAAGACTGGCGGAACGCTGACGAAGCTGCTTGAAAACCTCATGGAGTCAGGCATCATCAGGGCATATCCACGCTACGGCAAGGAACGTGTGGAAACGGTCTATCAGCTGATTGACTTCTTTTCGCTGTTCTATTTGCGCTTCATACAAGGAAAACAGGCTAAGAAGGGAATATGGAATTCCATTCACGGCACTCCTACTTTCTACACATGGGCTGGAGATACCTTTGAACTGCTTTGTGTGGAACACTTGCCCCAAATCCAAGACACCCTGCGTATAGCCTCCATCAACCGGAATTATTGTTGGAGCGGGAAAAGTCCCGACGGAAAGGGGGCTCAGGTTGACTTGCTGCTGGAAAGTAAGGCAGACAGAACGGACTATCTCTGCGAGATGAAGTTCACCGGTGGCAAATACGCCATAACGAAAAACGATGAAGAAGATTTCCTGAATAAGATAGAGGCTTTTGCCGCAAGCAAGATGCACAACAAGACGCACAGCATCCAGTTGGTGATGATTACGACGATGGGCGTTGCCCGTGGGGAACACGCCAGCATTGTCAATCATTCTGTTGTGTTAGACCATTTATTTGCAGACCGTCGAACTCAGATTCTCTAATCCTTCTCATATATAAACTTTACTAAGGTTGAGTTTTTTCCAAAACCGATGTAATATCTACGTTTGGGTATCTTCCTGTCGGGATACACTATAAGCCTTGCCGCAAAGTCGTGGTGAAATAAGTCTGGCTCACCACCAATAGCAGGACTCGCTCATGTGCTCAGAAAGTACATGAGCGAGTCTTATTTGAAAACTATAACAGGAAGAAGAGGGATACACCGATGCAGGAGATGACGGCACCATCCATGCTCCATCGCCACGAACTAATCCTTTCTTCTGCGGAACAAGACTGAGGCAATGACGGGCGCCCCCACCAGAGCCGTGACACTATTGACGGGCAAGGCTCCCTCGAACCCCGGCAGACGAGCCAGCAGATTGCAGAGCAGCGCCAAAGCTCCGCCTGCCAGCATGGTGGCAGGCATCAGCACCCGATGGTCGCTTGTGCGGAAGATGGCACGCGCCAAATGGGGTACCGCCAGACCAATGAACATGATAGGACCGCAATAAGCCGTCACGATGGCTACCAGGATGCCGCTGCTGACGATGACCATCATCTGCGCACGATGCAGGTTGAGTCCTAAGTTGCGTGCATATTCGTCGCCCAGCAACAGGATGTTCATCGTCTTCACCAACAGCATGCTGAGCGGCAAGAGGATGCACATGAGCGCCACGAAGAGCAACATCTGGTCGCCTGAGACGCGCGAAAAACTGCCCAAGCCCCATACCACATAGGCCTTGATGTCCTCTTCGGCTGAGAAGAACTTCAGTACGCCAATGATGGCTGTGGCCAGATAGCCGATCATCACACCCACGATGAGCAGGGTGACGTTGCTCTTGACATGACGCGCGACAAACATGATGAGTGCCATCACGGCCAAAGAGCCGATGATGGCTGCCACAGACATCGCAGCATCGCCCAGATAGCCCAACCTACTGAGTGCCACACCGCCCAGCGAGCCTGAGAGCAGCACCACAAAGGCCACACCCAACGAGGCTCCGTTGCTGATGCCCAAGACCGACGGACCGGCCAAAGGGTTGCGGAACACCGTCTGCATCTGCAGTCCACTCACGGCCAGACCAGCTCCGGCCACCAAAGCCGTGAGTGCCTGTGGCACACGCGAACTCATCACGATGTTGCGCCAGATCTCCGACTGGCTCTCATCGCCCACAAGAATGCGACAGATAGCATCAATGGGGATGCGCACCGTACCCAAGAACAGGTTCAGCACAAACAGCAGCAGGATGACTACTATGATGAGCAACAGGCCGATGAGACTCTTCTTCATGGGAGCAGATGATAGAAAGTGGGGTGATAATCGTCGCCCATCACCTCGGGATGGAAGATTGCCACGAAGTCGCTCAACACGACATCGGGCATGACGGGCGAAATCTCGTAATAAGGAGTCTGCTTCATGTTGCAGTAAATGACGTGCTTATTCTTGAAAGCCTTGAAGAAGGCGTTGCGCGGTTCGCTGGCCTTCAGGGCCTCGTAGGTGAAGTCGCCGGGGAAGCTGTTCAGGATGCGCCAATAGTCGGCCTCGGCTGCTGTGGCATACATCTTCTCGTACTCGATGGGAACGCCCCCCGTATTGTTGTCGTTCATGACATACTCGGCTCCTGCATCGCGGAAAATCTGTGCCAGATAGTTCTTTCCGCCTACGGCAAACCAGTTGCCCCCGTGCATCTCGCCACTAAACACCGTAGGCCGTTCCCGGGTTTGAGCCACACGCGCCTTCAGTTCGTTGTAGCGCTTCTCTATGCCCTCGAAGAGTTCGTTGGCCTCGCGCTCTTTTCCCAGAAACATGGCTGTGTACTTCAGCCATTCTGCCTGTCCCAGTGGGTCGAGTTCCTTATAGCCCAGATGAGGGATGAGCGTGATGCCCGTCTCCTTGATGGCATCGTAGCCCCCGCGCTTGAAGGGTGAGATGAAGATGACCTCCGGGTTGGCAGCCAGAATGAGCTCTGTGTCGAAATTGCCTTCCATCCCGATCTTGACGATGCTGCCATCCTTGACGCGCTTCTTGATATCCGGGTCGAACAGGTTCTTCGTGCCGGTGATTCCCTTCACCACATCGTGGGCATCTAATGCCGTGAAGTTAGACAGCTGCAACATGGTCATGACGATGGTGCGCTCGATGGGCACTTGCACGAGGGTATAGCCTTCGGGCACCTCGGGATTTTCCATTCCTCGGGGCACTAAGGCGAAATGATAGGTAGCCGGCATCTTGTCCTGATCCTTCTGCGGATCGGCCACATCCACCAGGCGTACGCCACTCGGCAGATGCTTCACCGTGAAGCCCTTGGCATATTTCAGGGAAACGAATGCCGAAGAGTCGCTGACACTTGCTGACTGAACGCCGCCAGACTGCTGCTTGCTTTTCGTACTGCATGAAAAACAAGAGAACATGAAAACACATAGGGCACAAGCCCCTAAAACCTTCTTCATTTTGAACGAGTTAGTTAGATAAATTTCAAATTTGTTGCAAAGGTATAGAATATTCTTTGAAAAAAGACAAAAGGAGCAAAGAAAATAGTTAAAAAAACTCAAGTCCGCACCTCAATACCTCTAAAAAAGCGTATCTTTGCATGTCATTTGAAAATAAAACGCAAATATCATGGCTCGCAGTAATCCTGTCTTCTCCTTTCTGAACCACAACAAATACTGGATTGTGGTGATCATTGGCGTGCTCATCGTGGGCGTTCTCGACGAGAACAGCTTCTATAAGCGCCTGAAAAACAACATGCAGATAGCCAACCTGAAAGAACAGATCAGCCAATACGACCAACAATATGAGAAGGACGAGGCGCAACTGCGCGAGTTGCGCCGAAATCCGAAGGCCATCACGAAGATAGCCCGCGAGCGCTACTTCATGAAAGCCGACGACGAAGACATCTTCGTATTGAGCACCGAACTGCCTGCCGCAGAACCGATGGAAGAGATTTCGGCACAAACGACAGACAACAGTCAGCAGACTCCAACCAACACCCCACAAGCCCAACACCCCCAACAGCCATGAAACAACTCTCACGACTCCAATCCCTGATATTCATCGTTGGCGGACTGCTGATGGTGGTGGGAGCCGGCCTGTATGTCTTTGGCATTCACCAACCTGCTTCCTGGATATTCACCATCGGCGCCATTGCCTTTGCCACGATGCAGCTACAGCAGCAATACGAGGGCAGCAACTTCGTGATTCGCAGGCTGCGCCGCATCATGACCCTTGCCGACATCTGCTTCATCGTGGCCGGTCTGCTCATGATAGAGAATGCCTACAACTTCTTGTTGCCCACTTTCATCAACCATTTGCATAATGGTATGAACGCGTACATTATATATATCATGGGCAAATGGGTGGTGCTTTTGCTCATTGCTGCCATCCTGGAAGTGTACACCATCCACCGCATCAGCAACGAGTTGGAAAAGGAAAAGTGATTAAAAAACCAAAAAACAATAGCCAATTGTTTTAAATTGCATGAAATTTTTTTTATACCTCAATAATAGATTGTACATTTGCAGTCATAATGCACATTGCCTATGAATAGAATCATCTACGCAATTCTGACAGTAACTGCACTGACCTCATGCGCCAATAGCTATAACATACAGGGTACATCCAACGTCTCGATGCTGGATGGGCGCATGCTTTACCTGAAGGTGTACCAGAAAGACAACCTGAAAAACGTGGACTCCTGCGACGTGGTTCACGGGCAGTTCCACTTCACCGGATCGGTTGACACCACGAAGATGGCGATTCTCTTCATGGACGATGAGAGCATCATGCCGATGGTGATTGAGGGTGGCGACATCACTGTGAAGCTGGACAACACGCAGCAGAAAGTAAGCGGAACGCCGCTCAACGACAAGCTGACCCAGTTTAACGAAGACTACAACAAGCTGCAGATCCGAATGAACGACCTCGGCCACAAGCAGAGTCAGGCTATCATGAACGGCGAAGACGAACTGGAAACCAACCACAAGCTGTCGATAGAGGCCAGCCAGATTGCTGAAGAAGAGGACAAGCTGGTGACTACCTTCATCGCTGAGAACTTCGACAACGTGCTTGGCCCGGGCGTATTCTTCATGATTACAGCCGGCTATCAGTATCCCATGCTGCAGCCTTGGATAGAAGACCTCTGGAGCAAGGCCACCGACCATTTCAAGAATGATGCCTACGTGAAAGACTTCTATGAAAAAGCACGACAGAACGAGGCGATCATGAACGGAACGGCAGAGGCTCCCCTACCCCAGCCTACGGCTGTGCCGGCTCCACCCACGCCCAACCAGATGGCTGCACCAGCCGACTCTGTGCGCTAAGCCTATGGTCTCAGTCCACCCAATGTGCAGACCGCTGCCACAGAGGGATTGCTTTTTGACGAACCAAATCATAAACGATATTCGCATTGAAAATCAAGATTGAACACGCCACTTTCGTGAACGAAGGAAACCGACAGACTGGTTCCATCGTCATAGAGAATGGCTACATCACCGACATCATTGATACGCCTACAGCGCCCCAAGTGCAAGCCGACCAGACGGTAGATGCCTCGGGGTGCTTTGTTTTACCAGGTATCATCGACACCCACGTGCATTTCCGTGAGCCAGGTCTCACAGCGAAGGCCGACATAGAAAGCGAAAGCCGCGCTGCCGCATACGGTGGCGTCACCACCTTCTTTGATATGCCCAACACGGTGCCACAGACAACGACGCTGGAAACACTCGACGAGAAATTCCAACTGGCCAGCAGGAAGAGCCATATCAACTACTCGTTCTTCTTCGGTGCCACCAACGACAACGCGCCGCTGTTCGCTCAGCTCGACCAGCACCGCATTCCGGGCATCAAGCTCTTCATGGGCAGCAGCACGGGCAATATGCTCGTGGACCGCCAGGAGGCATTGACACAGATATTCGAGCGGTCGCCTCTGCCCATCGTGGCTCATTGTGAGGACACGGCCATCATCAACCGGAACATGCAGCAAGAGCAAGCAGCCGACCCACCCATCTATCATCATGAGCTGATTCGCAGCGAAGAAGCCTGCTACAACTCAACGCTCATGGCTGTCAGTCTGGCCAAGACGTTTGGCACCCGGCTGCATGTGGCCCATATCTCCACAGCCAGCGAACTGGAACTGTTCGGCGAGTTTCCCTATATCACGGCAGAAGCGGTTGTGGCTCATCTGCTTTTCTGCAACCTCGACTATCAGGCATTGGGCTCGCGCATCAAATGCAACCCCAGCATCAAGAAGCTATCCGACCGCGATGCGCTGCGCCAAGCACTGACCGACGGGCGAATCACAACCGTTGGCACCGATCATGCCCCGCACTTGCTGACCGAGAAACAAGGTGGAGCCCGAAAGGCTACATCGGGTATGCCCATGATACAATTCTCGTTGGTATCGATGCTGCGACTGGTAGACGACGGCGTTCTCACACTGGAACGACTGGTAGAGCTGATGTGTCACAACCCGGCTCGACTGTTTGAGGTCAGAGAGCGCGGCTTCATACGCACAGGCCACAAGGCTGATTTAGTGATCGTTCGCCCCAACAGCCGGTGGACGCTGACAGACGACATGATTCAAAGCAAGTGTGGCTGGAGCCCTCTGACCGGAAGAACCTTCGAATGGCGCGTGGAATCGACATTCTGCAACGGGCTTCCCATCTACCTCAACGGACAGTTCGCCGACGATTGTCGAGGCGAAGAAGTGCAGTTCAGATAATTTCATCACCCACCACCCATCACCCATCACCCATCACCCATCACCCATCACCCATCACCCATCACCCATGATTACAAGAGTCATTCTCATTCTGCTGGCCATCATCATCCTGCCCGACCTCTATTTTCATTTTCACTACCTGCGACACAAACGCTGGTACAACTCGTTTGCGGCGCTGGTCTGGTGGTTACCGACGGCAGCAATGGCCGTCTTCGCGCTGTCGCTGGCTGCAGGCGATGACTTTGCCCCCCACGATGCAGCCATCTTGCGATGGTTCTTGCTGCTCATGGGCATCCTCATTGTTCCGAAGGTGCTCTTTGCCGTCTGCTCTTTCGTCGGATTGGTGTTTTGCAAAATCACGAGAAGCCATCGCAACTGGGGCAATCTGATCGGTTTCTTGGCCGCCCTGATGGGAATGGGCGCGATGCTCTATGGCAGCACCAAAGGTCCTCATCAGCTGAAGGTGAAACAAGTGGACTATGCGTCGGCTGATCTTCCGAAAGCTTTCGACGGCTATCGGGTGGCTCTCTTCAGCGACACGCACTTAGGCACTTACGGCAACGACACGCAACTGATTGAGAGAATGGTGGACCAAATCAATGAGCAACAGGTTGATATGATCTGCTTCGTGGGTGATTTGCAGAACATGCAGCCCACGGAATTGGATTGCTTCCAGAATATTCTCAGCAAGCTGAAAGCTCCTGACGGCGTATGCTCCGTCTTAGGCAACCACGACTACCCCGTATATATCAAGGCCGACTTTGCCACAGAGGCGCTCAACGAGAGCCTCATCAAGAGCAAAGAGCGGAGCATGGGATGGAAACTGCTTCTGAACGACCACCAAATCGTGAAGCGAAAAGGTTCTTCTATGGTTGTGGCGGGTATGGAGAATGTCGGGAAGAAGCCTCATCCGCAGAAAGGCGACATCCAAAAGGCCCTCGACGGAGTGGACAAGGATGCTTTCGTACTGATGCTGCAGCACGACCCCTCAGCATGGAGAAGCACGATATTGAAGCATGAAAAGGTGCCACAGCTGACGCTGAGCGGTCATACGCACGGCGGACAGATTTCGCTGTTCGGCTGGTCGCCAGCCTCACTTGCCAGCAAAGAATGGCGCGGGATGCACGACGACGGGCAGGGGCATTCGCTCTTTGTGACCACAGGCATCGGCGGCCTGGTGCCCTTCCGTTTGGGAATGGCACCCGAAATAGTGGTGCTCAGCCTTCATAGCAAATAGGAACAAGCGGGGGAGTGCCTGCGGCTACGACTGCTTGGGGAACTGCTGATAGATGGTCAGCCCGAACTCGGGAGCTGTGGCATAGACATACTCAAAGAACTCTGCGGCCTGATGCTCATAAGTCACCCACTCCTTGTTATTCAGGAAGAAATAAAACTCGATGGGTAGTCCGCTCTGTGTAGGTTCATTCTGCCGAACCATGCACGTCATATCGTGGTTCACCAAATCGCTCTTCACCAGATAGTTCTCCATATACCGTCGGAATAGCGTCATATTGACATCGCCTGAGTGCACTTCTTTTGCGAACTCAGGAAACTGCTCGCAGATATGGCTACTCTGGTTTTCGCTGATTCGACAGATGCTGCGAAAGTCGAAATATACGCTGCGGCATACGCGCCGACCGTCGCTCTCCTGCATTCCCTGCCAATTCTGAAACGAGTCTTCTACCAATGTCTGCGGTGTCACCGTCACAATGGTGTTGTCGAAGTTGCGGATCTTCACCGTGGTCAGCGACATATCCTCTACCACACCGTTGGCTCCAGCTTTTGGCACCGTGATCCAATCGCCTTTGTGCAACATATCGTTGCTGGTCAGACGGATGCCAGCCACCAGTCCTTTGATGGTGTCCTGAAACACCAGCATCAGGATGGCGGAAGTAGCCCCAAGTCCTGCAAAGAGCTTCACGGGATCGCGATTGATGAGAATAGACACCACGATGATGACAGCCACGAATATCATCAACACCCGAAGTACACCTAAGAAAGAATAGATATACTGCTGCGTGGAGGTGCGCCGGTCGCCTTCGAGATCCTTAATGGCGTCGATAAAGACGAAGACGGTGCGTACAGACATCACGACGATATATATGGCTGTGGCACGCGCCAGCAGTTCGCGCACTGTGGGGAACTGATAGAACACCCAAGGCAACAGCTGCCAGATGACGATGGCGGGCACGATGTGACAGGCCGACACCAACACGCGCTCGTTGAAAAGGATGTCGTCCCAACGGGCTTCTGTGCGTGCCGTGAGCTTCATCACTAATGGCACGAATATCTTTCTACACAGTAAACCGGCTGCCATCGACAACAGGATGGCCACGATGACTAACAACAGATGGCGAACAACGGCCACTGCATCGCCCGTCAGCCCTGTGAGGCTGATTATCTCTTCTACCCAGATTTTGATTTGTTCCATATAAAAGATGAAGGATGAAGGATGAAGGATTAGGGGGCACAAAGAGCCTCGCACACCAAGTTCTGGAAATGTCGCCCTACGGCGGCTTTCCTGATTCCCATATTGATGATAGAGAAACAGAGATAGTGACCATTGGCCGCTGTACAATAGCCAGCCAGCGCGCTCACACCCGTCACGGTGCCGGTCTTGGCCTTCACGTTCTCATGGGCAAAGCCCGTCTTCATGCGACTCTCCAATGTTCCATCAACACCAGCTATGGGCAGAGAGGGCAACAGATGGATGAAGATTTCATTGTTACGATAGGCATAGCGGAGAAAAGCCACCTCTAATTCGGGCGACACATAATTATACAAGGAAAGGCCGCTGCCGTCGGCCACATAGTAATCGTCGGCATCGAGTCCCATTTTGGCTATCAGCCGATTGGTCAGCGTGCGTCCGTCCTTTGCCGTTGCACCCCGTCCGCCCTGCTCTGCTGCCGTCTGATAGAACATCGACTCGGCATAGAGGTTATCGCTCTTTTTCATCATGCGCATCAATATCTGATCCATCGTATGAAAGCGTGTGCAAAGAGGAGAAGCATGATGGGGCGTTGTTCCACGCAGGGTGTCGCCCGTCAGCACAATCTTTGCATCGGAGAGCTCTTTTCTGAACCTGCGCATAAACTGGTTTTTGCCGCTGAGCAGCAACGGGGTGAGCACCGGATTGTCGTCGTCCCAGCACCAACCTTCGCCTAAGACATCCTTATCCTTCATCGAAAGATCGGCATAGACGTGGCCCCGTATGGTATCGATGCCCATCTTGCGTAGGCTCTCGACGAAGGCATTCAGGTCGTCGCTATTGAATCGCGGGTCGAACCCACCTCGACAATAGACGTTGCCCTCCAGCACATGCTCGTTGATCTTACCCGTATACGCCAACTGCGTCTTGAACGGATGAGACCCTCCTAACCGGTCGAGTGCCGTTACGGCCGTGATGAGTTTCATGGTGGATGCCGGTCGCATACATTGACGTGCCTGATATTCGTAGATGGTTGAGTCGGCTGTCAGATCGTACACCATCAGTCCCACCGTTGATTTCTCAAACACATCGCTTTCCAAGAGATGATCTATCCGCGCCTGTATGGCCTGCGGCCAAGGTAGCGAGGTGTCTTCAGCAACACTATCTACGACAAACGTATCGGGCTGCAACACCCTTGAAGGCACCATCTGTTCGTCGGAATCGACCACCACCTGTGCTCCAGCCGGCATACAAAAAGCGTGCCCTGCCAGTAGGGATACCAGCATGAGCAAGCTTTTGGTTCTTCCTTGTATATTCATTTTGAGACGAATTACGAAATTAACAGTCCTCCCCTTCAGGGGGGGGAGCTAAAGGGGGCCATCCCTTTTTGCCTATACCAACTGCTGAACGAGATCAGCACGGTCGCCAGGCAGCAAGTCGACGACGGGAATCTCAATCATGGTATAGCAACCAGGCTGCAAGCGCATAGAGGCACGAGCCACATTCACCAGCACCTGACCCGTCAGCGCTGGATTGTTGATGCTCATATTGAACTCCAGCCGCTGGTTCTGCGTCCGTCCGCTCACGCCCTTGCGCACCATGTGGACTCCGTGCCCCATATCCCGAACATCGTCTACGCTGCTTACGGCAAACACATGCGTCTCATCGTTGGCGAAGTAGGGGTCGGCCTTCACGGCAGCTGTCACATCTTCCAGACGTGCGCCATCTTCCAACTCCACATAAACCATACGACGATGGATGCCCTCGCCTAAAGGAATGGTCACGGAAAGAGCGTTCTTCACACCAGCTTTCGAACGAACGCAAACGCTATGTCCCATCGACATGCCCGGTCCGAAATTGGTATAGCTCAGGCCCTTTGGCGCCAAGCCTTGCATCAGCGCACGCACCACGCTGTCGCTGCCTGGATCCCATCCGGCTGCTATCACGCTGACCGTTCCTGTCTGACGGTTCAGCTCCATCAGTCGTTCGCGATAGCCGCGAATCTCTGTATGAATATCAAAACTGTCCACCGTATTGATACCCAAGGGGAGTATCTGTCTGGCATACTCTTCGCAAGAGCGAGTGGGCGTAGACAGAATGGCCACGTCCACATCCTTCAGTTCGCGGATGTCGGCCACGACGGGATAGTCGGCCAGTTCGGAAGGTTTGTTCTCTGCACCTTTGCGGCGCACGATACCAGCAATTTCAAAGTCGGGAGCCACTTGCAAGGCCTCCACGGTGTAACGTCCAATGTTGCCGTAACCCACTACGGCTGCTCTGATTTTCTTTGTCATCTTTTTTTGTTTTTTAGTTTTTAAAAAGTTTGTCTTTTATTCTGAGGGATTAGGGGTGGGGTCTGAGCGCATGCTACTGATCGGGGTTCTCAAGATAGCCCCGATATTCTGGCACAAGTGCCGACTCGATGGTCCGATAGCTCTCGTCCATCATCTGCTTCACGTTGTCGGCCCCACTCTTTCCTGTCCGGATGGGCTCATGTATGGTGAGCGTCATCGGATGCCACGAAGCCCAATGACTGGTGCGCGGCATGATGTCGAACGAACCGTTGATGGTCAGCGGCACTACGGGCAGTTGCAATTCGTCGGCCAGCAGGAATGCTCCCCGACGGAAAAAGCCCATGTGGCCTGTAAACGAACGCGAGCCCTCCGGAAAGACCACCAGCGAGATGCCTCCGCGGAGTATCTCTCGCGCCTGATCGTAACTCTTCTTGATGCGACTGGCTCCTCGCTTGTCGATGAAGATATGGTGGCACTTCTCGCACGAGTAGCCTAAGAAGGGTATTTTGCGCAACTGATATTTCATCATCCAACGGAAGTCGCGACAGAGATGCCCATAGATCAGAAAGATGTCGAAAGCTCCCTGATGGTTGCTGACGAATACGTACGACTCGCCTTCGCGCAAATGCTCACGTCCCTCGACCTTGACCGGAATGAGCAACACCTTCAATATCGACCAAGCCCACCACTTACCAGGATAATAGCTTACCCATCGGCCCAATCCTACGAACGAACCTATCGCAATCACAATGGTGGCTACGATGGTGGCGATGATCACAAACGGCAAGCCAATGAAAAGCTGATAAATGCGATATAGATACTTCATAGTTTGGTTGAGGTTGGGTGGTGAGTGGTGGAGGTTGAGTGGTCGCTGATGGTGGGATAGTGGCGTGTCCACCCATCCCAACGAAGGCGCATCACCCCAAAGAATGCTTCACTAAAGATGCCTCCCGACATCTTGCTGACGCCCTCACGGCGATTGACGAAGATAACAGGCACTTCCTTGATCTTGAAGCCTATCTTATAGGCGGTATACTTCATCTCTATCTGGAAGGCATAGCCCTTGAAGCGAATCTTGTCGAGTTCGATGGTTTCCAAGACACGCCGACGATAGCACTTGAAACCTGCTGTAGTGTCGTGGACATGAAAACCTGTTACGATGCGCACATATTTCGAGGCGAAATAGCTCATCAACACCCGACCGATGGGCCAATTGACAACATTCACCCCACTGATATAGCGTGAGCCTATCGACAGGTCGTAGCCCTCGTCGGCACACGCACTGTAAAGGCGGGGCAAATCGTTGGGGTCGTGGCTGAAGTCGGCATCCATCTCAAACACATACTGGTAGTCGCGTTCCAAAGCCCAACGGAAACCCGCAATATAAGCTGTTCCGAGTCCTTGTTTCCCCTGTCGCTCCATGATGAAGAGCCTATCAGCAAACTCTTCTGCCATCAAGCGCTTCACAATCTGAGCCGTTCCGTCGGGCGACCCGTCGTCGATAACCAGTATATGGAAACCCTTCTCCAGGCCAAAAACAGCCCGGATAATCTTTTCAATGTTCTCCTTCTCGTTGTAGGTCGGGATGATAACAATGCTGTCGCTTACGTTCATGATTCAAAAAATATGCGATGCAAAGGTAATGCAATTCTCAGATAAAACCAAATAAACGGCATTTTTTTATCATATCTAATACTTTTTTATCACTTTGCCTCACTTTCAGCAGCAAAGAGTTCCACTAAGAAAACTTAAAAACAATGCAAAGAGAGCCTACGAGTCGTGTATTTTTTGTAAATTTGCACCATCGTATGAAAATACAGGAATTGTTGGAACTCTATGCCAGATCGTCGCAGAGCGAGGCTCTGGCGAAAGCACTCGAGGACACTTCGCTGAAGACCGTTTTCGTGGAAGGACTCGTTTCATCGGCACCCGCCGTATTGTTTGCCACCACCACTCGCCTCACTTCGCAGAATATGGTGTTCGTATTAAACGATGCTGAAGAGGCAGGCTATTTCTATCACGACCTGACTCAGATGCTGGATACAGAACGTGTGTTGTTCTTCCCTTCGAGCTACCGCCGCAGCATGAAGTATGGACAACGCGACGCGGCCAACGAAGTACTCAGGACGGAAGTATTAGGCAGACTGTCGACCAACGGTTCGCCCTGCTTCATCGTGACTCATCCAGAAGCTCTGGCCGAACTGGTGATATCGAAGAAGAAGATGGACGAGCGTTCGATACACCTGCATGTAGGCGACATGTATGACACCACTGAACTTGAGCAACAGCTCAGGGATCTTGGTTTCAACGAGGTGGATTATGTCTACGAGCCAGGACAGTTTGCTATGCGAGGAAGCATCTTAGACATTTTCTCTTATAGCAACGAATACCCATTCCGCATCGACTTCTTTGGCGATGAAATCGACTCCATCCGACTCTTCAATGTGCAGGATCAGCTGTCAAAGGAAAAACGCCAGCAAGCCGACATTATTCCCCAATTGTCCGACGCTACCGAGCGCGTGTCGTTCCTGCATTTTCTCCCCAAGAACACCATTCTTGCCGCTAAGGACTTCCTGTTTGTTCGCGACATCATTGACCGCACCTACGAGAAAGGTTTCTCCGCTCAGGCCATCACAGAACGTTTAGAGGGAGCTACTGAAATGGAGCAACAATCCATCCTGGAGGAGATGAAGGCTGAACGGCAGATGATCAGTGGACGGAAATTCACAGATGAGATGACCGCCTTCAGAAGGGTAGAGTTTGGCGTTCGTCCTACAGGAAGGCCCGATGCTACTATCCGCTTGAAGACGGCTATGCAGCCGCTCTTCCATAAGAACTTCGAACTCCTTCAGCAATCGCTTGGCGATTTCAACAAGAAGGGTTATCACAGCTATATCCTGGCTGATTCGCAAAAGCAGCACGAACGACTACGGGAGATTCTCGCTCAAGAGGAAACACCCTTTACCCCCATCGACAAGACGCTTCATGAGGGTTTCGTCGACCATAAACTGCGCATGTGTGTGTTCACCGACCACCAGATTTTCGACCGTTTCCACAAATACAACCTCCGCTCTGATGCCGCCCGCACGGGTAAGATGGCACTGACGATGAAGGAACTTATGGAAATGGAACCTGGCGACTATGTGGTGCATGTAGACTTAGGCATTGGACGTTTTGCTGGCTTGGTTCGCGTACCGCTGCCGCCACCACGAACAGGCTATCAGGAGGTCATCCGCATCATCTACGCCAACAACGACAAGGTGGATATTTCCATTCACTCGCTCTATAAAATCAGTAAGTATAAGCGTAAGGATGTGGAGGCGGAACCTCGTTTGTCGACTCTCGGAACGGGGGCTTGGGACCGGATGAAAGAGCGCACGAAGAACAAAATTAAGGATATCGCGCGCGACCTGATCAAGCTCTATGCTGCCCGACGCCGGGAAAAGGGATTTGCCTTCAGTCCCGACTCGTTCATGCAGCACGAATTGGAAGCGAGCTTCCTCTACGAAGATACGCCCGACCAGCTGAAAGCCACCAACGACGTGAAGGCCGATATGGAGCAGGCGCGCCCGATGGACCGACTTGTTTGCGGTGATGTAGGCTTCGGCAAGACCGAAGTGGCAGTACGTGCGGCCTTCAAAGCCGCCTGCGACTCGAAACAAGTTGCCGTGATGGTGCCTACTACGGTTTTGGCCTACCAGCACTTCCAGACGTTCTCCTCACGACTGAAGGGGATGCCTGTGCGGGTGGATTATCTCTCAAGGGCAAGGAGTACGAAGAAGACGAAAGAAATTCTGGCCGACCTGGAAGCAGGCAAGATTGACATTATCATCGGCACGCACAAACTCATCGGCAAGACGGTAAAGTTCAAAGATTTAGGGTTGCTCATCATCGATGAAGAGCAGAAGTTTGGCGTAGCCGTGAAGGAGAAGTTGCGCAAGATGAAGGTTAACATCGACACGCTCACCATGAGTGCTACCCCCATTCCACGCACGCTTCAGTTCTCGCTGATGGGTGCTCGAGACATGAGCATCATCCTGACACCGCCTCCCAACCGATACCCCATACAGACAGAAATCATCACGCTGAGAGAGGAAAAGATGCAAGATTCCGAAAACAGAAGCAGGGAGGCCGACAGCCCCGTACCCTCGTACAATTCAGGCTGGGAGCTCATTGCCGATGCCATCAACTTTGAGATGAGCCGAAACGGACAAGTGTTTTTTGTGAACAACCGCATTTCCAATCTGCCTGAGATTGCTCTGACCATTCGGAAATATGTACCCGATGCCCGCATCGCTATTGGTCACGGACAGATGAAACCCGAGGAACTGGAGAAGATTGTGATGGGCTTCATGAACTACGACTATGATGTGTTGCTTTCCACAACGATTGTGGAAAATGGCATCGACATCTCAAATGCCAACACCATCATCATTAACGACGCCCACCGATTCGGCCTCAGCGACCTCCACCAGATGCGTGGCCGTGTGGGGCGTTCCAACAAGAAGGCTTTCTGCTATCTCATCGCTCCACCTCTGTCGCTACTCAATCAGGAAGCTCGCAAGCGGCTGGAAGCGCTGGAAACTTTCTCCGAGTTGGGAAGTGGGTTCAATCTCTCGATGCAAGACCTCGACATTCGTGGTGCCGGTAACCTCTTGGGGGCAGAACAAAGTGGATTTATGGAAGATTTGGGCTACGAGACCTATCAGAAGATTCTCTCGCAGGCAATGACAGAGCTGCGCAACGAAAGAAAGGAGCCTGCGACTCGCTCCCCGCTCCCCGCTCCCCGCTCCCCGCTCCCCGCGAATATCTCAGCCCCTCAAGCAAACGGTGTCTCCTTGGAAACAGGGCCTTTAGGGAATGCCGTGTTCGTTGACGACTGTTCCATCGAGAGCGATTTGGAAATGTATCTGCCTGAGCTCTATGTGCCTTCGTCGTCGGAACGAATGCTCCTCTACCGCGAACTCGACAATATCAAGAACGACCGCGACCTGGAAACCTACAAGGAAAGGCTGCGCGACCGCTTCGGCGAAATACCACCCGAAAGTATCGAACTGCTCAACGTGGTGCCGCTACGCAGACTTGGCAAACTGTTGGGATGCGAGAAAATCATGCTCAAGCAGGGACAGATGACCATCTTCTTCGTATCTGTGGCCGACAGTCCTTACTATCAGAGCGATGCTTTCAGTAGGGTACTCAACTATGCCGCCAGGAATGTACGTCGCTGCGCCTTGCGCGAAATCAAGGGCAAGCGTTCGATGGTGGTCAAGCAAGTGCCGTCGGTAGAACAAGCGGTGGCCATTCTGAACGAGATGAATCGACTGGAAGCGAACAGACTTTAACTTCAAATAATTCTATCATTCTCAATTCCGTAAAAAAATACATGAAGATAGCTATCATACCCATCAACCAGACTGGCAGGCAAGTGGCTGAAACGCTGTGCCAGGATTTGCACGCTGACACCATACGGCGCAACGAGGTAGGCAACCTTTGGAACAATTACGAAGCCTTCATTTTTGTGGGGGCTATGGGCATCTGCGTACGAACGATTGCCCCATACGTGGAAGACAAACACACCGACCCGGCTGTCGTTTGCGTAGACACATTGGGCAAGTTTGCTGTCTCCGTCTTGTCGGGTCATGTGGGAGGAGCCAACGATCTCGCCCGCCGCGTGTCTGATGTGCTCCACGCTGTGCCGGTTGTCACCACTCAGAGCGATGTGGCTGGACTCTGGGCGCTCGATCTGCTGGGAAAACGATTCAACTGGACAACGCTGAATCCCGACCGCATGAACAGCAGCATCTTTGCTTTTGTCAATCGTCAACCTACGGCTTTATGGATGGAGGTTCGCGACGAAGGCACCGACTATCTAATGCAGACATTACCCGAACATGTAACGATGGTTGAACAACTGAGCGAGGTAACGCCCGACCGCTTCCGCTTGCTCATCATGGTTTCGCCTTTCCGTCGCGAATGCCCCAAAGGTGTGCTCTGCCTGCAGTTTGTGCCTCACATCGTCACCATTGGTTTTGGATTGGCCCATCATCCCGGCGACTACACAACCATTCTGCAGCAAATCGAGACTGCATTGTCGGACCGTCTCATCATGCCCTGCGCCAAGGAATTCTGCACCATCGATGTGAAAGCCGACGAACCCTTTGTGCAGCTTTTGCGCGAAGAAGGTCACACCGTTCGATTCTTCACAGCAGAGGAACTGGCTGAGGTGGAAGTGCCCAACCCCAGTCCTACGGTTGCCAGGCATGTGGGGACTCCCAGCGTTTGCGAGGCGGCAGCCATCTTGGGTGCCAACAAGGGCCAACTGATTGTTCCTAAAATCAAGGGCAAGAACTTTACGGTAGCCGTAGCTTTGGATAAAGCCCTCCTCTCACCTCGCTCCCCGCTCCCCGCTCCTCGCTCCTCGAATCACCCCTCCCCTCTCCCCCAAGGCTTCATCGAGATTGTTGGAGCCGGGCCAGGCGACCCAGACCTGGTATCTGTTCGCGGAAGACGAATGCTGGAACGAGCAGACCTGATTTTGTATGCTGGCAGTCTGGTGCCCAAAGAGCTGACTGAGTGCCACAAACCAGGTGCTATGGTGCGGTCGTCTGCCGACATGAATCTGGAAGAGCAATGCCAGTTGATGAAGGAACACTACGACCAAGGGCATTTCATCGTTCGCCTGCATACGGGAGATCCCTGCATCTTCGGAGCCATTCAGGAACAGATGGCTTTCTTCGATGCCAACAATATGAATTATCACATCACTCCGGGCATTTCGTCCTTCCTGGCCGCAGCCGCTGAGTTGCGCAGCCAGTTCACCATTCCAGAACGCACGCAGACCATCATCCTAACTCGTGGCGAGGGACGCACACCGATGCCTGAACGCGAAAAGCTACACCTGCTGGCTCGATCGCAAAGCACGATGTGCATCTTCCTCAGTGCCGCTATCGTTGATGACGTGCAGCACCAACTCTTGCAGGAATATCCTGAGGACACGCCCGTTGCGGCCTGCTACCACCTCACCTGGCCCGACCAGCACATCTATCGTGGCGTACTGAAAGACTTGGCTCGCATCGTTCACGACAATCATCTGACTTTGACCACCATGCTCGTAGTGGGCGAAGCTATCGACAATCGCAAAGGGCTCTCCGAACTCTATAACAAGCACTTCACGCATCTCTTCCGAAAAGGCGATGACCTCAACACCCATCACCCATCACCCATCACCCATCACCCAAAATGATACTGATATTTGGAGGAACAACAGAGGGCCGAAAGGCAGTAGAGGTGCTGGAAGAAGCTGGCACACCTTATTTCTATTCTACGCGTGGGAAGGAACAAGCGGTACACATGGTACACGGCATCCGACTATCGGGTGGAATGAATAGGATGTCGATAGCTGCTTTCTGCCAAGAACATGCCATCCGCTTACTGATTGATGCGGCTCATCCTTTTGCAGAAGAACTCCATCTGAACATCTTCGCCGTAGCCACAGAAATGGGGATTCCACTTGTGCGCTTCGACCGTATCTATCCGCCTCACACCGATGACATCATCTGGTGCAAAGACTACGACGACGCCATCCAGCAGTTACAGTCGCAGAAAATCAATCGACTGCTGGCCCTGACGGGTGTGCAAACCATAGGCCGACTGCGCAACTATTGGCAACAGAATGATTGCTGGATGCGTATTCTCGACCGTAACATCTCACGGGAAATCGCCCAAAGAGAAGGCTTCCCGGCAGACCGATTGGTTTACTACACCGAAGAAGACAACCGAACCCAACGGCTCATCCAACAGGTTCATCCACAAGCCATACTGACGAAGGAGAGTGGACTGAGCGGAGGATTCAACGAAAAGGTAGAAGCCGCTAAAGCTGCTGGCGTGAAAATCTTCGTCGTTGAGCGTCCTCGCTCCCCGCTCCCCGCTCCCCGCTCCTCGATTACACCCAACACCCAACACCCAACACCCAACACCCATCACCCATCACCCAACACCCATCACCCAACACCCATCACCTTTTAAAATAAAAGAACTGAAAGAGGTGCTCGACTCGTGTCTGGCCTGTAAGGGCTGCCGCAGGGAATGCCCGTCGAACGTCGACATGACCCGTCTGCGCGCAGAGGTGCTACAGCACATCTACGACCGGAAAGGAACGCCCTTGCGTTCCTATCTCGTGGCGCGCATGGCACTGATAGAAAGGTTGGGGAAGTATGTCCGTCCGCTTTACAACTTGTTCGCCACGTGGCGACCCACCGCGAGCATCATCAAGAAGGTGGTGGGCTTCGCCCCAGAGAGGGAGATACCGCGGATAGACAGACTGTCGATGAGAACTTTGGTGACGAAGGCTGTTCTCGCGCCCCGCTCCTCGCTCCTCCCCCTTGAGGGGGAGTTAGAGGGGGTGTCCTCGCTCCCCG
>ERZ842401.2322-NODE-2322-length-25542-cov-6.705889_pt1 | contig 25542 bp, 24 predicted proteins | sample MGYA00521270_ERZ842401 | MGnify/ENA primary metagenome ERZ842401 (study PRJEB31892, sample SAMEA3878208) | bioreactor metagenome | biome: Moose rumen | place: Sweden | collected 2011-10 | study: EMG produced TPA metagenomics assembly of the PRJEB12797 data set... | reverse complement strand
TCAAACCCAGAACCTTCAGAACCGGAATCTGACACTCTATTCAATTGAGCTACGGGGCCGCGCTTGTTTATTATCTACGGTTTCCTCCCATAAAGATGAGGATATAGTATATCAATGTGGCGAGGGACGAAAGGGCTGCTACCACGTATGTATATGCCGCGCTATGGAGCGCATCGCTCGCCATCGCTGTTGTCTCTCTGTCCGTAATGCCTCTCTCCTGCAACCAGTTCACTGCGCGTTGGCTGGCATTCACCTCTACCGGCAGGGTGATGAAAGAGAAGAGTGTTATCATCGCATACAAGCCAATGCCGATGAGGAGCAGGATCTGTCCCGCGCCGCTGCCTATAAGAAGCAGTCCTCCCAAGATAATCCATGTCACCCATTTGCTACTGAACGACACCACCGGCACCAGAGCCGAACGCAGTCCGAGAGGTCCGTATGCCGTAGCATGCTGTACCGCATGTCCGCATTCATGCGCAGCGACAGCCGCTGCTGCCACATTGGCTCCGTGATAGACCTCCTCAGAGAGGTTAACCGTTTTGGTTGCAGGGTTATAATGGTCGGTCAGTTGGCCTTTGATACACGTTATTTGCACATCATAGATACCGTGATCATGCAGCATTTTTTCCGCTACTTCTTTTCCCGTCACGGACAGGTCATGCTGCGCATAGCGCCGGAACTTACGTTGCAGCGAATCGGATACAATCCAACTTGCCAGCGCAATACCGATAAACAATATCCAATATATCGATGTTCCTGTCATTTCAGTTCTTCTTTACCGCCAGTCTGCGGCATATCTTACATTCTCCGTACACCACCAAGGTACAGTTTTGCGCCTTGAAATTAGTGTACTTGCGTTCCATGATCAAGCGCATGATCGCTTTGTCGGAGAAGGATGCTCTCCTGCCGCATTTGCGGCATATGATCTGCATATGCGACCGCGAGGCAGTAGTCGTCAGTTCGTATTCCGTAACCGTCTGTCCGTATCCTCTGTCATACACCTTGACTATTTCGGCGGTGACGAACAGGTCCAGCGCGTTATAAACGGATCCTACAGAGATATGCTCCGACCTGCATGCTTCCTCCAGCTGCACAGCCGTAAAAGGCTGTTTCAACAGACACGCCTGCGCCAACACCATCTCTCTTACGACAGACGCCCTCATCGCATGGCAGCGTATATAGGTATTCAAGCGCTCCAACGCAGCTTTGTATAGAGCCTCTTCCTCTTTCACGCTCAGATCGTTTTCAGGTACGCGCGGTGGCGTTTATGGAACATATGGTCGAACTGCGTAAAGTTCGCAATATTCTTGGTGTTGGTCTCCAGAATATTAGTCGTTTCCAATATTTTGATACCGTATTTGTTGATGATAGGTATCTGATCCTGGAAGAAGAGCGCGTTAATACCCTTGTCCTGATAATCCGGTCGCACGGCTATAAGCAGGAAACTGAAGGAGTTCATCTGTCTGGCTTTCAGCGCCCGAAGCAGATGGTACCATCCGAAAGGCAACAACTTACCTCCGCATTTGCGCAACGCGTCCGATATATCCGGCATACCCAGTCCTACTCCTACGATCTCTTCATTTTCATTGACCACCAGCGTAACAAAATCGAAGTTGAGGATCGGGAAATACATGTTCTTGTAGTAGTTCTTCTGCGCTACCGTCATAGGCTGGAAGTTATACAACTTCTGGTATGCCTCGTCGATCACATCCATGTATTGGATACCAAAACGGCGTACGAGTTCGCGCGAGTTCTTGACCTTCACCACATGTACTTTGGACCGCTGTTTTACGATATCAGCGATACGCGACAGCCGCTCAGGACATTCCTGCGGCGGGAAGACACGCATCTCCACCCAGTCAGCCTCTTTGACCAATCCGTACGCATCCATATGCTTGACGTAGTACGGATAATTATAGAGCGACGCCATCACAGCGGGATATTCGTATCCCTCGAGGAGCAGTCCCTCATGGTCAAAATCCGTGAAGCCGACAGGTCCGTTGAGTCCGTCCATACCGCGTTCTTTTCCCCAAGCCGCCACGGTATCCAGCAGCGTCTTGCTGACCTCCATGTCATCAATGAAGTCAAACCAGCCGAAACGGACATGTCTGAATCCCCATTTCTCGTTCGCTTTGCGGTTGATGATACCGGCGATACGTCCGACAGGTTTGTTATCGCGGAACGCCATCCATAGTTGGTATTCGCATACGTCAAGCGCGGGGTTCATATCCGGTTTGAAGCTGTTCATCTCGTCAAAGAACAAAGGGGGACAGTAATATGGGCAATCCTTATACAAATCATTGGCGAACTGGATAAACTGTTTCAGTTCACTCTTGGAATGTATTTCACGAATTTCAAGCGCCATATTGTGTCATTTAAAGTGGAGCACAGGGGACTCGAACCCCTTACCTTAACATTGCGAACGTTACGCTCTACCAGATGAGCTAGTGCCCCGCGCGTTCGGCAACAAGTGTGCAATTGTCCATACCGCTCCGCTCAATGGACGGGCAACTTGTGCCTCCGCTCTTCGGTCTGCAAAACTACGTTTTACATCCCGAGTTAATTCATTTCTAAGACTGTCTCCGCAGTCTCATGTGGAGCTAACGGGAGTCGAACCCGTGTCCAAACAAGGAATACTTATGCTTTCTACACGCTTATCTTGGCCTTTGTTTTCGTCCGGCAGCAAGACCCAAGCCACCAACCACCGGCTTATCTGCTATGAGTGCCTTCAGCAATCAGCTGTCAGCCGTCAGTCTCTATGCGCAGCCAAAGAGACCTATTCTGTGAATTTCTGCACCGCTATATCCTTTCAGCCCACAGACTCGGCTAGGAGCGATGTCCCGTTCAGGCGCCTTGCACCCGAATACGCCAATCTACTATACTTCGATTAAGCAGCGAGAGCATAAGAAGTGTTGCCAGTTATATTTTGAAGCGAGATTAACGAGCGTTGCCTCATTGCTCGGCGTGCTTACACAACCATTCTACCTGCTGTCAAAACCAGATAGCCCCTTCGCGTTCTTCGGTCTGCAAAACTACGTTTTACATCCCGGGATCACAAAAATCGCGCAAAGGTACTGCTTTTTTTTTGAATACGCAAGTAAAAACGTATTTTTTTTATTTTTTATCGCAATACGATTTCGAGAACTGTGGTTCTCTATCGTAATACGATTTCGACCCTTCGGTTCATCTGGCGGTGCTCCTCAGTGTCGTTCGGTACGATAGGATCCCGTTCCCCTCTTCCCTCAACCTCAATGCGTTCCGGCCGGATTCCACGATCTATCATCGCCTGTTTCACCTCCTGGCAGCGGCCTTCCGAGAGCGCCTGATTGGAACGGTCCGAACCTATATTGTCCGTATGCCCGACAATACGTATTTTCTGATCGGGACGAAGAGTAAGGAATTGGTACAGTTCTCTCAACGCCGGCTCGGACGACTCCAGAATACGCGTTTTGCCGGTGGCGAAATAGATATTATGGAGCACAAAGGATTTCATTTCCTTCGGAGACATAACCACGCCTCCGAACAGCGCAGGATCCGTGATTGTATCCCGGAACGGGAAATAATTCACCGCAGTTGCTTCGACCGTATAATACGGCATGCGGTCATCCAGCAAAACCGCCAACACCTTATGGAGCGTATCAGAGGTTGTCTGCATCACTTTCTGTTTCTCCGAATTACGGACGATCACGTTCGCAGCCACCGGTCGCGAAGTAAGCGAATCGGTAACGGTAAACGTAAGCCTTGTCTCCGGATAGATAGATATCTTGATGGTATCCTCGTCTTCCTTGTGCATGAACCACACCGTATCCGATGTAAAGAATCCCGTTTTAGCTGCTACCACCCAGTATTTTCCTTCGGGCAGTCCTCTCTGTACGCGCGCACGCTTGTTATCGGTAGCTTTGGAGAGTTTGGGTTTCTTGTTCGGTCGCGCCTTCGCATCCTGGATCGTAATATGGGTAGCAGGTAAGGGTTCAGCCGTTTTCAGATTATAAGAATAGACATACAACAACGGCTTTCCGTCTTTGATGCGTTCCCGTTTAGCCGCTTTGGCTTTCGCCGCCCGTTTCTTCTCCGCTTTGCGTTTCTTGGCTTCGCGTTTGCGTTCTATCTTCGCTCTTGCTTTCGCGCGTTTTTCCGCGGGCGTGATCGCATACGCGTTCGCGCTCCAATTAAAAAAGGAGAACAAAAGAAGTAATATGACCGATAATCTTTTCATAAAAAACATGCAGGAGAACAATCGTGGGACTATTCTCCTGCTGTGGTCCCACTTGGGCTTGAACCAAGGACCCCCTGATTATGAGTCAGGTGCTACTAACCAACTGAGCTATGGGACCTCTCGCGCGCTTGCGCTTTTCGGTCTGCAAAACTGCGTTTTACATTCCGAGGGGATTATTATTTGCTTTGGCGTGCATTACCATAGAGCACGAGGCTCTGGTCTTTGGTAATACGCATCTCTTGCTGGGTCAACTCCGGGATAGAGAGCACGACACCTGCTTCCAATGAGTTCGGGTTAGGAATCTTGCTCTTGTTCGCGATGTAGATGTACACCCAACAATAGGTGTTATTGTAATATTTCCGTGCGAGTTTGGAGAGGGTCATGCCTTTCTCGGTGATGATCTCCTCGCTTCCACGCTGGGTATATTCGTTTACGGCTGCCGGCTTTGCGCTCTCAGCCAGCGGAACCGGTGCAGCCTCAACAGCCTTGGTATCCTCTTCGATGATGCGGTTTGCACGTTTGTCATCCAAGTCATTCTTCATCCGCTCGAAGGTACGTTTGTCCACCAGACGGATAACAGCGCGTCTGTTCGGTCCATAAGCAGCCTGACTGCGGTGTCCGATCAGTTTACCGAGACCCATTGCATACATATGCTCGGAGTCTATCTGGTGCTCCTCGCGCAGTTCGCCGATCACACTCTCGGCACGTCTGTCACCCAAAGCATAGTTGAGCGCAGCCGAACCGGTGTTGTCGCAATAACCGGTTACAACGGCATAGAGCGTAGAATCCTCAGCGAGGATATCAGCCACCTGCTGGATTGTAATAAGCGCCTTATCGTCAAGATCCGACTTGTTATTACCGAAATAAACGTAGTATGCGCGTTGCTGCTCTTTCTGGCGAACCTGTTTGATCGTCTCGCGGATGATGATCGAGTCATGCTTGAGAATGAGCGTGTCGTGAATGAACTGCGGTTCCTTGCTCTCCTCTTTCTTCCACGAGTCGAAACTGTTGATATTCTTCACGTGCGTTTTGGATACCGCCTCCAGTTTGAAGCGCATATTGAGCGTCACATCCACGATACCGTCATTATTCTTCGACGCGAGCGCCTGGGGTCCGCTATAACCGCGTCCGTCCGGATAGTCGTTAATAAAATAATTATAGGTAGCGCGCACGCCTAACGCGATAGTGCGGTTGAGATTGAACTCCACGTTGAGACCCGCATTGAGATAGAAGCATCCTTTATAGGAATCCATAGAAGCCGGTTCAGCCGAAGCGGTGTGATAGCGCGTGTCGTCAAAATACATCTTATTATTTCTATACCACGCGTATCCACCACCTACGAGCGGCTGGATGCCGAGGATCTTGCGTTTCGCCTTGGGGAAGAAGAGATTCATAAGGTCCAGCGACAAATAGCCTCCCAGTTTATGCAAGTTACCGTTCAGCAACGTATCGGCATTCTCGCCCCCGGGTTTACCGGTCACCGTGTACATATCATACATGTAATCCGCCCCGATGGACCAAACCGGCGTGAATGAATATTCAATAGCCAACCCGCCGTTAGGGATAGACACATTGTGCTTCATCTCCGAATTAAAGTCGCCGTCATAGGCATTGAATCCCACATGAGGGATAAGAGACCAGTGCGCGAACTGCTCAGCCACACCATTCTCGTTCTCCGACACCTTGTATGGGTGTGCTCCTTTCACATCATCAGCCTCCTTCTCCGCAGCAAAAATCGCCAAGGAGAGAGACAGGAAAGATATGACTAAAAGGCTTTTTTTCATGCTATAAAAAGAGGTTGTTTGTATCCAAATCACAATTCAGGGTGCAAAATTACTATTTTTTTTTGAGACTACCAAATATTTTTAGAAAAAAAACATTTTTTTCTTGCAGGTATTGCACATATCATATTTTTTTTGTAAATTTGCAGTCGATTTATAACACGGATTAAAAGCCATTACAAAGACCCTTTAGTTAGCTCTAAAATGACGCACTTATCTCGTACTAATAACGCACTTATCACGCACTTATCACGCACTAATTTTCCGAGGCTAATACGTTAGTATTATATACTATGTATATAATACCGTGGATTGAGTGCAAAAAGGTCAAAAAAGAGAGAAAGTGGCATGGGTGCAAGAGGTCCAAAAGAAAGGAAGTTGCATGAGTGCAAGAGGGGAAAAAAGGAAAGTGGTATGGGTGCAAAGGTCAGGGAAAAGTAAAGTTGCGTGAGCGCAAGAGGGGAAAAAGGAAAGTGGCGTGAGTGCAAGAGGGGGAAAAAGGAAAGATAACAAATAAAAAATATACATTATGGACATTTTAAATCAAATGATCGCGCGTGCGAAGGCTAATCCGCAGCGCATTGTGTTGCCGGAAGGCGACGAACCCCGTACACTGGAGGCTGCAAACATTCTGTTGAGAGACCAGATCGCTCATCTTATTCTGATCGGCGATCCCGAGAAGATCAAAGGCATGGCTGCCGAGAAAGGATACGAGTATATCAAAGAAGCCAAGATCGTAGATCCTATCCATGATCCGAAGATGCCGGAGTATGCGAACTTGCTCTTCGAGCTGCGCAAGGCAAAAGGCATGACGGAAGAAGAGGCTGCGAAGAAAGCCCAGGATCCGTTGTACTTAGGTTGTCTGATGATCAAAGCCGGCGACGCAGACGGTGAGTTAGCCGGTGCCCGCGGAACTACGGCAGACACGATCCGTCCGGCTTTCCAGATACTGAAGACCAAACCGGGTTGCTCTATCGTCAGCGGTGCGTTCCTGATGTTCACCCCTGCCAAACAGTTAGGCGAGAACGGTTTCCTGCTGTTTGCAGACTGCGCCGTAAACCCGAATCCGGATGCGAAGCAGTTAGCAGAGATTGCTATCTCGACCGCCGAGACCGCCCGCGCCATCGCAGGCATCGAGCCACGCGTTGCTATGCTCTCGTTCAGCACGAAGGGCAGCGCCAAGCATGAGCTGGTGGACAAAGTGGCAGAGGCTACGAAACTGGCAAAAGAGATGGCTCCGGATCTGGCATTGGACGGCGAGTTGCAGGCTGATGCGGCATTGATCGAGAGCGTAGCGAAGACCAAAGCTCCGGGAAGCCCCGTTGCCGGAAAAGCGAACGTGCTGGTATTCCCAGATCTGCAAGCCGGTAACATCGGTTACAAGCTCGTTGAGCGTTTCAGCGGCGCAGATGCCGTAGGTCCGATTCTGCAAGGCATCGCCGCTCCGGTGAACGACCTGAGCCGCGGATGCAAGGTACAAGACATTGTGCAGATGGTAGTTATCACGGCAAACCAGGCGATTAAATAACCCCACCCTAACAATGTTCTACGGACGGCCACCGGCAGTCCGATCGAGCAGAGCTCTTCACCCCTCAAGGGAGGGAGAAAGGATCCGCCAATCTTGGCGGAGACAAAAGGGGACGCAAGAAAAGATCGCCCATATATGGTCGATACAAAAGGGAATACCAAAACAAATAAAAACACAACAAATACCAAACAATATGAAGATATTAGTATTGAACTGCGGAAGCAGTAGTATCAAATACAAGCTCTTTGAGATGGAGAGCAAGGAAGTGCTGGCACAAGGCGGAATCGAGAAAATCGGATTGCCAGACTCGTTCCTCCAAGTGAAACTGCCGAACGGCGAGAAAGTGAAATTCGAGAAGCCGATGCCGGAACATACCGTAGGTATCGAGTTGATTCTGGAGAAGCTGGTTGATCCGCAGATCGGTTGCATCAAAGACCTGAAAGAGATCAACGCCGTAGGCCACCGCGTAGTGCATGGCGGCGAGAAATTCAACAAGTCGGTGCTGATCACTCCGGAAGTAAAGAAACAGATCATCGAGTGTATCGACCTGGCTCCGCTGCACAATCCCGCCAACCTGAAAGGTATTGACGCTATCGAGAAGATTCTGCCGGGTGTGCCTCAAGTGGCTGTTTTCGACACCGCCTTCCACCAGACGATGCCGGACTACGCGTACATGTACGCGCTTCCTTACGAGCTCTACGAGAAATACGCTATCCGCCGCTACGGTTTCCACGGCACGAGCCATCGTTACGTGAGCGCGCGCGTATGCGATTTTTTAGGAGTAGATCCGAAAGGCAAGAAGATCGTTACCGCCCATATCGGCGGCGGCGGCAGCTGCACGGCAGTGATGGACGGCAAGAGCGTAGATACGAGTATGGGTCTGACGCCTGTTGAGGGTCTCGTGATGGGTACCCGTTCCGGCGATTTGGACCTGGGTGCCGCTACATTCATCATGGACAAGGAGCACCTGAGCACCGCCGAGTTCAACAACCTGGTGAACAAGAAATCAGGTCTACTGGGCGTGAGCGGCGTTTCGAGCGACTGCCGCGACATCGAGGCAGCCATTAACGAAGGCAACAAACGCGCTGATTTGGCACGCAAAATGTTCATCTACCGTTTGAAGAAATATATCGGCGCTTACGCTGCAGCGATGAACGGCATTGATATTCTGGTCTTCACCGCAGGTATCGGCGAGAACGATCCGTATATCCGCGCCGAGGTGATGAAAGGCTTGTCGTTCCTGGGTATCGAGTTGGACGAAGAGGCCAACAAGGTTCGCGGCGAAGAGCGGGTTATCAGCAAGAAAGGCAGCAAAGTGACGGTTGTTCTCATCCCGACGGACGAGGAGCTGATGATCGCCAGCGACACGAAGGCACTGATATAATTTACCATTTTGTCATTTACCATTTGGACATTTATTGAGACATTTGGTAATTTAGACATTTACCATAGAAAGACACACATAGACATTATGATAAACAAACCCATCATTTATCAACTCTTCCCGCGGCTGTTCGGCAACTACAACGAGACAAGGAAACACAACGGCAGCAAGGAAGAGAACGGTTGCGGCAGGTTTGTAGATATCAACGAGCGTGCACTCAAAGCGATTGTCGATTTGGGTGCCACGCATGTTTGGTACACCGGCGTGATCCGTCACGCTACCGCAGCATATAACCATCCTGCCATCACCAAAGGCAAAGCCGGCTCGCCATACGCCATCACGGATTATTATGACGTTGACCCCGATTTGGCGAAGAACGAAGCGAAGCGGATGCAGGAATTCGAAGCGCTCGTTCAACGCACTCATGATGCGGGTCTGGGCGTACTGATTGATTTCGTACCGAACCATGTGAGCCGCGAATATAAAAGTCTTTGCAGGCCCGCGGGCGTAGAAGATCTGGGCGAGACAGACCATCCGGAATGGGCTTTCTCTCCGCTGAACAACTTCTATTATCTGCCGGGCGAGCGGTTCACGATGGACAAAGACCTGCAAGGCTATGAGGAGTACCCCGCGAAAGTGACGGGTAACGACTGTTTTACGAGCCATCCGGGCGAAGGCGACTGGTACGAGACGGTCAAGTTGAACTACGGCGTTTTCTACCAAGGCGGCAGAGAGAAACAGTTTGATCCGATCCCCAACACATGGATCAAGATGCGCGATATTCTGCTGTTCTGGGCGGACAAAGGCATAGACGGCGTACGCGTGGACATGGCGGAGATGGTGCCGGTGGAGTTCTTCGCATGGGCGATTGCGGCAGTGAAGAAGAACCATAAGAAATTCCTCTTCATCGGCGAATGTTACGACCCGAACCAGTACGACTCTTATCTGGCTGCCGGATTCGACTACCTCTACGACAAAGTAGGCATGTACGACTATCTGCGCGGCGTGACAAGCAAGAGCTGGCCAGCCAAAGGCATCACGGACCAATGGATGCAGCACGGCGACCGTCTGAATCATATGCTGTATTTCCTGGAGAACCACGACGAGCAACGTGTGGCGAGCGGTTTCTTCTGCGGCGACGGCCGTTGCGCCGAACCGGCAATGATAGTGGCTGCGACGCTCAACCAGTGTCCGGTGATGATATACAGCGGTCAGGAATTAGGCGAGCGCGGCATGGATATGGAAGGTTTCAGCGGCATGGACGGCAGGACGACCATCTTCGACTACTGGGGCGTCAAGAGCCTGCAGGCATGGGCGAACAAGGGTAAGTTCGACGGCGGAAAGATGACCGATGCGCAGCGTGAGCTGCGGGCTTTCTACCAGCGTCTGCTGACTCTGGCGCGCGACGACAAAGCCATCCAGAAAGGCAAGATGTACGATATCACCTACGCGCAGGGCGAAGATTTCGACAAGAACAAACAGTTTGCGTTCATCCGCCATACCAAAGGCGAGACGCTGCTGGTAGTGGTTAATTTCCACGACCGCGAGCAACGGATCAGAGTGCGTGTGCCGAACGATGCCTTTGTGTATCTGGGTATGGACGAGAGCCCCAAGGCGACGGCAACAGATCTGCTTCGCGGCGAGAAAATGCCGCTTGCGCTGACGGCAGACGGAACGATCGAACTGACCTTGCAGGCGTGGAAAGGAGTGGTGCTCAAAATCCGATAGTTTCGGAATTTGAGCATTTGAAGATTTGAAGATTTGACATTTGAAATTTGAGAATTGGAACGAATCAGAGACATAGCAAAATTAATCCGGTGGAGCAATCTGCTGTTTCTCGCGGCTCTCATATGGCTGATGGAGAAATGGGTAATAGTGCCCGTTCTGGACCAAGCCGCCTTCGGCGAACAGATGCCATGGTACATGCTGGTTCTTATCATGCTGGCAACCGTGCTGATTGCCGCCGGCGGATATGTGATCAATGATTATTTCGATGTCAAGATAGACCGTATCAACCGTCCGGACGAGGTGGTTGTGACGCGTAGCGTGAGCAAACCTGCCGCAATGCGGCTGAGTCTGGTGCTCAGCGGTATCGGCATCGGCTGCGGTTTGGCGGTAGCGGGATTGCTGCGGAGCTGGACATTGGGTATCCTGTTTGTCATCATACCGGGCCTGCTGTGGTTCTATTCCAGCAGCTACAAACGGCTTCTCATGGTCGGCAATATCATTATTGCGCTGCTGGCGGGTTTGACTCCGATGATTGTAGCCATGGCGAATGTAGCGATTTTGCAACTTCGCTATGGCACTATCCTTGGGTACACCACCCTGCCGCATGATATCTATGCGTGGATGGGCGGTTTTGCGCTCTTTGCGTTCCTGCTGACCTGGATCCGCGAGATCATCAAAGACATGCAGGACCAGATGGGCGACCGCGAGCTGGAATGCCATTCGATGCCGGTTGTATGGGGAGAGAAATGGACGAAGATATTTGTGACAGCATTGATAGTCTGCACGTTAGCTATTGTCGGACATCTATGGTGGCACGTACTGCCTTTCCCCACCGGCTGGTCGAGCCTCAGCACACGGTATATCGTATTGGGTATTGTGACGCCGATGGTGTGCGCACTCTGGCTGCTATGGGCGGCAAAGATCCCGAGCGACTACAAGACCTGCCAGCAAGTGGTCAAATTCACCATGTTCATCGGGATGCTGTACAGCATTGTTATCGTAAGGGGGATGTAGAAAGCAAATAAAAATGCTTTAAACGGAAGCTATAAGAGTCCGCGGGAGTGGAGATACCGGTAAACGAGGTGGACGGGGAATCCCATGACGTTGAAATAAGAACCGCTGATGGCGGTGCAGCCGATATAGCCTATCCATTCCTGGATACCGTAGGCGCCGGCTTTGTCGAAAGGCCTGTAGCGGTCTATATAATAGCGGATCTCTCCGTCAGTCAATTCTTTGAACGTCACATCCGTTTTATCGACAAGGGTAACAACCCCACCCGACCTCCCCTCAAGGGAGGAGATTTTCTCCGCGAAAGTAACGGCTGTATAAACCTGATGGGTTTTGCCGGACAGAGAACGGAGCATAGCGAATGCTTCGGTCTCGTCGTGAGGTTTACCGAGCATCTTACCGTCCGCCCAAACGATGGTATCCGAGGTAATGAGGAGCTGGTCTTCTCCCAGTCGGGACTCATACGCGCGCGCTTTCGCACGCGATATATAATAAGGAATATCGCCGGCTTGGAGGTCAGACGGATAGGTCTCATCCGCGTCGATGGAGACCGCCGTAAAGGGTATATCCAGGCCTGCGAGCAGTTCGCGGCGGCGCGGGCTTTGAGAGCCTAATATAATTGAGAATTGAGAATTGATAATTGAGAATTATTTAAAAGAGGTCCAACTGGGTGTCGGCGGGTTTCTCAAAGGTCATCGGTACGCCTTCAATGTCAAGAGATGGTAACCCCTCCCCGTCCCTCCCCTCAAGGGAGGGGGATTCTGAGGGATCCCCTTTTCCGTCTAAGGTTTCTCCCGTTTCATCGGAAGACACCTCAGGCTCGGGCGTAACATCTTCGATTGAGGCTACTTCAAGCGTCGTGACACGTTTGCCTTTGGCTTTCGCGGATTTCTCGTCGATAAACTCCTCCATCAGAATCTCTATCGGTTCGTGTTTCTCGTCCGCGAAAGTGATACGGAAAGTAGCTTCCGCGCGGTCGGAGAGGACGGCTATGCGTGAGTCCTTGTCGTCACCGAGGAAGGACTGCACTTTCGCCTGCGCGTCATCCAAGCGGAAACGCTTGCCATAGTAGTATTTAAGTTCGCCGTTCCATTGGATGAGCGACCAGACTTTCTCGGGATCGAGTTTCTCGATACGCAGGATATTGTCTTCGAAATGCGCGGTGAGGTCAAAGGAAGTGGTATAATAGGTACCGTCGTTCTGGAGGACGAGGATGCGGTCTTCGTCATTGAACTCGCCCAGATACAGCCCATGCTCGTCATAGTTGACGCGCAGCACATCCGCATCGAACCATACCTTGCGTCCGCCAAGGGTGGAATGTCCTTTCTGCTTGAGGACGATGGATTTGACTTCGAATTTCGTAAGCACATTGCCTCTCGCCGTACGGGACTTCACCGCCAGTTCGGAGAGGTCCTTGCATACCTCCAGTTTCTTCAGGTGCAGTGCCGGTTTGAGGGTCACCTTGATCACCTCGGCTTCGCCGTTGGGGTTTGCCGTAAAATAGATGATCTTAGATCCCGGTTTGCCTTGTGTGAGATCATATTCCTTATCCCGCGCGACACCTGTCACGTTGAAGCGTTTCATGAAATACGTACCCTTCTTGCCGTCGCGATAGACCACATTATAAACGGTACGTTCGTCTCCGCGTTGGAAGACCGCTATATGGAGGATGTCGGTACCGACGAAGATTTTCTCCGCCACCTTCAGCACCTTGTATTTACCATCCTTATGGAAGACGATGATATCGTCTATGTCGGAGCAGTTGAATAGGAACTCGTCTTTCTTGAGCCCCGTTCCGATGAATCCTTCCTCGCGGTTGATATAGAGTTTCTCGTTGTTCTCGACCACCGCCTTTACATTGATAGCTCCGAAGTTGCGCACCTCTGTCCGGCGCGGGTACGCCTCGCCGTATTTCTCCTTCAGCATCTCGAACCAGGCTATCGTATAGTCGGTGAGATGGTTGAGATTCTTGACACAGGCTTTGATCTTCTTCTCCAAGTCCTTCATCAGCTCGTCCGCTTTCTTGGAGTCGAACTTGGTGATACGGATCATGCGGATCTCGAAGAGTTTCTCGATATCCTCGGTGCGGACTTCCCGGATCAGCTGCGGTTTGAAGGGTGTGAGCGCTTCATCCACATAGGCGATGAGTTTCTCCTTGTTCGGCGCATTCTCATACCCCTCCTGTTTATAGATGCGGTTCTCGATAAAGATCTTCTCCAGCGAGGTATAGAAATATTTCTCCTCCAGTTCGCCTTTCTCAATCTCCAGTTCCCATTTCAGAAGGGCTTTGGTGTTATCGGTCGAAAGGCGGAGCAGATTGCTGACGGATGTGAAGATCGGTTTTCTATTCTCCACCACGCAGCAGTTGGGGCTGATATTGACCTCACAATCCGTGAAGGCATAGAGCGCGTCGATAGCTTTGTCGGACGAAGAACCGGGAGCGAGTTGCACAATGATACGTGCGGTATCCGCCGTGAAATCGTCGATCTTCTTGATCTTGATCTTGCCTTTCTGCGCCGCTTTGAGGATGGTCTCTATGATTTTGGAGGTCGTGGTACCGTAGGGGATCTCGGTGATGACAAGCGTCTTGTTGTCGTCCGCCTTCTGGATGCGTGCGCGGATCTTGACAGAACCGCCGCGTTCGCCGTCGTTGTACTTGGTGACGTCTATCACGCCGCCTGTCGGGAAATCCGGAAAGAGCTGGAACTCCTGACCGCGCAGATAGGCGAGCGAAGCGTCGCACAGCTCGTTGAAGTTATGCGGCAGGATCTTGGAGTTCAGACCTACGGCTATGCCCTCTACGCCTTGCGCCAGCAGGAGGGGGAATTTGATCGGCAGATGGATCGGTTCGTTCTTGCGTCCGTCATAGGACTTCATCCACTCCGTGGTCTTGGCATTGAAAACCGTTTCGAGTGCGAACTTGGAGAGGCGTGCTTCGATATAACGGGGAGCAGCGGCACCGTCGCCGGTAAGGATATTTCCCCAGTTACCCTGACAGTCTATCAGCAGATCTTTCTGCCCCAACTGGACGAGCGCGTCGCCGATAGACGCATCGCCGTGTGGATGATACTGCATCGTCTGGCCGACGATGTTGGCAACCTTGTTGTATTTGCCGTCATCGACAGTCTTCATGGCATGCAATATACGGCGCTGGACGGGCTTGAGCCCATCCTCAATCGCCGGCACCGCACGCTCCAATATCACATACGAAGCATAGTCCAGGAACCAGTCCTGGTACATGCCCGTCAAGTGATACTTCACAGCATCATTGAATCCGCCTTGACCAGCCATGAACGGTTATGCTCTTTTATTGATAAAGATATAGGCGAGAATACCTGCCACCTCCAACACCATTGCTGCTATCAGCAGACCGTTTTGCGGCAGCGCGAATTTGTACACCACGAGGCATAGCACACCTAACAGAAGGAGAATAACTCCCAAATACTTTTTGAAATTTTCCATATCTAACGCGTTAATTCAATTGCGAGTGCAAAGGTACAAAAAATTTTGCATTTATGCAAATATTTTTGCTTTTTTATCGCATAAAACGATAAATTCCGCCGGGCAGCGAACGAACCAGCCCTTGAATCTCCATCATCATCAGATCGGAAGCCACCTCGCCGTACGGGCGCTCCGTCTCCATCACCAGCAGGTTGATATGCATTCCTTCTTCCGCCTCCTGGAGTTTCTGCAGCAGCTCCTGTTGCGGCGGAGTAAGATCGTCCCTCAGTCCCACTATCTGCGTCTGGACGGGTTGGAGGGCCGTATCGCGTCTCGTCCATTGCATCGCTTCAATCAGGTCGTCGGCACAGGTTATCAGAGCTGCTTTGTTCTGCCGTATGATCTTGTTGCATCCGCTGGACGACACATCCGTCGGTCTGCCGGGGAAGGCGAACAGTTCTCGGTTGTAGTCCACCGCCATCTGCGCCGTGATGAGGCTGCCGCCGCGTTCGCGCGACTCGACGACCACAACGGCATCCGCCAGACCGGCTACGATACGGTTCCGTTGCACGAAGAAAGACGCCAGCGGCTCGGTGCCGGAAGGAAACTCCGTCAGCAATCCGCCGTGCTCCAGAGACGCCACCGCCTCCGGCCTGTGCTGGAAAGGATATATCCTGTCCAACCCGTGCGCAGGTACGATAATAGTAGGTATGCCGCATTGGATAGCGGCTCTGTGCGCGGTGATGTCTATGCCGTAAGCTCCGCCGCTGACGACCGTCACGGACTCCAGCCGTTCATGCAGTTCGCGCACCAGGAGCTCCGTCTCTTCTTTTCCCCGCTGCGTGGGCTGGCGTGTTCCTACGATAGAGACCACATGACCGTCCGACGGGTGGAGGTTGCCTTTTCCGTAGAGCAGGAGCGGTTTGTCGGGACACTGGCGCAGCCGGTAAGGATAGTCCTCGTCCGCCAGAGTCCAGACGCGGATCCTGTGTTCTTCGATCCATTCGCACTCATGCCGTGCGCGTTGCAGACATGCCGCCATCTCCGGCTCGTCGATGGTGCGCCACGCCTCCTCGGCTGTTCCGTAGCGGTCGAGAAGAGCCAGCGCCTTCCGCAACCGGTTGCGGTACAGCATCGACAGGGCGATATCGTATATGTATCTATTCTCGGTCACTCGGAATCCTTGATCTTATTCTCTCCGTTATGATCAATGCCATCACTATCCCTATTGCGTCCGCCACCAAGTCCGCCCATTCGGCAGACCGCGACGTGGTGCAACAGGCCTGCAACACCTCCATCAGTCCGCCGTACAGGAAAGCCGTCATGCCGGCGGAGAGGTACGTGCTCCATACAAACCGCTTTTTCACCATCGCCGGCAGCAGAAGGGCGGCGGTCAGGACGGCGTACATCACGCCGTGGATGATCTTGTCGTTCATCCGGAGCGAAAGCAGTTCCTGCGGGTTCTCACGAAGACTGACAAAGGCAATACCTGCCGCCACAAGGACGGCAGGTAAACAGGCCATATAGGATTTCGGATTAACGATCGGAGAGATGTATTTTGGTTCCGTAACAGAGGTCGCCTGCATCGCCCAAACCGGGAACGATGTATTTCTTGTCGTTCAGAATCGGATCGACGGTAGCGCACCAAAGGGTCACATCCTCTCTGTCATTCAGCTCTCTGCGCATGTATTCTATGGACTGCGGCGTAGCGATGGTGCAGCACAGATGCGTGTGCCTAGGCGTACCGTGTCGGAGCAGGGCCAGATAGCCCACCTCCATCGACATACCGGTAGCCAGCATCGGATCGGCGATGATCAGCGTCTTGCCCTCTATATCCGGGGCTGCCATGTATTCCGCTACGATCTCCAATTGGTCTTCTCCGTGTACGTTTCGTCCCACACGGCGGTAGGCGCTCAGGAACGCATTCTCCGCGCGGTCGAAGACATTCAGAAAACCTTGATGCAGCGGCAGTCCGGCGCGTAGGATAGTAGCCAGAACGAGCGGTTCGGCGATCGTGTTCACCTCGGCTACACCCAGAGGCGTTTGCACGCGGGTGGGGGTGTACGCAAGCGTCTTGCTCAGCTCCATGGCCATGAATTCTCCGATGCGCTCGATGTTACGGCGGAAACGCATAGGGTCTTTCTGGATGTCCACATCCCGTATCTCACGCAGGTACTGGTTCAGTACGCTGTTGGTCTCCGAAAGATTGATAACCTTCATCTTATTGCATGGATTTAGCGGATTTCTGCTCTGCTTTCAGCGTAGCGGTGCGGGCCTTGAGCTCTGCCTCCAACTGAGCCAGTTCTACGGCTTTCTGCTGGGTCTCCTGGATGTAGGACTGCAGGTTGGTCTGGCCGTTCTGCAGGGTCGTCTCCATATCGGAGATGGAGCGCTGGCGGTCGGCTACCTCACGGATCGAATAGCCCAGCTCTTTCTGTTGTTTGTCCAGCAACTGCAGATAATTGTCGCGGGTCTCCTGGTTCAGCTCTTTCTGTTTGTTGAGGGTCTTCTGCTGTTTCTCTACCACTTTCTGCATGGATTTGAGTTCACTCTCTTCCTTTGCATACAGTTTCTTCAGAGAAGCCGTCATTTTCGTTGCCTCTTTCAGGGAATTACCCATCTCTTTGGCGTGCGCTTGCTCCGCTTTGAGCTCCGCCTTAGCCGCCTTGATCTCCTCGGCATTCTTAGCCAGACTCTGCGACACTACATCCAGCGATGCGCGGTACATCGTTGGCTCGGTAACATAGAGAGTACGAAGCGAATCAATCTTGAGATCCGTCAGCTCGATAGCAAGCGGAGTAACATGTTGCGCCATAGCACTCATCCCAAGTGCCAGAAAGGCAATAAAAAGAATCTTTTTCATCTCGTTTGAATTATTTAAATTATGTTATTAATGTTCTGATTTCGGAATTTTGGCGCAAAGTTACTAAAATTCTTGCATATATCAAAATTTTTCTTTACCTTTGCATGATTTTTCTTAAAGAACGGATGAAACAATATATTTATCAAGACAGTACAGTTGCTTTTGTGACCGCCGCGGTTCAGACCTGTTTATTGATAGAAAAAATCAATGAGCACGAGCGGGAGGAATGGCGGGAACAGATGTTGCGGTTGCTGCCGGTTTTATACCTCCGAGCAAGGTTATTGGAGGAGAGCGAGATGATAATGGAGGACGAGCCGCAGCGGTTTGTGACGGAAGAGGATTACAATTTCGCGCTCGTGGGAATACGTGAGTTCTTGGGCACGGACGACGCCTATCTGGATGTGTTTGTCGATCAGGGGATCTACACCGACGAGGTGCAGACAGTCTATATCTCGGAGGGCTTGGCAGACATCTACCAGGAGTTGAAAGACATGGCGGCAGCCTTCCAAACGGGCGAAGAAGCGATCATGAATGACGCGGTTCTGCTTTGCCGCCAGACGTTCTTTGATCATTGGGGACACAAAGTATTAGCTGTTTTAAGAGCATTGCATGAGATATCAGACACATCATATCAGTAAGGAGCTCCTTCAGTGGATGCCGATAGCGGCGTTTGAAGGGGAAGTGATCGTAATAGACAAGCCCGAACAGGTGGAGGACGCGGTCCGGTATCTCGGGAAGCAAAAGATTGTCGGCGTAGATACGGAAGCACGGCCGAGTTTTCAGAGGGAGATCCACTACCCTACCGCCCTGGTACAGATAGCCAGCCACGAGCGGTGCTATCTCTTCCGTCTGACGCATATCGGCATGCCGCAGGAGTTGGCGGATTTCTTCGCCAACCCGGATATATGCAAGGTCGGGCTGGCATTCAAGGACGACATCAACGGCTTGAGGCGCAGGCGCAATTTTACGCCGGCGAACTGTATTGACATCCAGAAGCTGGTGGCGCAATACGGTATTCTGGACATGGGTTTGCAGAAACTGTTCGCCATCTGTTTCGAGAAGAAGATATCCAAGGCGCAGCAGTTGACGAACTGGGAGAACAGCCATCTCACGCCTGAGCAGGCGCGTTATGCCTCCACGGACGCGTGGGCGACGCTGCTCATCTACGAAGACCTGCTGAAGCACGAGCAGCTCTCACAGGACGAGGTGACGGCGCTTATCCGGGAGGAGAAAGAGAGGATGATCGAGCACCAGCAGGAGATCCAGGACCAGCGTCTCCGCGAACAGGGCATCGAGCCGCCGCCGCACATGACGCTGGAGGAGCGCGAAGCGCACCAGCAGGAACGCAAACGCGAGGCACGAAAACGCAAGAGACAGCGGCAGAGCGCACGAAAAACCGCGCAGAGAGAGACCGCCAAGAAAAAGAAAACAACCAAATAAATTTACCTGTATGAAACGATTTATTATTATCTTGTACACCGTATTTTGTACGCTGTACTCTTTTGGTCAAGCCAAGTACGTATTCTATTTCATCGGCGACGGCATGGGTACTAACCAGGTGCTGGGAGCCGAGATGTACCGTTCAGCCGTTCAGGGCAATCCCCTCGGACGCGTGCAGACGCTCATGACCACCTTCCCTTATTCGGGTCACGCCTCCACTTATTCCAAGAGCAACGGCATCACGGACTCCGCCGCGGCAGGCACCTGCCTCGCTACGGGCAAGAAGACCAAGAACGGCATGCTCGGCATGAACGAAGACACCGTACATGTGACTACGATCGCCGAGAAACTGAAAGACAAAGGATGGGGCGTGGGGATCATGACCACCGTAGCTATCGACCATGCTACGCCTGCGGCATTCTACGCCCATGTGGAGAAGAGGAACAAGTATTACAAGATCGGCGAGCAGCTGGCGAGATCCGACTTTGATTTCTTCGGCGGAGCGGGATTCCATCACCCGCAGGGCAAGCACGACGACAAACGGGTCAACCTCTACCGCAACGCCGAGAAAGCAGGCTACACGATTGCCCACGGGTACGAAGAGGCGCAGAAAATAGTCGAAAGCTCAGAGGCGAAAGTCGAAAGACTGATTCTCGTTCAGGAGACCGACGACCAAGGCGCCAAGCACGGCGACAACCTGCCTTATGCCATCGACCGCAAGGAGGGTGACCTCACGCTGGCGCAGATCGTCAGCACCGCTATCCCGTTCCTCGACAAACGGTACGACCGTTTCTTCATGATGGTGGAGGGCGGTATGATCGACTACGCCTGCCATGCGGACGACGCGGCTACCGCCTTCGGCGAGACATGGGACATGGACGAGGCGATGCGCGTAGCTTTTGATTTCTACAAGAAACATCCCGAAGAGACCCTTATTGTTGTTACAGCCGACCATGAGACAGGAGGACTGGCGCTCGGCAACAGCGACTACACCCTGCATCTGGACCTGCTGCAGCACCAGAAATGCTCCGCTTGGGCGCTCAGCGACATGTTCACGCAACTATTCAAAGCGAACAAGAAACCCGCATGGGAGGAGGTGAAGAAGATCTACACCGACAATCTGGGCTTCTGGACGAATGTAGAGATCAGCGAGGACGAAGAGAAAGAACTGAAAGCCGTCTATAAGGCAGCCTGCAAGGGCAAGAGCAAAGACGCCGAAAACATGTACAAGAACATTAACGCCTTAGGCGAGGCTGGTATTGCGTTGCTCAACAAGAAAGCCCATATCGGTTGGACCACGCGCGCGCACAGCGCACACGCGGTACCTATCTTCGCGATAGGCGCGGGCGCGGAGAGATTCAGCGGATGGCACGACAACACCGAGATAGCACCGCTTATCCTGCAAGCAACTAAATAGGCGAGAATATACGGTTTAGAACAGGACCATCACGGGACCATGTTCCGAGAAGAGCACAAGAACAGTACAATTAGAACAAAAGAGGGGCACCCGAAAGGATGCCCCTCAATCATATCCGCCAAAGTTGGCGGATGGGTCTGTCGCTCTTAACGAACGATTGCGCCCATAATGTTGTAGGTCTTGTCGCCCTTCTTGATCAGGATCTGTCCGTTGCGCAGAACCTTGACTGCCGGTGCGTTTGCGTCAACCGCGTCGATGCCTGCGCCGCCGGTCGGAACAACATACATGAAGCCGCCGAATGCCTCCCACTCTGCATTGCCTGCAGGACGGAAGTAAATGGTGGTTGCACCTGCGTGGTCTTGGTCAACAACATACTCGTTGCCCATTCCGTCAGGATACCAAACACCTGTAGAGCTCAGCACTTTCAGACCCTCTCCTACTTCAAGGGTGGTCTCGATCTTATACTCCTCGATGCCTTCTCCAGCCTCTGCATTCAGCGTGAAGATGTTCTCTGCTTTTGCTTCCCAGCCTTTGGCAGAACCTACGAGGTAATAGTCAACAGTTACTGTTGCGTCGCCGGTCTTGGTCGCTCCAGCAGTTACCGCATTACCATTAGCCGGGTCGAAATGAATCCAAATGGTATAGATACCAGCCTCAGGAATAGCCAACTGGTAATCGTTTGCAGGATAAGCTACAGTCCAAGCATGATCCTCACAAACCTTGAATCCAATAGAACCGGCAGCGAGCGTAAGTTCAGTCTTCTCCCAAACATAAATACCATCATCGTTCATCTCCATGTCGTTTGCGGTATTCTCAGGATCCCAAGCCGTACCGAAGGCAGCAGTTAAGTTACCGGCTACGGTGTAGGTGTGCTCACCCGGATTAGGATCAACGTACTTACCAATCAGGGTAGCGGTTACGGTACCTGCAGCAGGATCAAGAACGAAAGTTACTGTGTCTTTTGCAGCGATAGCGGCACCGCCGATGTTTTCCAAAGCAACCCATTGTGAACCTTCGTCGGACTCTGCGGTGTTGTAGTTGACACCCGTGCCGCCGAATACTACTTTCTCCAGTTTGTAGGTCTCGCCGTCTTTGGTCATTGCTTTCCAAGTCCAGTCAGCACCTGCATCCCAGTTGTTCTTCATGTAATAAGTTACCTCTACAATCGGAGTGCTTGCTTCACAGAGCTCTGCTGCACTGACGGTGAGGCCATCGATAGCCCATTCGCCACCCCAGCCGGCATAAGCCCAGTGGATGTTATTGAATACATAGGACTCTTGTGCCTCGTCGAACTCAACGATTACGCTTACTTCCTCTACGTCCTCTGCTTCATGAGAGCCATAGGTAGCATTGTTATTCTTCGCACCTGTAGCGTTTACCCAGAGGTAGTTCAGACCTGCCTTGGTGTTGCCGGCTGCTGCATTGTTCTTAATAGCTACGCGGATGTTATTGCTGTCTGCAATCTTTTGGATTGTCAGCAGGATACGTCCGTTAGCATCGCCGAAGTTAGCATCTTTGAGGTGACCTGTTGCGAACTCGCAATACTTAGTTGGTTGCGGCTCTTCGTTAGCACCTGTCCAGATATGACCGCCAAAAGCAGCCCAGTCCTCTTGGTATGCCTCTTTGAAATAGATATCCTTGTTCTCGCCTGCGTGGGCTGCGTCAACTACATAGTTGCCGCCCTCAGCGGGATACCATGCTACGATAGCGTCAGCCTCTACCTTAACAACCTTGATCTCTTGACCTTCGGTCAGTGTGGTGGTCAGTTTGTACTCTGCAGGATTCTCCTCTGTCGGCTCAAACTTCAGTTCTGCCGTCAGGTTTGCCACTGCCCATTCTGCATGGCTGCCGTTGAGATAGAAACCATTAGCCAGCGTCGGCTCTACAGGCTCAGAAGCCGCATATTTGGACCACTCGCCAGCTACGCCCGGGTCGCCCCATACTTCTGTAGCAGAAGTGATGGTGTAGAGGTCTTTGTCTGCCGGGATCTGCAGATCACCGGTCTTTGCGCCCCAGTCTGCGATGTCGCCCGAAGCGTTAACACGGGTGAAGATAACCGTGTGATACAGATCCACGTCAATGTCAGCTGTCCAAGTGTCAGCAGCACCTTCAACAGCCGTCATGCGTACGCCCGGCCATGCTGCGTTTTGTGCACCGGCGTCACCATATGCATATACGCCTACAGCTGCGCCGTCTGCCTTCCACCAATCCTGAGCTACCTTGCAATAGAGAGTCTTAGTCTTCAGTTCCGGCTCTACAACCGGTTCTGCAGAAGGAATCCAACGCGGGTCACCGATAGGCTGACCGTCATTCATCGTCAGAGCCGGAGAACCTTCACCGAGAGTGAAGTCACCATTAGCTGCATCTACAAAGAGAGGATCTACCTGAACGCAATTGTTTTTGGTAACCGAACTATGAATACCGGTTCCGCTGTCGTTCAGATAATTGAAGGTGATACAGTTGTTAGCCGTCACACCACGCATAGCGCGGATACCGTCCTGTGCCGTCGGCAGCATGAAGATACAGTTGGATGCAACTCCATTTGCAAGAGTCACCTTTGAAACGCAAGAGTAGTCCGTGTTCATCGGGATTACATTGTAGAACGTACAATGATCAACGAGTAATGTTGCGCCGGTTGCCCGGATATCAATAACGCCTGCCCAATAGCTCTCAGTATTGGTAGAGATGTTCGCGAACGTGCTGTTCTTGATCTGTGCATTCATGTCCGCTGTGCTCTCCACAAAGATGAGGCTCTTCATACAATCGTGGAAATAGCAGTTGTTGACTGTAATGGCACTCAGTTTGTTGCTGGAAGAGCAATAGATCATCGACTTGTTGAGGTTGAAGCCATAGAACTCGCAGCCCTCCAGTTCCAGACGGTTTTCTGTAGCATCTGTCGGGTAGATGAGATGTTCGTACCAAGATGCCAATTCGATCAAATGGGACACATCGAATTTGATGTTCTCGAAACGTGCTTTTGCACCCTCAGAAAGGGTAACAGACACTTTAGGTTGGATCAGCACCTCGGCACCTTCTGCAGCACGAACCGTAACTTCCTTGCCCGCGAAGGCAATGTAGTTCGAGTTCGACTCTACGTAAGTACCTGCAGCCATTTCGATGATGTCGCCTGTCTGAGCGCTGTTCAGCGCAAGACGCAGCGCATCAGCATTCGCGTTGGTGATGTTGATCACCGCTGCATTTGCAACCAGTGCTACCAGCACCGCTGCAAAGAGAGAGAGAAATTTTCTCATGATACGTTGATTTAAAGTTAATAATGTTAATTAGTTAATAAAAAGTATAATAGTTATACTTGTTTTTCTATGCATCTACGCCCTTTTCGTACAAATACTCCGGCGCGATATCCAATGTTCCGTCTTGCCACGAGACAGTCCATCCGTCCAACTTGAAATCACGGAACAAAGACTTGTCTTTCAACACTTTGAATGCGGGATAGGTATCTATAAAAGCAGAGGCGTCGAACACTTTTTTCTCCCCATTGGAGAATAACAAGTACAAACGATAGTCCCCCGCATACTCTGCCTTATTTATCCATATTAATTCCATTTCAGTCTAAAGGATTGATGCTAATAAATTCCTCTCCCTTCTCCATGCGCGCCCAGTTTTGCAACAGCTCGTCTTTATGCTCATCGTACCACTCATATACGAGATTCACAACTCGGCGAGGCAGATTTCCGTTTAGTTCACCTGTATTAATATCCATTGTTGCTCGGAAATCATTATACCGAATATGGAAATGTGGAGGGTTGTGCTCCGAATTATACATGGTTATCACTATTCCATAAAACCTGCATATCTCCGGCATGATACTTTGATTTTAAGTTAATAATGTTAGTTAATTAGTTAATAAAAAGTATAATAGTTATACTTGTGTTTCTATGCCATTTCAGTCGCCGACGAAAATGTGTGCGGACTTCCGGTATATAGATATTTCGTCAAACTGGAAATATGAATATCTTCATCTATCGCTTCCCAACGCACATCGTCGCCGAACTTACCTATTGTATAGGCGCGCCGCTCCTCATCGCTTGCCTTACTCAGCAAAGGAAACGCATCAATCGAACGGCAGTATATTTTGCCATCTGTCGTTGTAGTGAGAATCATCCCATCTACAAAATCAATTCTCTTGATTTTCTTGTCCATGATACTCATTCCATTTAGCGATTATATCTTCCTGATACATCTTAGCCAACTGCATTGCTCGTTTCACGTTGCGCGGCTTCATGCCTTCATTACTAATCAACTTAACTTCCGGCGACACTTGGATCTTGACGCGACCATCAGAATCTACTATGTGCACATGAATCGGTGTGTGTTCCTCCGAATAGAAAAAGCCTCTCAATCCGAATATATTGAACAGTGTAGGCACGGTACGTTGATTTAAGTTAATAATGTTAGTTAATTTAAAGTTATGATTTCCGGTATACCGATATAACGAAAAAGCGATATACCGACATGCTCATAAATCGGGGGCAAAGATAGTAATAATTTTTTAAATATGCAAGAGAAAAATGATTTTTTTGCAATATTAGGGGAATAAGGTATTGCAAGAATCAATTTTTTTTCGTATCTTTGCAGCGGAATTGAAGGATTCCCAATCCGCCAATCTTGGCGGATACGAAAAGGCGGTATTTCTTCCGCCAGAAGCTCAGTGATGTATCACGAATCTCCCCCTAATCACCCCCTAATCACCCCCTAATCACCCCCTTATCACCCCC
>ERZ842401.2319-NODE-2319-length-25554-cov-11.120828_pt1 | contig 25554 bp, 22 predicted proteins | sample MGYA00521270_ERZ842401 | MGnify/ENA primary metagenome ERZ842401 (study PRJEB31892, sample SAMEA3878208) | bioreactor metagenome | biome: Moose rumen | place: Sweden | collected 2011-10 | study: EMG produced TPA metagenomics assembly of the PRJEB12797 data set... | reverse complement strand
AAGTTGGTAAGCATACCGCCCGGCCAGCGCTCGGTCACGGAAGGCATATTGACGGAAGCGGCTTTCTCTGCCACGACGTCCTTTGCCTGTTTCTTGGTGGCAACGAAGAGGACCTTGCGGCCGCTGCGGGCCATATCCTTGAGGACCTCTGCCGCCTCGTCGATCTTGACGACGGTCTTGTGCAGGTCGATGATGTGGATTCCGTTCCTCTCGATGAAGATATACGGAGCCATCTTAGGGTTCCACTTGCGGGCAAGATGTCCGAAGTGTGCGCCTGCATCAAGCAACTGTTCGAAATTTGTTCTAGACATGGGTTTGTTTTTGTCTTTGTTTTTAACTCTTTCATCAATCCGGAGTAGCAAACGCTGTTTGGTCTCCGAAATTTTTTCGCAGCCCGGCAATCCGTATTGTAGCTCGGGAAGATTCGCATCCTCACCGGGATCTCAGGATTTGATGAACACCGAAGCTGTGCTGACGTAATCCGGTTCGGGCGATTAACGCTTGCTGAACTGGAAGCGACGACGTGCGCCAGGCTGACCAGGCTTCTTACGCTCGACTTCGCGGGCGTCGCGGGTGAGGAAGCCGGCGGCCTTCAGCGTGGAGCGGTAGGCCTCTTTGTCCACCTCGCACAGGGCGCGGGCGATTCCGAGACGAACGGCTTCTGCCTGACCTTTGGTACCACCTCCCACGAGGGTTACCTTGATGTCAAACTGACCTGCAGTGCCGGTGACCTCGAGGGCCTGGTTGGCGATGTACTGGAGGGTTCCCTCCTTGAAGTACTCTTCCATGGGGCGGTCGTTGATAACGAACTTGCCCGTGCCGGCAGCTACATAAACACGAGCGACAGCTGATTTACGTCTTCCAAGGGCGTGTTTCTGTTCCATGTGCTCTGTTTAGATTTCGTTAAACTTAATTTGTTTAGGATTCTGGGCCTGGTGAGGATGCTCGGGACCTGCGTAAACATACAGGTTATTGATGAGCTTGTCACCAAGACGGGTCTTGGGGAGCATGCCCCGAACAGACCGGCGGATGAGTTCGGCGGGTCTTGTTGCAAGGATCTCACGCGGGGTGGTGAAGCGCTGGCCGCCCGGATAACCGGTGTAACGGACATAGACGCGGTCGGTCATCTTCTTGCCGGTAAGACGGATCTTGTCGGCGTTTACGATGATCACGTTGTCACCACAGTCCACATGCGGGGTGTAGCCGGGCTTGTTCTTGCCGCGAAGCACGAGGGCGACGCGGGAAGCCAGGCGACCGAGCACGAGGTCGGTTGCATCAATGACGAGCCACTCCTTGTTCACAGTAGCTTTGTTAAGCGATACTGTCTTGTAGCTAAGTGTGTCCACTGTCTTGATTATTAATGGTTTAACATAAAAAATGCGATCCCCCCATAATCAGAGGGACCGCAAAGGTACGAATTTTTTGCCATAAAACAAAGAAAATCAGAAATGCCAGCCGCAGAAAAGCATCACATGGTGCACGCTGATGACCCCGGTACGGTTGTACTCAGGATACTGCCTCATGGCATTGAGTACGCCGATATGGGCCTCCATGCCCCACTGGAAATGCCGGCCGTGGCGGAAGGTCATTGATGGCCGGATCCCAAAGTCGGCCCGGTTGAAGGTTTCTTTTCCATTCAGCAGGTCTGCCGGGTCCGCATCTACATAATAAGTGTCGGGAACAACCATATAAGATACAACCGGGGCCAGTCCGAATATCACATTGGACGCGGGCTTGTGATACCGAAGGGACAGGGACACATCGGCATAGGCCATTCCGTCAAAATCTCCTCCTTTGAAAAGGAACGACTGGGTCGAGAAACAACCGCGAAACCCCACGCCGGGCATCAGGGACCATTTGTCGGACAGGGGTACGTCCATTCCATAGGATAGCTGAAAGCCCGACCCTACATTATGGAAAGATTTGGCGTTACTCCCGGTCTCAAAATGTACGCCCGTCCCCAGCCGGATGTTGTGCTCCAGCTTTTTCCGAGCCCCCTGCTCCTGGGCGAAACCGGTGTGAGCAGCCAGAAGCAGGATGCTACAAAGGATTAGAAATGCTCTTTTTTTCATCATTACCTTCTTTATTTATCCTCGAGAGATATGTTTGTTACTTAATAAATACCCATCTCCGGCATTTCTTGCATGGCAACTCTTTTATCGGAACCTGTAGGTAATTCCCACCACGGCACTTTGGGGATTAAAGCCCAGCAGCGGATACCAGCCATAAGCGTCGGCATAACGGGCACCGAAAAAGCCGATGTCCGTAAATGCCTCCCAGCGCGGGGCGAAACCGGTGTAACCTGTCAGCAGTAAGACACAACAAAAACAAATCTGAGCTAACTTGTTCAGCATATTAATTGATATTATATCATGTCCGGCAGCCTATGCCGTCTCTAAATAAAAAGGGTGAAAAAAGAAAGCCACCGATAGTTACACGCAGGCTCCGGAACGGCCGTAGTAGCATCCACCAGTTGACTTTCTATGCCACCCTATAGAGGCGGCATAGAGAATCTTGTGTAGGGGCTACTGATTAATTTTCCGGATTAAGCGTGTACCCTAAACAAAATTTCTAAGCAAAACTTAGCATTATATTAGCCTTATGGATTACCATAGGCTTCTACTGCATAGTTAGAACAATTCGGACGAAATACAAATACCAAGGCCAAGCTCACATGGGCTTGATGCAGTACACTTGGTCCCCGACACGGCATATTACGCAAAAATGGCCGAAAACGTGTAAGCAGTTGCTCCCTGCATGTTCCATTTAAGATACGCTGGTCTGAAGAATCACGTGATACGGGCTTCCGAATCGGCCATGTTGCAGGCTGTAATGCCCTACAAGGCCGATTTCACTTGCAACATGGACGGGAAAACCAGGTCTGCGGCTTAAACCATGGCCATGTCGCAGGCTAGACTGCCCTGAGAGACCGATTGCGGCTGCAACACGGCAATATTTAAGAATGGAAGCACATATTTTCCCGTAAAGACACAAGCAGTGGAGGTTAACTACCTGGCAGTCAGCACAATAACAGGTTCTCCTGTGCGCCGCCAGACACACAGGAGAACCATGAACTGCTTGGTACAAAGGCGGTTAAGCTCCACCAAGAGCCAACTTCAACAGCTCAGCGGAAGGGACATCCGGGCCGGGCTGCGGCAGCAGATACCAGCGGACGGTCCAGTCCAGCTTCTCGCCGGGGGCCAGGGTGGTATAGGCGCCCTGCTCCTCTATCTCCACAAAGGTTTTGCCCGTGTTCACATAGACCTGGATCTCGGCCTCGGCGGGGGCGGCCTCACCGTCGGCCAGGTCCGGGAACTTCTTCACAAACAGCACGCCGCCGGAGCTGAATGCCAGCCAGCCTTTGCCGTTCGCATTGATCTTGCGGTTTTCTCCAGCCTCGTCCATTACGTACCAGGCGGCACCATCCCGGAACTGGAAAGGAATGAGGGCCATGTTGTTGCCGGGCTCCACGGCCGGGGCGTCAAAGAACAGCACACCGCCGTTGGGGACGCGGGAGATCTCCCAGGGCGCCACCTGGCGGGTTTCCCCGGACTCGTTGAAAATGGTGTAGGTAATCACGATGGCGCCGTCATTGGGGCACACATGGAACTTCTTGCCGATCCGATAGCCGAAGCGCTCGGACTTCTCTCCGGTGAGTACCAGGACATCGCCGCTCAGATTGGCCTTGTAAGGCTTGCTGTCGTACTCGGGCACGGGCGGCCAGTTCCACTGGGCCTGCGGGGAAGTCCAGAAGGTGCTGCCGAAGGAGTTCGGAAAGCGGGTCTGGGAAAGGACCTCCTTGTCTTTATACTTGAACGAGAGTATTTTTCCGCCGCGGGCGGCATCTACCGTCAGGGACATGTCTCCGGAGGTAATGCAGTACTGCGATTCGCTCACAGCCTCAATCTTCTGAGCCTGGGCAGCGACAGCGCCCAAAAACAGGGCGGCAAAAATCAGGGAAACAATCTTTTTCATATCATTGGCGTTTGGTGCAAGGCAAAAATAGCAAATACCCTGCTGCAAGGGTGCCCGGCATAGCCCAAATGCTTTCAAAAATCGGTCTTTACAGCCCGTACACCCCTTCCACGGCCGGGGACTCCCCGCCCCAGCGCTCCGCCACATAGTCCAGGGTGGCGATGATTTCGGCGGGGTCTTTGGAGGTGACCAGCTTGATGCGGGTGTCCTTGAAGTCCCGCAGCCCTTTAAAATAGCAGCTGAGGTGGCGGCGCATTTCGTACACGCCCGTCACGGGGCCCTTCAGGTCCAGGGACAGCTGAAAATGGCGTTTGGCCAGGGCGACACGGTCTCGGACGCTCATGGGCGGAAGTTCCTCGCCCTTATCCAGCAGGTTCCGGATTTCCGTGAAGATCCACGGATGGCCGAAGGAAGCCCGGCCCACCATGATTCCGTCGACCCCATAGCGTTCAAAGGCCTCCAACGCCTTGGCGGCGGAGTTGATGTCGCCGTTGCCGATGATGGGAATATGCATCCGGGGGTTGTTCTTCACCTCGCCGATCAAGGTCCAGTCGGCCTCCCCTTTGTACATCTGGCAGCGGGTGCGTCCATGGATGGTAAGGGCCGATATGCCCACGTCCTGCAGCCTCTCCGCCAGTTCCACGATGATTTTGGAGCCATCGTCCCAGCCCAGGCGGGTTTTCACGGTGACGGGTTTCCGGGGAACAGCCTCCACGATGGCCTTGGTGATGGCCACCATCTTGTCGGGCTCGCGCATCATGCCGCTCCCCGCTCCCCTGCCGGCGATCTTGGACACCGGGCAGCCGAAATTGATGTCGACGATGTCGGCTCCGTGCCCTCCGGCCAGTTCGGCGGCATTGGCGGCCATTCTGGCGGCGTCCACCATGGCTTCCGGCAGACTGCCGTAGATCTGGACGGCCACCGGCGCCTCCTCCTCCAGGGTATGCATTTTGGCGATGGTCTTGCCCACATCCCGCACCAGACCGTCGGAGCTCACGAATTCCGTGGTGACCATGGCGGCGCCCGCCTCCCTGCAAAGGATGCGGAAAGAAGCGTCGGTCACATCCTCCATCGGAGCCAATGTGACCGGACGCTCGCCAAGGTCTATCGGGCCGATTTTCACTTCAGTTCAAAGCTTACGGTACCGCGGATGTCGGCCGAAGAGGCGCCTACCAGCACATCGAAGCGGCCGGGTTCGGCCACCCAGGCATGTTTGCCTGCATCAAAGTAGCTGAGCGACTCCCGGGTCAGCTGCACGGATACGGTCTTGGTTTCACCGGGCTGCAGGAACACCTTGTCGAAGCCCTTGAGTTCCTTCACGGGACGGTCGACGGAAGACTCCGGATCGGAGACATAGAACTGCACCACCTCGGCGCCGGCCACGGAACCGGTGTTGGTTACGGGAACGCTTACGGTTACGGCACCGTCGGTGGTAACGGTCTTGGACACCTTGGGCTCGCCATAGGCGAAGGTGGTGTAGCTGAGGCCGTAGCCGAACGGGAACAGCGGAGTCACCTCCTTGGCCTCATACCAGCGGTAGCCCACGTAAATGCCCTCGGAATAGGTCTCTTCCAGGATGGGGACGGAGCCGAAGCTGCTTTCCCACTTCTTGTCGCCGGGAAGGCCGGGGAACTGCTCCGGCGTCTTGACCGGGCCGTCTTCCAGGGCCACCGGGAAGGTGAACGGAAGCTTGCCGGAGGGATTTACGGCGCCGGTGAGCACATCGGCGAGGGAATGGCCGGCCTCGCTGCCCAGGTACCAGTCCTGGACGATGGCAGGGACCCTGGAGGCCCAGGGCATGGCCACGGCGTTGCCGGAGATGTTCACCACCACCAGTCTGGGATTGGCGGCGGCCAGTGCCTCGATCACGGCATCCTGGCCGTAAGGCAGGCCATACTGCTGGCGGTCGTTGCCCTCTGCATCCTGATAGTCGCTCTTGTTGAGGCCGCCGATGTAGATGACGTAATCGGCCCCCTGGGCGGCTTTCACGGCATCGGCGATGAGCTGGGCGGCGGAGCGTTTGTCGGAGAGGTCCTGACCGGTGGTCACACCGTTGTACTCGCCGCCGGCGTCACCCACGTAACCGCGCTCGTAGACCACCTCCACGCCGGGAAGGGCCTCGCGGAGACCGTCCAGCGGAGATACTTCGTGCTGGGCCTTCAGGGAGGAGGAGCCTCCGCCCACGGTCATCATCTTGATGGCGTTTTCGCCCACCACCAGGATTTTCTTCGCCCCCTTCAGCGGCAGGATACCGCCTTCGTTCTTGAGCAGGACGATGCCCTCGGCCCCGATCTTGCGGGCGGCGGCATAGTGCTCCGGCGAGGTGAACTTGCCTGTCTTATGCTCCGGACTCATGCTGGTGCGGAAAATCAGGCGAAGGATCCGGCGGGCCTTGTCGTCCAGCTCGGTGGTGCCCACCTTCCCGCTGCGGATGCGCTCCAGATAAGGGGTGGCCAGGAAATAGGAGTCGTAGGCATTGGTCTTGCCCATGGTGAGGCCGTTGGTCCAGGATCCGAACTCCATATCCAGGCCGTTCCGGATGGCCTGGTCGGTGTCGTGTACGCCGCCCCAGTCGCTGATGACCACCCCGTCGAAGCCCCATTCGCCTTTGAGGATGTCGTTCAGCAGATACTGGTTGTGGCAGTTCCACTGGCCCTTGTACAGGTTGTAGGAGCCCATAATAGCCCAGGCGCCGCCGTCCACCGCCGCCTTGAAGGCAGGCAGATAGATTTCGTAGAGGGTACGGTCATCCACGGACACGTTGGTGAAGAACCGGGCTGTTTCCTGGTTGTTCAGGGCATAGTGTTTCACGCAGGCGGCCACATCGTTGCTCTGGACGCCCTGCACGTAGGGGACGACCATGCGGCTGGACAGATAGGGATCTTCGCCCATATACTCGAAATTACGGCCATTGAGCGGGGTGCGGTAGATATTCACGCCGGGACCCAGCAGCACGTCTTTCTTGCGGTAGCGGGCCTCCTCGCCAATCACCGTACCGTACAAGCCGGCCAGGGAAGGGTCCCAGGAAGCGGCCAGGGCGGTGAGGGCCGGGAAGGCGGTGCAGGAATCGCTGGTCCAGCCGGCCTGGTCCCATTCGTCCCAGAGCACTTCGGCCCGGATGCCGTGGGGACCGTCCGTACACCAGACTTCCGGAATGCCCAGGCGAGGCACGCCGGCGCTGCTGAATTTGGACTGGGCGTGGGTGAGGGCCACTTTTTCTTCGGTGGTCATCCGGGAGAGGGCATCCTCTACGCGCTCTTCCAGCGGACGGGATTCGTCCAGATAGGCGGGTCCGTCAAAGGCTTTCTTGACGTTTTGGCCGCAGGAAACGGCCATGGCAGCCGCAAGGGCTGCACAGGCAAAGGTCAGGGGTTTCATATTTCTTGGTTATTAGTTACGTTTCTCAGACTGTCCAGCAGGCTGGTCTCAAAGGCCGATTCTTCCTCCGGCGTAAGGAAGGAAGCCTGGACAGGAATCATAAAAATACGCTTCTGAAGCTCTTCCGGGACCTTTTTCACGTCCACGATGCGCTGTGCGTCCTTCTCCGTGGTCACCAGGCAGGCGGTGGGGAATTCTTTCACGGCTGCCTTCAGGCTGCGGATATCGGCCCGGGTGTATTTGTGATGGTCCGGGAAGCCTATCCGGCGGACAATTTTGTACGTATCCGAGAGATAGCTCCTGAGGGGGGCGTCGTTGGCGATGCCGGTGAACAGCACCAGGCGCTTGGAGTAGGTGTAACGGGGGTCTCCTGCCGGGAATACGGGTTCCATCGACCCGTATGTGAAGGTGGTGAAGAAAAGCTTCTGGTCTTCCCGAAGGCGGAGGTATTTCCGCCATTTGCCCCGCTCCCAGTCGTCGACATAGGCCGGACATTTGGTGACAATCACCATCTGCGCCACCTTCAGGCGGCTTTTCAGGTCCCGGAGCCTGCCCCAGGGCAGAAGGCGGTCTTTATGCACCGGCCGGTTGTAATCCACCAGGACGATGTTCAGGTGCGGACGGAGTTTCCGGTACTGAAGGGCATCGTCCAGTACCACCAGATCGGCCTTGGGCACGTTCTTGTCGAGGCAGTGGCGGGCTTTTTTGGCGCTTTCCAGCTCTTCGGGGTGCGTGAGGAAACGGAGGCCCTCCACACGGTTCTTGTCCACCGCCACGGTGACGGCAGGGAACTTCCGGGCCATCTGCAGGGGCTCGTCGCCATAAAGCAGGGCCGTTCCTTCCCGGGGCACCTTCTGGAAGCCCTTGGACTTGCGTTTGTAGCCGCGGGAGAGGACAGCGATGTTGCTGTAGGCCCAGTCGTCGCTTCCGAGCAGCTTCCGGAGCACCATCTCCGTATGCGGAGTCTTGCCGGTCCCGCCCACGGTGATGTTGCCGACGCAGATGGCGGGGATATCGGCCTGGATGGATTTTTTCCAGCCCTTGTCGTAGAGGAAATGCCTGATGGCCAGAATTGCGCGATAGATCATGGCCTACATGGAAAGCACGTTGAGTACGGCGATCAGCTCCTGGTTGATGGGCTTGTTCATCTTCACGGCCCGGGAGATGGGCACGTAAACGATTTCGTCGTTTTTAATGCCGATCATCACGTTGCGCTGCCCTTCCAGCAGGGCCTCGATGGCCGCATAGCCCATCCGGGAGGCCAGGATCCGGTCGTAGGCGCTGGGCTTTCCGCCCCGCTGCAGGTGACCCAGGATGGTGACGCGAGCGTCGAACTGGGGATACTCCTTCTTGATACGGTCGGCATAATAAAGGGCTCCGCCTACGCCGTCTTTCTGGGCTTCCGACACCAGCACGATGGCGCTGTTCTTGCTCTTGCGCTTGCCCCGCTCGATGAATTCGGCCAGCTGGTCCACGTCGGTGGCACTTTCCGGAATGATGGCGGCCTCCGCCCCGGAAGCGATGGCGCTGTTCTGGGCCAGGAAGCCCGCGTCACGGCCCATCACCTCGATGAAGAAGATGCGGTCGTGGCTGTTGGCGGTATCCCGGATCTTGTCCACGCATTCCACAATGGTGTTCAGGGCAGAGTCGTAGCCGATGGTGGAGTCTGTCCCGTAAAGGTCGTTGTCTATGGTTCCCGGCAGGCCGATGATGGGGATGTCATACTCCCGGGCGAAGAGCTGCGCACCTGTAAGCGAGCCGTTTCCGCCGATGACCACCAGGGCGTCTATCCCGGCCGCCACCATGTTCTCGTAGGCCTTCTTCCGGCCTTCGGCCTCCATGAAAGCCTTGCTGCGGGCGGTCTTGAGGATGGTTCCGCCGCGCTGGATGGTGTTGGACACGGAGGAAGAGGTGAATTTCACGAACTCCTTGTCGATGAGGCCCTGATAGCCCCGCATCACGCCCACCACGTTCATACTGTGAAAACGGGCGGTACGGGTAATGGCGCGGATGGCCGCATTCATGCCGGGTGCATCGCCCCCGGAAGTGAGGACGCCGATGGTATTGATTTTTCTTTCCATAGAGAGATTACGAATTATATCCTACAAATTTAAGCATTTTTCTTTTATCTCCCCAAATATTCGCCGGGGGTGATTCCGGTCACCTTCTTGAAAACCCGGTTGAAGTGATGGACGTATTCAAATCCCAGCAGATGGGCGGTCTCGCTGACATTGTACCCCCGCATCAGGAGACTCTTGCCCCTTTCCACGACGAAAGCGTGGATATAGCCGATGGCGGTTCCGCCCGTGGCCTTGTGGATCACATCGCCCAGATAGCGCGGGGAATAGGCCAGCCGGGACGCACAGAAGGTGACGGTAGGGATGCCAGCCTCCAGCTGCCTGTTATCGGCATAATAGTCGGCAAGCAACTGATGGAAACGCTTGAGCAGGTCTGACGAATCCTTGTCTTCGGAGTACCCCTGCTTCAGAAAGATGCTGTTACAGTACTCAAGGATTAGAAGCAGATAGCCCCGGAGAATACCCCTGAGCGCCGGCGTATCTTCTTTTTCCTGCAGTTCCCTGCGCATCTCTCCGAGGAGACCGGAGATTCGCTCCCATTCCTTCGTGTCCAGCGGAAGGGAATTGACCGAGAAGTAAGAGAAAAAGCGGTACGCTTCCATCGCTTTCTCCCAGACGGTCCCATGGAACAGTTCCGGAGACCAGAAGAGCACCCAGCCGCTTCTGGTTATCAGTTCACCGTCGTCTTCCACGCCGCCTATCTGCCCGGGAGCCACGGCAATGACGGAGGAAGCACCCGCCCGATACGTCTTCATCCCGTAGGAGAGGTTCTCGGGAAAGGTTTTCTGGAAAAACAGGCCATACACGCTGTACCGGATGAGGCTGCGCCGGAAAGGCGCCAGCTCGTCCAGGTGGACGACACTCACGAGCGGATGAAGGACCGGAGCGTTGACATAGTCGGCATAAACGTTCGGATTGGTTAGCTGCAATACCTTTTTCATTCCTGCACACGGTTGATACTCGGACAAATATAGTTATATTCTGCGAAATTGGTTAACACTGACGTGGTTTTTGTTAATCCCGGTCCACCGGTAACACGTAACTTTGCAAAGCGAAAGAAGAACCATCGCACTGGACTTGTAATCAACAACATCTTGGATCATATGAAAAGCGACAAAATGAACCGTCGGGATGCCCTGAAATATATGGGCGTCCTCTGCGCAGGCTCCGTTCTGGCCTCAACCGGTGTCACCGCACTGGCCTCCTGTAACCAAAATCAACGGACCAAACGCCTGATCTTCTTTTTTTCCGCCACCGACAACAGCCTTTATGTCTCCCGGCAGCTCGGCGGTGAAACAGCCACATTGCTGAGCATCTCCCAGGAAATCCATAACGAGAACCCCGTTTACGAGGCGGAGGAAATCGGCTTTGTCTGTCCGGTCTACTGCTTCCTCCCCCCTGCCATCGTCCAGGATTTCATCGCCCGCTCCACCTTCAAGGCCGACTATTTCTTTGCCGTGGGCACGTTCGGCGCCCACAGTACGGTTTTCCCGGAATTCTTCAACGACTTTGCCAAGGAGCACGGTGTGCAGATGAACTACATTTCCTGCATCCAGATGGTGGATACCTACCTGCCTTATTTTGATGCGGACCGGGAAAAGGCCGACCCGAAGAACCAGCTGATTCCCGAAAAAATTGCCGCCGTCCTGGCCGCCATCAACAAGCACGAGAATTATATCCTGCCGGTAACCCAGCAGGACCGGATGATCTATGAAGGGTATTTCCGCTCTTCCGGGCGTGACCGTCAGCGGCCCACCATCACCCGCTCCGAGAAGATTGTCTTCGCCACGGATGCCTGCATCGGATGCGGCGTCTGCACCTCGGTCTGTCCGCACGGCTGCTGGAAAGTGGTTGAGGGCCATGCCGTTCCGCAGGGCGACTGCGAAAACTGCCTGGCCTGCGTGCACAACTGCCCGCAGAAGGCCATCTCCATCATCCCCACCCCTCCCGAGCCGGAAGAGCCCAACCGCAACGCCCGCTACCGCAATCCCAACGTGAGCCTGGCCGACCTGATCAAAGCCAACAGCCAACTGTAATATGATTAAGCTTCTTTTTACATTAGTTGCCGCACTGGCCATCGCCTGCGGCGGACCGGAAAAAGGTCCGGAATCAGCTCCTGCAGCCTATCGGCTCTATAACGGACCTGCGCCCGGCAGCGAAGACTGGGACTGGGAGGAATACAGCTATACCGATGCGGCCGGCGATTCTTATTTCACCAACATCAAGGACCCGGAAATCATCGCTTACCTGCCCCTGGCCGACAAAGCCACCGGCGCAGCCATGATTGTCTGCCCCGGCGGAGGCTTTACCGTCAACTACTACACCAAGGAAGGCACCAATGTGGCGGAATGGCTCGCCGACCATGGCGTGGCGGCCTTCGTGCTCAAATACAGACTGGTCCACTTCGCCCGCAACAGCGAGGAGGCCTTCTACTCCATCACCGGCACTCCCGCACCGAAGTATACTCCGGAAGAAGCAGCCGCACTGGAAGCGCGCCGCCCCGTCGGCATCCAGATGGGCTATGACGACGGACGTGCCGCCATCGCCTATGTCCGCTCGCATGCGGCCGATTTCGGGGTGGACCCGAACCGGATCGGCATCATGGGTTTCTCCGCCGGCGGACTTGTGAGCATCGACGTCGCCCTGAACCACACGCCGGAGAGCCGGCCCAACCTGGTCGCCCCCATCTACGGAGAGGTGGAAGAATTGCCGGAATCTTTGCCGAAGGATGCCGCGCCGCTTTTCCTCGCAGCCCCGGAATACGACATCTTCAACGGCCTCACAGCCATTGACATGGTCCGCAAATGGCGGGACGCCGGGCTTCCTGCAGAAGCCCACTACTTCGCCTACGAAGGGCACGGATTCGGCTACTCTCCGGACCCCGCGCGTCACCGTCCGTCCTATGTCTGGATCGACCTGTTCTATATCTTCATGCAAAAATCAGGCTTTCTGAGCAAGGAAGGTGTGCGAAGCATGCCCCCTTTCCGCAGGCCGTAAAACAGAAACGATTGATTTTTAACAAGATACGCAAAAGTGTCTGGTCGAAATCGACCAGACACTTTTGGACAACTTGCTCGCACTGAGCTATTTACATTTCACAATCGCCCGACACGCTTACTTCTGGTTGGAGGCAGCGGCGGCCGTGCGCATCATGGCCATGAAGTCTTCGGGTTCCTTGTAGATGGGCTTGCCCATGGCGGAGGCATCGGAGAGGCCGTCTTCGGAGAGTTTGAACACCATGTAGTCCGGGCTTGCCTGGGTGTAGGCAGTCCAGCCTTCGCCGGGGTTGCCGGTCTTTACGAAGTTGGTCCAGCAGGTGCTCATGTGGTCGGCCAGGGCTTTGTCGGCCTCGGTGAAGGGACGGTCGCTGCGGTCCAGGGAGTTGAAGGTGTACCAGAGCTCGGAGGAGTGGAAGGCACCCTTCATGCCGTGGGTGGCGGGATCGGTGTCCGGGAGCGGACGGGCGAACTGATAGGCATACACGGGCTTTCCGGCGGCGTTGCGCAGGGCACAGAAAGCATCGATACCCTGGGCCAGCATGCCCATATCGTCCAGCGTATAGCCGATCATGTAAGGGATGTCCTTGATGGAGCCTTCCCGTGCGGCATCGTCAAAGCTCTTGGGGCTCACGTAGCCGTCTACGATGGGAGAGGTATTGATGCCGCTGCCCCACGGGGAGCCGTTCTCCTGGCGATAGCGGCCGTTAATGGCGAAGATATCCTGGGCCGACGCCGCCCGCATCTTCTCCAGCGTATCGTAACCTGCCCAGTCCATGACGGCCTTGTTGGCCTCTGCAATCTGCTCCAGGCCGGTAGCCTGCAGCATGGGACGGTCGGAAACGCCTCCACCGCTCTGGATGATGGCCTTCTTGATCAGGTTGCCGGTAAGCGGCGAGCTCACCAAGTTCTTTACGCTGCCGGCGCCGGCGCTCTGGCCGAAGACGGTGATATTGTCCGGGTCTCCGCCGAAAGCGGCGATGTTGTCGTGGACCCACTTCACGGCAGCAATCTGATCCAGAAGACCGTAGTTGCCGGAAACGCCGTGCTCATTCTCGGCGCTCAGCAGTGGATGGGCCAGGAAGCCGAACACGCCCAGGCGGTAGTTGAAAGTAACCAGGACCACATCCTTGGAGCCCCACACCTTGCCATCCATTTCGGGCTCGAAGCCCCAGCCGGCGGTGTAGCCGCCGCCATGGACCCACAGGGCCACGGGCAGTTTTTTGCCGGGCTCGCCGGGAGCCTTGGTCCACACGTTCAGGTACAGGCAGTCCTCGCTGAATTCAGGGTCGCCTTCGAAGAAGAATTCGCTGGTATAGGGATTGCCGGGAACATGGGCGTCCTGCAGGCAGGGAGCACCGAAGGTGTCGGCCACTTTCACCCCTTCCCAAGGCGTTACCGGCTGCGGTGCCTTCCAGCGGAGGTCGCCCACCGGAGCGGCGGCATACGGGATGCCCTTGTAAACATAAACGCCTTCGATGGAGGTTTCCACCCCCTTCACCAGGCCGCCGTCCACCTTGACGACAGTCTTGTCCTGCTGTGCACATCCTGCAAAAACCGCGGCGAGGATGGCAATGGAAAACAGTGTCTTTTTCATATGGGTTTTGTTTGTTGCTGCAAATTTAGCCAAAAAAAACAAAAGAAAAGGCCGATTCCGTACAATCCCGGTCACTATCGTCCCAAAAAGAAATCATTGCTCCAGTACTTCGTTCTGCACCCGGACGCTTTCGTCGTGGATGGCCGTCATGATGGAGCGCACCGCCTCTTCCGAGAGGCCGTACGCGGCGCCTTTCCGCACCATGTCGGAGAGGAGCTGCTCCCACCGGCCCGCCTGGAGGATGGCCACGTTGTGGTCTTTCTTGTACTGGCCGATCTTCCGGCTCACGTCCATCCGGTCGCGGAGGAGCTTGAGGAGGTTCTCGTCCAGTACGTCGATCCGGGCGCGGAGGGCGTCGATGCCCTCCCGGTAGGCCTCGTTGTCGGAGGTGTTGTCGCGGATCACCAGGCTCTCCAGCAGCTGCTGCAGGGCGGCCGGAGTGAGTTGCTGTTTAGCGTCGCTCAGGGCGCAGGAAGGGTCGCAGTGGGACTCCACCATCAGGCCGTCCAGGCCCAGGTCCATCGCCCGCTGAGAGAGTTCCTGCAGGTATTTGCGGTCCCCCGCCATGTGGGAGGGATCGGCAAAGAAAGCGAGCTGCGGGTAGCGGGTACGGAGCTCGATGGCGATTTTCCAGCCCGGGTCGTTCCGGTAGGCGATGGGGGCCGAGGTGGAAAAGCCGCGGTGGATGACGCCCAGCTTCCGGATGCCGGCGCGGTTCAGACGCTCCAGGGCGCCGATCCACAGATCCAGGTCCGGATTCACGGGGTTCTTCACCAGCACGGGCATCTCGGTGCCGCTGAGGGCATCGGCAATTTCCTGCATCAGGAAGGGATTGGCCGATGTGCGGGCGCCCACCCACACCATGTCCACGCCGTATTTGATGCATTCCAGCACGTGTTTTTCGGTGGCCACCTCGGTGCAGATCTTCATGCCCAGCTCTTCCTTCACGCGCTTCAGCCATTTGAGACCGGGCGTTCCCACGCCTTCAAAGCTGCCCGGATGCGTCCGGGGCTTCCAGATGCCAGCACGGAATACATGGATGCCGAAGGCGGCCAGTCCGCGGGCCGTTTCCATCACTTGTTCTTCAGTTTCCGCACTGCAGGGGCCTGCAATGCACATGGGCCGGGGAAGGGTAAAGAAGCCCCACCCGGTTCCGGGGATGATATCCAGTTCGTTTGCCATTATCTGATAATCTTTTTGATCCGGTTGGCCTCGCAGATGAGTTCCCGGATGCGGTCTTCGTCAAAGTCGGCCACGGCTTCCCGGAAGTCCTTCATTTTCTCTATATACGTATCCATCACGTGCAGCACGTTGTCGCGGTTCTGCGTGAGGATGGGGACCCACATGTCGGCGCTGGACTTGGCCAGGCGGACGGTGGAGGAGAAGCCGCCCGAGGCCAGGTCGAAGATGTGCTTCTCGTCCTTTTCCTTGTCCAGCACGGTCAGTGCCAGGGCGAAGGAGGTGACATGGGAGATATGGGAGACATAGGCCGTGTGCACGTCGTGCTGCGAGGCCACCATGTAAAGCGGCCGCATGTTGAGCACGTCGTACATCTCTTCGATGGTCCTGAGGGCCTTGGGGGCCGATTCTTCCGAATTGGCGAAGATGCAGGCGCGGCCGTCAAAAAGGCCCGGCATGGCAGCCCAGGGGCCGCTGTACTCCGTACCCGCCATGGGGTGGGTGGAGACGAACTGCCTGCGGCAGGGGTGATAGTGCGTAGCCAGGCAGATCTGCTCCTTGGTGGAACAGACGTCGATGACAATCTTGTCTTTCCAGGCAGGCGCAGAGGCCTCTGCTCCCGCCTGGAATTTGTCCAGGATGTCACAGACCAGGCCCACGGCCGAACCCACCGGGACGGCTACCACGATGATATCGGCCCGTTCAATGCATTCTTCGTACGGAACCACTTCATCCACAAGGCCTATCTTGAGGGCGGCTTCCGCATTCAGGGGCACCTGCTCCACGCCCAGCACCCTGGAGGCGAAGCCGCGGCGCTTGAGGTCGATGGCCATCGACCCGCCTATCAGGCCCAGGCCTATGATTCCGACGGTTTTCTTTATATCTCTCATTCTCAAATACTTACCACAAAAACCTTATTTTACGCAAAGCTGCACTTTTTCCAGCGCCCGCGTAAGGGTGGGAACGTTGGCGCAAAGGGAGATGCGCACGTGTCCGGCACCGTTTTTCCCGAAGATGAACCCCGGCGTAAGGAAGACGCCGGCATTGTACAGGAGGAAGTCCGACATCTGCTCCGCCACGCATTTCTCACCCGGTTCAAAGGCGGCGGGATCCACCTTCCCCCAGACATACAGGCCGCCGGCATTCCGGTCATAGGTGGCGCCGATGGCATCCATGATGCGGCAGGCGACTTCCCGGCGGGCACGGTATTCGTCATTCAGCCGTCCGTACCATTCGGGTCCCTGGTTCAAGGCCACGACGGCAGCCTCCTGGATGCCCCGGAACATGCCGGAATCCATCTGGGTCTTCACCTTGAGCACTTCCTTGATTACGTCGGCCGCGCCTACGAGCATGCCCACACGCCAGCCGGCCATGTTGTGGCTCTTGGACAGGGAATTCATCTCCAGGCACACTTCTCGGGCGCCGGGGACAGACAGGATGGACTGCGGCTCGTTCAGGATAAATCCGTAGGGATTGTCGTTCACCAGCAGGATCCGGTGCTTGCGGGCGAAAGCCACCAGATGCTCGAACACATCCCGGCGGGCAGGGGCGCCCGTAGGCATGTTGGGATAGTTCGCCCACATGAGCTTGACGCCGGAAAGGTCCATTTTCTCCAGGGCGTCGAAGTCCGGATACCAGCCGTCGGCCTCCACCAGGTCGTACTTGACCAGCTGCGCCTCGCACATGAGCGTGGCCGATGTATAAGTGGGATAGCCGGGGTCCGGGACCAGCACCTTGTCGCCGGGATTCAGGAAGGCCAGCGAAAGGAGCAGGATGCCCTCCTTGGAGCCCATGAGGGGCTGGATTTCGGAGGCGGGGTCCAGCTCTACGCCGTACCAGCGCCTGTACCAGGCGGCGATGGCGTCACGGAGTTCCGGAATGCCCACATAGCTCTGGTAGCCGTGCACACCAGCTTTCCTGGCACACTCGCAAAGAGCCTCCACGGCCTCCGGAGCGGGAGAACCGTCCGGCGAACCGATGCCCAGGTTGATGACAGGGTCCAGTCCTTTGGCGGCGCGCTCCGCATTGAGGCGGGCGATTTCCTTGTTCTTGATGGAGAAATAATACTCTTTGACCGACAAGGTCCTGTTGGCGGGTTGGATAATCATATCGTTCGTTTTATAATGCTGCTTTGTATTCGCCTAAAATCTGGAAATCTTCGATGAGCGGGCGCACGGCGGAAAGCGCCTGCCTGTAGCGGTGAAGGCTGTCGAATTTGATATCGGCATAGAAGAAATACTGCCACTCCTTCCCGGGGATGGGGAGCGACTGGATGCGGGTAAGGTTCATGTCGTAGAACGACAGGATGGTGAGAATCTGGGCCAGCGAACCCGGCTTGTGCGGCAGGGTGAAGCACAGGGAGGCTTTGTCGATATCGGCCCCGGGCACTTCCAGTGCATCGTCCAGCACCAGGAAGCGGGTGAAATTCTGCTTGTAGGTTTCGATTCCTTCGGCCAGGATTTCCAGCCCGTAGAGTTCCGCCGCCAGGGCCGATGCCACCGCGCCTACGCCTTTTTCCCGGGAGGCGGCCAGGTCGGCCGCGCTCTTGGCCGTGTCCTCCGATTCGGAAAGCCGGATCCAGGGTGCATGGTGCACGAAGAAGGGGCGGGTCTGGTTGATGGCCATGTAGTGGGTACGGACTTCGCGGATGTCTTCCAGGCGCTGGCCGGGAAGGGCCATCAGGTTCTGCTGGATGCGGATGTATACCTCCCCCTTCACCTTCCTGCCGCTCTCCCTGAGCAGTTCGAAATTATGGATGAGACCGCCGGAGACGGTGTTTTCGATGGCCATTACAGCCGCATCGGCCTTCCCTTCGTCCAAGGCGGAGAAAAGACCGGCGAAGGTGTCGCACTCCAGGATGGGGAGCGACTGGTCGTCATAAAATAAACGGGCTGCTTGTTCGTGGAAGCAGCCCTTGTATCCTTGGATGGCGACCCTTTTCATTACACGGTAAGGATATCCTTTTCCTTGGCTGCAATGACCTCGTCCACCTTCTTCACCCATTTGTCGGTGACTTTCTGGAGTTCGACCTCGCCTTCCTTCTCGCCGTCCTCGGAGAGGCCGTCGTTCTTCTGGGCCTTCTTGAGGAGGTCGATTCCGTCCCGGCGGGCATTGCGGATGGTCACCTTGGTGGTTTCACCCTGGGCCTTCGCCTTCTTGATGAGGTCTTTGCGGCGCTCCTCCGTGAGGGCGGGCACCATGCAGCGGATGATTTCACCGTTGTTGGAGGGGGTAAGCCCTACGTTGGCGTCCAGGATGGCCTTTTCGATTTTGCCGATCATATTGCGCTCCCAAGGCTGGATGGCGATGGTCTTGGCGTCCGGCGTGGTTACGGAAGCAACCTGGTTAAGCGGAGTGGCCGTACCGTAATAGTCTACCATGACGGGATTCAGGATGGCCGGAGAGGCTTTTCCCACCCGGTAATTCTTGAGGTCCTCCTCGAGGTAATCTACTGCGTCCTGCATCTTGAGTTCGGCCGCATCTACGATTTCTTTCGCTTTAGGTAACATATTTCTCAGTTTTGTGCGGTTGCAAATATAGCAATATTTTTGAAAAATATTATCTTTGCATATTAACAATGAATAAAAGGACTATGCTTAAAAAACTTAGAGTTATCCTCGCCGTACTGTTCTGGGCTGGAATCACCCTTTTGCTCCTGGACTTTACCGGAGCCCTGCACGGATGGCTGGGCTGGATGGCAAAGCTCCAGTTTCTCCCCGCCGTGCTGGCCCTGAACTTCGTGGTTATCGCCCTTCTGGTGGTGCTTACCCTGCTGTTTGGCCGCGTCTATTGTTCCGTCATCTGCCCGCTGGGCGTTTTCCAGGATGGTGTCTCCCACCTGGGAACCCTCCGCAGCAAAAGGCCGTACAAGTTCAAGAAAGAACTCAAATGGCTCCGCTACGGCATCTGGGCCCTGTTCATCATTGCGCTTGTTGCCGGCGTACAGGCTTTTGTGGCCCTCCTGGCCCCTTACAGCGCCTACGGCCGCATGGTGCAGAACCTGCTGCAGCCCGTCTATTTATGGGGAAACAACCTGCTGGCATGGCTGAGCGAACGCGCCGGCAGCTATACCTTCTATGAGAAAGAGGTCTGGATCAGGAGCCTGCCCACCTTCCTCATCGCCATCGCCATGCTGGTGCTGGTGGTAGCCCTTTCCTTCAAGGGCGGCCGCACCTACTGCAACACGGTATGCCCTGTGGGCACCACCCTCAGTTTCCTCTCCCGCTTCTCCATGTTCCGTCCTGTCATCGACACGGAAAAATGCAAGAAATGCAAGGCCTGCGAAAACCACTGCAAGGCCCAGTGCATCAACATCACCAAGGATAGCCAGACCATCGACTACTCCCGCTGCGTAGACTGCTTCAACTGCCTGGACCAGTGCAAGTTCGGCGCCCTGAAGTACCGCTATGCCTGGGGAAAGACTCCCGGTCAAGCCGGGCGTGACGTCACGCCCGACGCCGATCGGGCATCCCGCCGGGCCATGATGGCGGGAACGGTGGCCGTGGTGGGGGCCGCAGCGCTGAAGGGCGTTCAGGCCCGCGCACAGGAAACGGCCAAGAAGGTCGACGGCGGTTTCGCTGATGTCCTGCCCAAGCAGGCTCCCGAGCGCGAGACGCCCCTCACCCCTCCCGGCTCCAGGAGCGTGAAAGATTTCTACCGCCGCTGCACCGCCTGCCAGCTGTGCGTGGCCGAATGCCCCAACAACGTACTCCGTCCTTCCACGGACCTGCAGCACCTGATGCAGCCGCAGATGAGCTACGAGAAAGGCTACTGCCGTCCGGAGTGCACCCGCTGCTCGGAACTCTGCCCCGCCGGTGCCATCCAGCGGATCACCAAGGAAGAGAAGACCAACTATCACGTCGGTTACGCTGCCGTCAATCTTGCCACCTGCGTTTCCGCCACAGGCAAGGCCGATTGCGGCAAGTGCGCCCGCACCTGCCCTACCGGCGCCATCCAACTGGTGGAGAATCCGGAAACCGGCCACAAATACCCGGTGGTCTCGGAGGAGATCTGCATCGGCTGCGGAGCCTGCGAGAACCTTTGCCCTGTGCGCCCTGTCAGCGCCATTACCGTAAACGGAAGGAACGAACATTTGTTGTAGAGCCCTATGAAAAGAAGAGATTTCATCAAAATAACCGGCGCTGCCGCCCTGGCATCGGCCTGCGCCCCCAAGAAAACATCCACGCCGGAACCCGAGGGCCCGGAAGAGATGGTCTACCGCACCAACAACCGCAACGGGGACAAAGTGTCGCTCCTCGGCTTCGGCTGCATGCGCTGGCCCATGCTCACCGACGCCAACGGCCGGCCCAGCGTCATCGACCAGGAAGCCGTGAACGAGATGGTGGACTACGCCCTCGAGCACGGAATCAATTACTTCGACACCTCTCCCGCCTACCTGATGGGCCAGTCGGAGAAAGCGGCCGGCATCGCCCTCAGCCGCCATCCCAGGGACAAATACTACATCGCCACCAAGCTGTCCAATTTCGGAGACCAGTCGCCCGAAGCATCCATCAAGATGTACCACGACTCGTTCGAGCAGCTCAAGACCGATTATTTCGACTACTACCTGCTCCATTCCATCGGCCGGGGCGGCAAGGACGCTTTCAACCAGCGCTATGTGCAGAACGGCATGATGGATTTCCTCCGGAAGGAAAAAGAGGCCGGACGCATCCGCAACCTGGGCTTCTCCTTCCACGGCGCCAAGAACGAGTTCGACTACTTCATGGAAATGTACGATTCCGGCGAGCAGATCTGGGATTTCGTGCAGATCGAAATGAACTATGTAGACTGGAAACACGCCGACGGCGTGCGGAACGTCAATGCCGATTACCTCTACGAGCAGCTGGACAAGCGCGAACTCCCCATCGTCATCATGGAACCGCTGCTGGGCGGCCGTCTGGCCAATGTGCCGGAAGGCATTTCCCGCCAGATGAAGGAGCGTGAACCGGACAAGAGCATCGCCTCATGGGCCTTCCGTTTCTGCGGCAGCCACCCGCGCGTGCTGTGCACCCTCTCGGGCATGACCAACATGGATCCTCTCATGGACAACATCAAGACTTTCACGCACTTCAAGCCGCTCACGGAAGAAGAACTGGAGTTCATGGAAGAGATGGCCGTCCAGATGATGGAATATCCGATGATCAACTGCACGGACTGCAAATACTGCATGCCTTGCCCCTGGGGCATCGACATCCCCGGCACTTTCCAGCATTACAACCGCGCCATCACGGCCGGCACCTACGCCCAGAGCCGTGAACAGAAGGAGTATCAGAAACTGAAGAAAGCCTATCTGGTAAGTTACGACCGGGCCGTCGCCACCGTCCGCCAGGCCGATCACTGCATCGCCTGCGGCGAATGTCTGTCACACTGCCCGCAGAGCATCGCCATCCCTACGCAGCTGAACAGGATCGCCCGCTACATCGAAAGCCTCAAGCAGGATACGCTTTAGATTTTTACGACCTGCACCTTTTCCGATACGTCGCCGTACTTGAGTATGGCGACGTATTTGCCTGGTGCAAGGTCGGAAATGTCCAGGCTGGCAGGCTGGAACACGCTGCCCTGAAGGACGGCGGTGAGAACATCGTCTCCATAGGCCGAATACAACGCAACCGTCAGGGGAATCATCTCCAGGGAATCGACCCAGAAAAAGACCTCATCCTGCGCGGGGACCGGATAGACGTCCGCCTTTCCTTTGGCAACCTTCACAGCCACCTGGAAAGACGTCGAGGCCGATGCACCGAGAGCGTCGGTGGCGGTGAGCGTAAGGGTGGCGCAGCCGTATCCGCCGGACACGATCCGAAGGAGGCTGCCCCTGACGATATCGGCCGACAGGAAGGAAGCCCCGCCAGTGTCCACCGTAATGACCGGTTCTTCCCCATCCACGTCCATGAACAGCTGGGACAGGTCGATATTCCTGCCTTCGTCCGTCTGATAGAAAAGGACGTCCGGCTGGTTTCCCTGCACGATGGGGGCGTTGTTCGGGTGGATTTGATAGGCCAGCGTAACCTGGGAAGACAGCCCCGAGGCATCCGTTGCCGTGAAAACAGCCTTGTAGATACCTGAAGGGGCGTTCCGTCCGGTAATAACCGCCCGTCCTCCGGCCTGGTCGAAAACCAGGGCGTCCGAGCCGGGATCGCAGGTAATGGTGACGGCATCGCCGTCGGGATCATAGGCCGATACGATGATGGTGAGCGTCTGGTGGGCCCGCACACCTATTTCCGTCTGTGAAAGGGTAAGGACGGGAGCCTGTCTCATGGACGGATCGTCACCGCTCATGACACTGAGGCCGTACTGGAAGACCGACCAGGCGTCCAGTTTCTTGCCGATGGGCGTCGATTTTCCGCCGACATCCTTGCCCAGGCCGCCGAGGAGGATCTTCTTGCAGGTCTGCTGCGTGAATCCGGGACCGCCGAAGTAGGATACCAGCAGGGCAGCCACGCCGGACACGTGCGGGGTGGCCATGGAAGTGCCGGACCAGCCCGCCCCTTCGTATCCGCTGGAATTGACGGAGGTAGGCACCGTACTCCAGACGCTGGTGGTACTGGAATAGCTGTCTCCTCCCGGGGCTGCCACATCGACATAAGCCCCATAATTGGAATAGGACGCCTTGCTGCCGTTATACCCATAGGCCCCTACGGAAATGACGGGCTCATAAGCGGAAAGGATATCATAGTCGATATTCTCGTTCCCGCTGGCAAACAGCACCAGGCCTCCTTTCATGGGCGAATCCGGCAGCTGGTTCCCGTCGTTGTCGCAACCGGCATACTTGATGAAATAGTCGATGGCGGAACGGTACATCGGGTCGATGGACAGCGATTTGTACCGGGCCAGTTCCTCTCCGGACACCGTGCCGTCTTCGTTGTCGTCCAGGATTCCGTCGGCATAATAGCCCCAGCTGTTGTTGCTGATTACGGCGCCGTGGTCTGCACCCCACTTGATGGCCGCCACGGTCATGTCGTCATCGGCCGCTTCCGAAGTGGCGAAAACCTGGCAACTCATGATTCGCACGCCGGGGATTCCGGCGGCCGCATCGCCGCCTGCCACACCTGCCACGCCGATTCCATTGTTGTTCACGGCTCCGATGATTCCTGCGACATGGGTCCCATGTCCGCTTCCCGTAGAAACGTAAGGGGAATAATTCACGAAGTTATAGCCGATGTGGCCGCCTCCGTCGTTCCACAGATTGGCGGCAAGGTCCGGATGCGCCGACCAGACACCCTCGTCCACAACGCTCACGATGACATCCCGGCGGCCTGTGGTAAAATGATCCCAGACTTTCTGGATGTTGATGTCGATTCCGTTGTTCCGCCCGTTGTCCAGATGCCACTGATGGTTCAGGTAAGGGTCGTTGAATGCGTTCATGCGCACCTTTCTCACAGGGCGGGCCGATACGACTCCGGGCAGGGAAGACAGTTCAGCGGCGGCCTTTGTGAGCGGCTGCTGCCCGGTGAATTCGGCCCGGTAATACCGGTGGAGCCCTTCGCGACGGGTGCGGGGCTCGAACTCGCCGGCATCGGGAAACACCCTTTTCAGGCTCTTGACGCCCAGCTCCTGCAAGACGGCATTCAGGCTTTCCGACTTGGTCTCCACCGACCCGGCTGCCAAATCTTCTTCTATGAGAGAGAGCAGGTCGTCTTCGAACTCGAGCACCACTTTTCCGGGCTCGTGAATAACTTGCAGCGATTCCTTTTCAGGTATATTTGATATGGGTTCCTGAACCTGACAAGCGGTTAAGACAGCCAGCAGCAGACCCGACAAAATGGTTGATTTGCGCATTCTCGTATCCAGCATGAATACAAATATACGAAATTCCCTATAAAAAAACATCCGGACCGTTGCCGGACCGGATGTTTTATCGGGGATTCCGCCTGGATTAGCGGAGTTTGGTGTAACCGTAACGGGCTTCGTCGGCCAGTTCGATCTCGATGCGCATGAGGCGGTTGTACTTGGCGATACGGTCTGTACGGCTGAGGGAACCGGTCTTGATCTGGCCGCTGTTGGTAGCGACGGCGATGTCGGCGATGGTGGTGTCCTCGGTTTCACCGGAACGGTGGCTGGTAACGGTGGTGTAGCCGTGACGGTGGGCCATCTCGATGGCATCCAGGGTCTCGGTGAGGGAACCAATCTGGTTCACCTTGATGAGGATGGAGTTGCCGGCACCCATTTCGATACCCTTCTGCAGGTACTTCACGTTGGTGACGAAGAGGTCGTCGCCAACCAGCTGGCAGCGGTCGCCGATAGCCTTGGTGAGCTTCACCCAGCCTTCCCAGTCTTCCTCGGAGAGACCGTCCTCGATGGAGTCGATCGGGTACTTGGTGATGAGCTGCTTGAGGTAGTTGATCTGCTGCTCGGTGGTGAGACGACGGCCGCGAGGATCTTTCTTCTTGCCGTCCTTGAGCTGCTTGTAGTCATAGTAGAACTTGCCGTCTTCGCCCTTGAAGCAGAACTCGGAAGCAGCGCAGTCCATGGCGATCTTCACATCCTTGCCGGGCTCGTAGCCGGCGTTCTTGATGGCCTCGATGATGCAGTCGAGAGCGTCGTCGATACCCTTGAGCTTGGGAGCGAAACCGCCTTCATCGCCCACGGCGGTGGACAGGCCACGGCCTTTGAGCACTTTCTGCAGAGCGTGGAAAACCTCGGCGCCGATGCGGACAGCCTCAGCCTCGTTCTTGGCACCGACCGGACGGATCATGAACTCCTGGAATGCGATGGGAGCGTCGGAGTGAGCACCACCGTTGATGATGTTCATCATGGGAACAGGGAGGACATAGGCGTTGGTGCCGCCCAGATAGCGGTACAGCGGAAGGCCCAGTTCAGCGGCAGCAGCCTTGGCGACGGCCAGGGAAACACCGAGGATGGCGTTGGCACCCAGTTTGGACTTGGTAGGAGTACCGTCGAGCTCGATCATGGCCTTGTCGATGGCGCGCTGCTGGGTAGCGTCCATGCCGATGATTTCGGGAGCAATCACCTTGTTCACATTCTCAACAGCCTTGAGAACGCCCTTGCCGCAGTAGCGGGCAGGATCGCCGTCACGAAGCTCCAGGGCCTCGTTCTCACCGGTGGAAGCGCCGGAAGGTACGGCGGCCACACCCACAAAACCGGAATCAAGGGTAACTTCTACTTCGATGGTAGGATTTCCGCGGGAATCAAGGATTTCTCTACCGAAAACGGATACAATCTGCATAATTTTATAGAATTAAAGTTGTTTTGCTTTCAATTAGCCCACAAATTTAAGAAAAAACTACATTATTAGCAACAAGAAAACAAAAACCCCCGGGAAGACTTTGCTTCTCGGGGGTTCGAAGAACGGCAGCTACCTACTCTCCCAACTGGTGGGTCAGTACCATCGGCG
>ERZ842401.2318-NODE-2318-length-25555-cov-12.273098_pt1 | contig 25555 bp, 27 predicted proteins | sample MGYA00521270_ERZ842401 | MGnify/ENA primary metagenome ERZ842401 (study PRJEB31892, sample SAMEA3878208) | bioreactor metagenome | biome: Moose rumen | place: Sweden | collected 2011-10 | study: EMG produced TPA metagenomics assembly of the PRJEB12797 data set... | reverse complement strand
TTTTACCTGTGCCCTTTTTGTCTTACTTGCGAATGGATTATAATGCGTTTGCCCTGGACACTATTACCCCACCCTGCACGAACAGGCGAGCCTTTTTGTGCAGGGTTTTTCTTTTTTGCGCTCTATGATACACTTTTTTATGCAACAAAATCGTGAAGCACATATTCATTACCTCGTTGCCGGGATTGGCGGGTGGCTGGGAATCTTTCCGCTGGTGAATGCGGCGCATCAGTTTGGCTCGGCACAGACAGTCAATCTAATGGAACTGGTCATAGGGCTGTTCGGCGGAAATTGGAAGACGGTGCTTTTGCATGGGGTGGGGTTTATGCTCTATGTTCTTGCCATTTTTCTTGCCACCTGGCTTCCCAAGCATACGCGGCTGAACACCAAACTGCTTGCCTTGGGAATTGACGGGCTTGCCTGCCTTGCCATGTGGCGTTTTCCGATTGAAGGGAATCTGCCGCTTATGTTCTATCTCTACCCCACGCTTTTTGCCATGCCTTTTCAGTGGTGCGCCTTTGCGGGAGCTTACGGCTACAAAAACTCTACGATTTTTTCAAGTAACAATGTGAGGCAGCTTGTGTCTGCGCTTACAGAAGTATGGGCCAACGGCGACAAAAGCCAGATTCTCAAGGCAAAATTTATGGGCGCAACACTGCTTTCCTTTTATGCCGGTGTGGCAGCAGGATGGTTCTGCTGGCGCTTTTGCGGCAACGCAGGATTTTTGGGCGCATTCGTGCCGATTGTTACGGCAGGGGTGATGCTTTTAGGGCAGCAAGTTGGCTATGATAGCAAATAATTTCAAGCGGTTTTGGATAATAATGCTCAAACAGATGTTCTGCTACGTTGCTATCGGTTTTTGCACTTTCAAGCCAACGCTTTGTCGTCTCTGTCATATAGTAAAACTCCTTTTTGTAAAACAGTGCGCTCAATGGAAGGTATATTTGTTTTTGCAGCAAAATGACTTGCTGTTGCAAGCAAAATATCAACAGGGCGATTCTTGATATTGCGAACTGATTTATAAGCACGAGTTGTTGTGGCAGGAATATCATTTACCGCATCATCTACGATAATATAAAAATCATAATCGCTTTCGTCAGTAAATGTATCATCAGCATATGAGCCAAACAGGTAGATACGCACAGGGGAAATTGCATGTACAAAAGAATCTTTTAGTTCGGTGATATTATTTGAAAGCATAGGTGCAACTCCTTCTCCCTATAGTATATCATATATTGCAAATTCTGTGGGAGAAATTTTATTGACAGGATTTAAGGTATAGAGATACACTTTGTATATGGCAAAAACAAAACCTTTACTGAATGTAAATGAAATTCTTTCTCACTATATTCAAGTCATTGATAATGCAAAATCTGAGTGCATTATAGCTACTCCGTATTATCAAGGAATTCCCGAATTGGAAGAAGCAATTGAACGTGCTGAAAGTCGAGGTGTCATTATAAAGATGTATGGTCGAAAAGGAGAAGAAGAGCAGTTTGAAGAATTAGAAGACTACAATAATATAGAATTACACTTTATAGAAAGACTGCATGCAAAAATAGTAAGAAACGAAACTGAGATGGTATGTTCATCTATGAACCTGACTGAATCCTCAGTAGACAAAAATGTTGAAGCGGGAACATTTACAACAGATCCTACTTTTATGCAAAAACTTGAAAATGAATATGGTTGGTTAAAAATAATTACAAAACCAGAATCAAAAAAAACCTATTACAAAAGAACTCCGCGCCAGTATTGTAAACGATGTGGTCGTCCAAAACGTTATAAGCCAAATGAACCGTTATGTCTTGATTGTTACAGTGATGATATAGCTGATGATATTGGCTTCGGTTATGATAAAAATTATGAAAATCGTTCTGAATGGCGCAGAGGTTTTGAGGAAGGCTATAAAGGTGCATATTATGACAACTATCATTCAAAATATAGTTATCGAAATGACTACAGTGGTTATGGTAATAGCGTTCATGGTAGATATGGCGGCTATGGCAGATGGTAATTGTTGTGGGGTTTAGGAGTTTCCCCCTTAAAATATATGAATTTATTATCACAATCAGAAATCCGCGAAGTGATGGAGCGATTTAAAGCACGAAATCCACATCCCAAGTCAGAGCTGCGCTGGTCGTCGCCCTTTACGCTGCTGGTGGCGGTGGTACTGAGTGCACAGGCAACGGATAAGAGCGTGAATCTTGCCACGGAAAAACTGTACAAGGTGGCGGACAGGCCGGAAAAAATGCTTGCACTGGGAGAAGAAGGGCTCATTCCCTACATCAAATCCATTGGCCTCTACAAGTCCAAGGCAAAGCATGTTATTGGGCTGTGCGAAAAACTGCTTGCTGACTTTGGCGGTAACGTGCCCCGCACACGGGAAGAACTGATGGCTTTGCCTGGCGTAGGGCGAAAGACTGCAAATGTAGTGATGAATGTGGTCTGGGGGGAGCACACCATGCCGGTGGACACGCATCTGCTGAGAATCTGTCCTAAAATCGGGCTGGCAGAGGGCAAGACGCCTGAAGCCGTGGAGCAGTCGCTTTTGGCGCGCATTCCTGACGAATACATGGAGCACGCCCACCACTGGCTGATTCTCCACGGCCGCTACATCTGCACGGCACGGAATCCCAAATGTGACGAGTGTTTTTTGAATGATATTTGCAGGAAGAATGAATAGCGGGTCTTAGGGCGGCAGCCCTAGGAGAAAGGGGTGTGGGCGCTACATCGTGCGCCCCAGGGGAAAGGCTTTTCCCCTATCAAGGTTCTGGAGGTTTTATGTTTGGAATTATTGCCACGGTGATTGTTGGAATTCTTGTGGTGCTGATGATTATAGGGCTGATTCGGCTGATTAGTAAGCCTAACGATACGTCCGTCATGGAACACCTGCGCGGTAATGACGAAAAATACGAATAGTGATAGAATACAAAAAGTATCGCTTTTCCAAAAATAGGAGACTTATATGGAAGAAACCAGCATGACTATGAGTGTCGCCAATGAAACCGTGAATCAGATGCAGAATTTTTTTCACGTGAATGAGATTGTCAATTATGTAAAAGAACCTGCGCATGTCGTTAAATTTGCAACGGGCGTGATTGCCATCCTGATTTTCTGGGGTGTCTACCGCATCATCCGCATGATTATCAAAAAGGGTGTAGCAAAGAAACTGGAGCCACAGGCAACGAAGACGGTGACCAAGATTGTGTCATACTGTTTCTACGTGCTTATCGTCTTGTATGTACTGGGGCTGTTTGGAATCAACTTGGGTGCCATTTGGGGAGCCATGGGTATTGCTGGTGTTGCCATCGGCTTTGCTGCCCAGACTACCGTGAGCAACTTGATTTCTGGCATCTTCATTGTTACGGAAAAGGCCATGAAAATCGGTGACTTTATTGAAGTGGACGGGGTTTCTGGCACGGTAGACAAGGTTGGGCTGCTTTCTATCAAAGTGCGTACACCCAACAACCAGTTAATCCGCATTCCCAGTTCTGCCATTATCAATACCAAACTGATGAACTATTCTACGTTTGACTATCGCCGCTATGCTTTTGAGGTGAGCGTTGACTATGCCACGGATTTGGACAAGGCTATTGAAGTGCTGGGTACTGTTCCCGCCCGCTGTGCTACGGTTGTAAAGGACAATCCCTCCTACGCGCCAAAAGTGCTGGTCACCGGCTGTGAAGATTCCGGAATCGGCATGAACCTGATTGTCTGGTGCGAACGCCCGAATTTCTTTGACCTCAAAACCGAAGTATGCGTACAGACGGTAAAGGCATTCAACGAGGCGGGCATCAACATTCCTTACAACCGCGTGGATGTTTCCGTTCTAACGGATAAGACAGTTCCTTCGCTGTCCTTTAAGGCATAAGTGAGCGAACCTTTATTCAGCCAAAAAGACCTGCGCCGCCTCATCCTGCCTTTAGTAGCGGAGCAATTTTTGGCGATGACGATTGGCGCATGTGACACGGTAATGGTGGCTTCCATTGGCGAAGCGGGCGTGTCGGGCGTGTCGCTGATTGACCAGTTGACTCAGCTTTTTATCCAGCTCTTTGCGGCTTTTGCCACGGGGGGTGCAGTGGTTTCAAGTCAGTATCTGGGGCACAAGTCGCCGGAGGATGCGAGGGTGGCGGCGAGGCAACTGCTTTACATTTCTGCCCTTGCAGGTGTCTTTATCATTGTCCTCTGCATGCCCCTGCGCTACATCATCCTCAATCTGATTTACGGAAAGACTGATGCCGCCGTCATGGAAAATGCCCTCATTTACTTTGTGTGGGTCTTGCTTTCTTTCCCCTTCCTAGCCATTTACAGCAGTTGCGCCGCCCTCTACCGTTCCATGGGAAACAGCAAGTTGAGCCTTAAAGTAAGCATCCTGATGAACCTGACCAACATTGGGGGAAATGCAGTGCTGATTTACGGAGCAAAAATTGGCGTGGCGGGTGCGGGTATTGCCACGCTCATAAGCAGAATATTGGCGGCAACGGTTATGCTTGCCTTGCTTGCGGGAAAGGCAGCGCGGAAAAACAGCCCCATCTATCTGGAAAAACTCTGGCGGGTTGAACTGCGCTTTTCGATGATACGGCGAATCCTGAAAGTGGCCGTTCCCAGCGGCATAGAAAATTCCGTCTTCCATATTGGAAAAATTCTTGTGTATTCATTCATGTCTGGCTTTGGACTTGCGGCCATTGCGGCAAACGCCATCACCAACACGATTGCAAGTTTTTCAAATATTCCTGCCCAAGGAATCGGTCTGGCAAGCGTGACCGTTGTTGGACAGTGTATCGGTGCAGGCGAAAAGGAACAGGCAAAATCCTACGGGCGGAGACTGATGAAAGAAGCCTATCTTGGCATGGCTACCGTTGCTACCCTCATCTTTGTGCTCGCTCCCCTTTTGGTACGGGCGTTCAATCTTTCTGACCAGGCACGACTGCTTGCCACTGGCGTTATCCGCACCTGTATGGTAGCAAACATTATCTTCTGGCCTATGTCCTTTACCATGCCAAACATTCTGCGCGCAGCCGGTGATGCAAAGTTCACGATGATTGTGAGCAACATCAGCATGTGGGTCTTCCGCGTCCTCTTTAGTTTTCTGATTTCCCGCTGGCTTTTGCACCGCTTCCCCCAAAACACCAGCCTTGCACTCTACGGCATCTGGTTTGCCATGTACCTGGACTGGATTTTCCGAGGCATATGCTTCCTTATCCGCTTCCGCCATGGCCACTGGCTTGAAAAGCGGGTGATTTAGGGGAAAATAGTACATTTTTTCATATGAATTTTGTGATAGTTTTACACTTTTTCATATGAATTTCTGTAGAATTTGATGGAAAATCATAGGAAAAAGTGTTACACTCTTTGCAGAGGTTATGCATGCAGAGAGACACGATTTTGGAATTGGTGCGGTGGAAAGACAAGCCGAACCGGAAGCCGCTGTTAGTAACAGGTGTGCGCCAGTGCGGCAAGACCTATGTGATAAAAACATTTGGCACCCAGTATTTTGAAGACACGGCTTACATCAACTTTGAAGGCAATAGAGATGTGGCTTCCATTTTTTCGGTCAACTTTGACGTAACGCGCATTGTTGACGAATTGGGCAGTATTATCCTGAGCAAAAAAATTGTGCCGGGCAAGACGCTGCTCATTTTTGATGAGATACAGGAATGTCCCCTTGCCATTACCGCGCTCAAATATTTTTGCGAGAATATGCCAGACCTGCATATCATCTGCGCCGGTTCGCTCCTGGGCGTGGAATTAAAAGCACAAGGCATTTCCTTCCCCGTGGGCAAAGTCGATCGGCTTTCCATGTTCCCCATGAGTTTTAAGGAATTCGTCGTGGCTGACAGTGGCGGAGCATTGCTGGAGGGACTTGAAAAACTGGACAAAATGCAAGAATTGCCCCTGCTATACACAGCGCGCCTGGAAAAATACCTTAAACTTTACTATATAATTGGCGGAATGCCCGAGGTTGTGCAGACATGGGTGGACACACATGATTTTTCACAGGCAGAAGAAGTGCAGGATAGAATTCTTGCTGACTATGAAAGCGATTTTTCTAAACATGCACCCACGGGATTGGTACCGCGCATTCGTGCCGTATGGCTGTCCGTTCCCAAACAACTGGCAAAAGAGAACAACAAATTTATTTTTTCTCATGTAAAGGAAAGCGCACGGGCTAAAGACTTTGAGGAAGCACTGGAATGGCTGTGCGACGCTGGCTTAACCTACAAACTGGAACTGGTGACAGAACCAGAATTGCCGCTTTCCTTTTGTGCAGATGCATCATACTACAAAGTGTACATGAGCGACGTAGGTTTACTACGCAGAAAATCCAATGTCTATTACAAAACGATTTTGGACGGTGACGAAAACTATATCCGTTTTAAGGGCGCGCTCACTGAAAACTTTCTGCTGACAGAACTGAAGAATCAAAATATCCCCATGTATTTCTGGCGCTCCGACAACACGGCAGAAGTCGATTTTGTAACGGAATGGCAGGGTCACATCATCCCCATAGAAGCTAAATCCGCCGACAACACCCGCGCCAAAAGCCTGCACACTTTCATATCAAAATACAAACCCGCCCAAGCCTTCAAACTGTCTCTTAAAAACATCGGCGCAAATCCCGATGGCGCAACGCAGGTACTTTCGCTTCCGCTGTATGTAGCCTACCGTCTGCGGGAGTATATGGGGTAAGCTTACTCATTGCATGAGTTACTGGCGGCGTACCCTGTCATCGCTCAGCATTGCATACAGGCGGGTTATCTCATTGGAAATGTGAGCCATCAAAATCGCTTGCGTACGGTGGATTTCTTTTTTGATTTCATCACTTGAACCGCCAAACAAGTCACCGGCTCTGTCGGTGGTAATTTACTACCAGTGTTAGCATCCGCAAAGACTTGCTTTTATGCAATAGATTTAAGGAACAGCAATCTGACTACGATGGTGACTTTTGGTAATTTTTGTTTACTATTGGATACACGATAAAATTAAAAAAATAGTTACAACCATGGCTAGGGTAGCCTTTTTGCTCTCATATATTTCATTTGTCCAGCCGATATTCAAGCACGATATCTATAATGCGTTTGCCTTGAATCTTTTGCTGTACATTCTAACCTTGCCATGCTATAGTTTTGTACTACTATTATCATCAAGGAGTTTTCCATGACCGTTCCTTTTATCACCACAAAGCACCTGTATTTGCAAAAAGACTTTCCCGCGGAGACTGAAAAATGGCTCCGCATTCTGTACGGGGCTGCAGCGGATGAAAGATTGCTCTGTGCGGTGTGGACAAATCCTGTGCTGCGAAAGGGTTTTTTGGTCACAGACAAGGCTTTGCGGTGGTACGTTACAACAAACGGAGAAAAAGTGCATGGCGCGCTCTTAAAGGATGTGTCTCCAAGGGTAGATTTTTCCATAAGCCCCGCACTTTCTGCGGAGACGGCTTCGGCAATCGGAAAAAGGACGCTGGCAGAGGAACTCTCTCGTCTGGAAATGATAGCGGACGGCCGGACTTTTACTTTTTTTGTAAAGGGGCTGACTGAAGAAAAAGGAAAGACGCTCTCTGACATTCTGAAATTTGGTTACACGCAGGGTGAGGTGCCGCAAACAGATTTGACAGCCTTTGTAAAAGCAATGCCACTGCTTTCTTTCCGCAACATGTGTGACGGTGACTTAAATCTGCTGTCGTCATTTGCAGATAAAATCCTGGGCATTGCAAAAACAAACGAAACGGATGAGAAAAACAGTAGAGAATCAGCGAACGATGAAACAAGCGGCTCCGCATCAGCCTCAGAGTCAAGTGACCGCACAGAAGATGCCAGCCAATCAGACAATGCGACCGTAAGCAAGGAAGAAAACGCTTCCCCAACCCAAACAGAAACAATTGTTACCGCACCCCAAAAAGAACGCACTTTTGCCGACAGCCTGCAGGGGTTTTTACTTACTGTGCTGGATGTATGCGCAAGTTTGGTCTTTGTGGCGACGATTGTTGTTGCAATTAAACCGCAAATTTTACCCTTTGTTAGTGATAAGACACCTGCCGAACATTTTAATCTATTTGAAAAAATGGGAAACTATATCCTCAAAACGCATGTTATCAAAAATCCCATTTCTGAACAAACCGCTATGTGGAAAAACATTTTTATCAGCGTAGGTCTCTCTCTGTACACCGTATTTAAATTTCTTGTCCTGCTGTTTTCAAAAAATACCAGCCGCAAAATTGTTTCGGCATTTCTAATTACAATCACTTTACTCGCCTGCTTCTTAATGACCAGTAAATTTTTACTTTTTATTGCTTTTTGTTTTCTTATTTATTTTGCGTTTGAATTCTCCTGCGGATTTCATATAAAAGGTATCATCGCAAAACTCATAATCATTTTTATTCTCAGTTGCAGTGGATATATCGTTTGCAGCATTTTTGCAGATACCGAAGCCTTAAAAAGTTTTCACATCATCATGGAAAATTTACCACATATACTACATTCGTTGAATCTGTGTGATTACATTGCTTGGCTGTAGCCCCCTGTACCAGTTCTAACCAGCCTGTCTTGTTTGCATCCCACACGATAACTCTTTTCCCAGGCAAAGAGTTACCCGAGTTATCGGCTCACTTTTCCATAGCGTATTCTTCTTTGTCCACTTTCGTCATCCCATCCAAATACTTCCGTATATTGGAGAATCGGTATGTTTTTTTTGTACAGAACGTAGTCCATGCCCTCAGACCTCACTTTATTTTATCGGCTCATTTTTTTGCTTGTCAACCATTTCTCCCATTTTATCGGCTCAAATTTCGCAAAAATTCCCTGCTTTTTTGCAATTTATCGGCTCATTTTTGCAATTTATCGGCTCATTTGTTCATTTTCACCCTTGTTTTCTTCATTTTATCGGCTCATTTTAAGGCTCTACTAGGCAATAGCACACACGGGGATTTTCTGCTATAATAAGATATGCTCAAAAAGACTGACTTTGATTTTATCGTGATTGGCGCGGGGGCTGCGGGATTGACGGCGGCTCAGTATGGCGCGCGCTCTGGACTGGACACGATGGTGATTGACCTTTCTGACGCGGGAGGACAGGCACTGAACATTTTTACGCTGGAAAATTATCCTGGCGTGTTTCCACCAGTTCCGGGACGTGACTTTATCAAGAACATGGAAAAACAGGCAAAAAGTTTTGGTGCAAAAATCATTCATTCAAAAGTCAGTTCCATTGATAAAATTGGTCAGCAGTTTGTAATACGGACGCTAGACGGCGAATTAAAGGCGTATGCAATTTTGATTGCCACAGGTGCCCAGCATCGTTCCCTTGGCGTGGACGGAGAAAAAAAACTGCTGGGAAAAGGCGTCTCCTACTGCGCCACCTGCGACGGTCCTTTCTTTAAAGGTAAAAAAATCATGGTGGTGGGTGGCGGAGACAGTGCCTGCTCAGAAGCATTTTATCTTGCAACGCTTTCCAATTCCGTTACGCTTATCCATCGCCGCAAGCAACTTCGTGCCCAAAAGGCGGTGGCAGAAAAAATTCTCACCCATCCCAACATCACGGTGCGCTACAATTCCGTCATCAAAAAAATCAATGGAAAGGACAAAGTTGAATCCGTCGTACTGGAAAATGTGGAGACAAACGAGGATGTCGAACTGCCCACAGATGCCGTGTTCATTTTTATCGGCATGAATCCCCGCACAGATTTGGTGGCAATGCTTCCAAAGGATGAAAGCGGCTACCTGATTACAAACTACAAGATGGAAACGCTGGTACCTGGCATGTATGCGGCTGGAGACGTGCGGGCAAAACCCTTCCGTCAGATTATCACCGCTTCAAGCGATGGAGCAATTGCAGCACATCAGGCACATGAATATGTAAATACGCTCAAAGCAAAAATGGGAGCAGCAAAGTGAAAGGTCTTCTCGCACGGACAATACAATTTTTTTCAGCAGGCAGATTTTTTGCTCTGACTGCAACAGTCATTTTTTCCCTAACCGCGGGTACTGCTTCTGCACAGAAGGCAATTCCAGAAAATGCTGATTTTTGGAGCAATTATCCTGCGGAGCAGTTGGCGGATTTTCTGGTCAGCAAGATGACTGATGAAGAACTCCTTTCCCAGATTCTTATGTTTGGATGGGCAGGAGCGGAACCAAGTGAACTTTTGAACCAGTGGGTGCTTGACCGCGGACTGGGCAGCGTAAAAGTATTCGGCTGGAATACGGAAGATTTGGTACAGGTGGCAAAATCAGTAACGGCCTTACAGCAAAAATCCCAGAGCCGCCGCCTGCGCATTCCTCTTTTTGTTGCCACTGACCAGGAAGGTGGCTGGATCCGCCACGTAAAGGGTGAAACGGCCATGACTCCAGGCAACATGGCAATCGGCGCATCAGGCTATCCCATAGACGCATACTATTCCGGCTTTTACATCAATCGTGAAATCAAGGCATTGGGCATCAACATGAATTTTGCGCCTACGGTGGATTTGTACACAAACCACAATTCATCGGTTATCGGTCCCCGCTCTTTTGGCGAAGACGCAGAATATGTTGGCGAGCTGGGCGCGGCTTTTGTGGCCGGTTCTCTTGCAGCGGGCGTTATTCCTACGGCAAAACATTTTCCCGGCCATGGAGACACCAGCCTGGACTCCCACGGTAATTTGCCCCAAATCAATGTGGACTACAACACGCTGGAAAACCGTGAACTCATTCCCTTTAAATATCTGATTGCAGAAAAAGTGCCGGCAATCATGAGCGGACACTTGGGATTTCCCAAAATCATTGCCAACGGAGAACCTGCCTCCCTTTCCAAGACATTTTTAACGGACATTCTGCGCAACCAGCTTCACTACGAAGGTCTGATTATTACTGACGACATGATGATGAACGGAGCCACTATGTATGCGGGAAGCCTTTCCAATGCATTTAAACTGGCCATTGAGGCGGGCAACGACATCGTCATTTCCTCCACTACGGCAAAATTGGACGAAAACCTGTGGACTCTCAACCTGAGCGAAATGAGCCGCAGCACTTTCTTTAAGCAGACGGTACAAAAAGCCGCCCGCCGCGTCATCCTCTACAAACTCAACTATTTTAAGAGCGGCAATGCTGCTCCCCTCTACCCCGATGTAGCCACTATCAATCAGCACATTCCCGACCGCGAGGGGCAGCAATTCTTCCTGACTCAGGCTTGCCGTTCCATCACCATGTACAAAAAAGGCTCTGTACCCTATCGGCCGCGACAAGGTGAACGCATCCTGCTGGCAGGCCCAAAAGATTTTCCCGCTTATTTTTCCGAAGCCCACCGCCTCTACGACCGTTTTTCTACAGACGGAAAAACTGCGGAATTCAAATACGACTACGAAATGGGCCCGATTCAGGCGGACTGGATGGGAAACAATATTGAACGAATGGCCCTCAACTACGACACGATTATCATCTGTACGGCAAACGAGCGCAATGCTTCGGTAGCGGCGCGGCTGGTCAAAACCGGCAAGCGGGTTATCATTCTGTCCGTGCTGAGTCCCGTTCCTGTGATGAACTTTACCTGGGCGGATACCATTCTTTTTGGCTATAGTTATTCGCCGTACACTTTTAAGGCACTGTTCTCCGCACTCAACGGAGAATTTGAACCGCAAGGAATTTTACCACTCAAATGACCACCAAACAGTCCGTACTTGCCCTACTCAAAGCCGCTCCTGATTTTGTCTCTGGCGAAGACCTGGCTCAAACCTGTGCCGTCTCACGAACATCGGTGTGGAAAGCCATCAAGTCGCTCCAGGCAGAAGGTCATCACATTGAAGCGGTCTCAAATCGCGGCTACAAACTCACCGCCAGTGCTGACCCCATCAACGGTGCATACATCGCAGAAAAAATTGCTGCACTCGGCATAAAAGCAGGCAGTGTCAGCGGTTTTGCGGAAATCGACTCCACCCTGTCTGAATCAAAACGGCAATGCGCATCGGTGTCTGCATTCAGAACAGCGACTGGCGAACTTACTCCCCAAGGTGCCAAAGTCCACCGTTCACTGATTGTCGCAGGAAAGCAGACTGCCGGTCGTGGGCGTATGGGTCGGTCTTTTGTTTCTCCTCCAGAAAGCGGCGTGTATTTTACCCTTATCTATGCCCCAAAGCATGGCGTTACCAATCCCGCACTTTTAACCGCTGCCGCCGCTGTTGCCGTAGCCCGTGCCTGCGATGAACTATTTGGCACTGATGCAAAAATCAAATGGGTAAACGATGTCTTTTTGAATGGCAAAAAAATCTGCGGCATCCTTACCGAAGGCGTTGCCAATTTTGAAACAGGCCGTATTGAGGCGGCAAATGTAGGCATCGGCATAAACGTGCGCAACATGGGCTTTACTGGCCAACTGGCACACATTGCCACCTCCATCACCGAGGCCGCCCCAGACAAGGCAAAAGCCGCTTCCGTAAGCCGCAATGATTTGGTTGCTCACGTTGCGGCCAACCTCCTCCGCTTTTACGATGCCTGGGAATCCAATGACCAGAAAACCATATCAGACTGCATGGCTGAATATCGGTCTCGTTCATTCTTAATCGGAAAAACCGTCACCGTCAATCCTGCCGCTGGCTTGGAAGGAAAGTCCTACGATGTCACTGTTCTAGACATTGCCGATGATGCAAGCCTTGTGGTAGAACTTTCCGACGGCAGCAAAAAATCTCTGCAAAGTGGTGAAGTCAGCCTGCACTCAGCCACCTTTACCTGCTAACATTTCTTTTGAATTTATACAGTTACATCTACAAATTTCTGAAAACCTGTGGTATAATGACCGTACGCATTGTAAATCTTTGGAGTTTTGAATGAGTGACACAGAGCTAGACCCGACCATTGCAGCACTTTTAGCAGAAGCCGCCGCTTCAGCACCTACAAGGCCGCAAACTAATTTTGACGACATCGAAATTGAAGACGTTACGGGCATAAATATCGGTGATTCTGGCTCCTCATTCAGAATGCCGTCTTCCCTGCCCTCAGAACGGGGAAAAGAAGCGTCGGGCGAAGTTCCAAAAGTTGATTTAAGCATCACTCACTTTCAAACAATTGATAAAGTCTTTTCAGACGAACCCCATCATTACTTTGACGACAAAACCTATTACAAAACGGCTCTCACTGGCGAAGGAGAAGCCTCTCAGCGCGTTCATCAAATTCTTTCAAAATATTTGGTCTGCCAGGATCCAAAAGACCGCACCGTTTACCGCCAGCAACTGGTTACGGCTTACTGGGAATTAGTCCGCACCATTGCACCAAAAATGACTCAGCCCAACACGCCCATGCCAAAAAGAATGTTGCTCCGTTATGGAGTTGTGCTTCCTTCCCTTTTTACGCCTGAACAAAAACAGACCTTTGCATCTGCATTCCTCAAAAATGAAACAGGCGAACCTGTGTATTATCTGGACGAATGGTTTAAGGAAATCGGAACCGGGCATATTTCTCTTTCTGCCACTGATGAAAGCCGTCCCAAAAAGGCAGCCAATGCAAACGGCGGTGCCGACCAACAGCATCTGCGTCAGTTAAAGGGAAAAAATGACGGCAAGTTGCAGAATGCGGAAAACCTCTTGAATTCAAAAGAAGCCGAACGCAACATGCTGGAACTTGAACTGCGCAACCGTATCGAAGCCCTGTGCGAACATCCTGTCTGCATGGGCATGGAGCCCCACAAAATGCCTTACAGCGAAGGTCAGAAAAAAATGTTTGTAGACATTCAGGAAAAACTGCGTGCGCTCCAAAAAAATGACCGCGAACTGTCAAATTACCTCAAAGAAGTTGAAGAAGCCAAGGCTATTGAAAATTCTCTTTCTGCAAAAATGACCGATGTGCCCGAAGACATTGAGGTGAGCCACAGTGATTTAATGACCGAAATGAATACCGTGCGCCAAATGGCAAAAATGACCATCGGCCGTCAGGGAAATCAATTTCCCCTATTCACCCGCGAGTTCTACCATTGTATTCCTCAAGGCACCGGTTTCCGAGAAAATGTGATTAACACGCTGGCATGGATTGAATCCCTTGATCCTGGTGCCTATGTACGTGTCCACCGTCAGACAAACAACCGCATCGTTCCCTACGTCATTCTTGTTCCTACTTATGGTGACTTTGGTGTCTGCTGGGAACCCTTTGACCGTTACAACCGCGTTACAAGCCGTGGACGAATCGTTATCCCCATGTACCCCCGCGACCTAAAAATTGCCCTGCTGATGGCGGTGGCAGACTTGCGCTGGCAGGTGGCAAAGGAAAAAGCATCCTATTACTGGATGGAAGAAGGTCTGACCGGTCAGTACTATCAGTGGATAGAAGACCAGAAATTAAAGGGTGACCTCAAAGCCTACTTTATCTCAGACTATGTGCTCTGGATGACCAAAGAGGCTAACGGCACTCAAGTAATGGATAAAAAACTGCGGGCAATCTTCTGGCGCTTCATTCCTTTTGCACAGGAAAAGAAAGAAGACTTAAAGAAGCGCAGCATGGTATACGCCGAACTGTATCAGCGTGACCTGAACCGAGCAATGAGCGACGGGTATTGATGTACATAGCGTTCGCATAAGCGGACGAAAATTATATAGTAAGAGGCATTTTTATGGACTTTGTAAAAGAACTCCGCGCCAAGGCAAAAGCCGCTGGCAAAAGAATTGTTCTGTGTGAAGGCGAAGACAAGCGTGTTGTAGAGGCCGCTTCTCTTATCGTAAAAGAGGGCATTGCAAAAATCACCCTGCTCGGCAACGAGGCTGACATCAAAAAATTCGGCTTTGACATGAGCGGCGTAGATATTGTTGACCCCACCAAGGACGCAAATGCAGACAAATATGCAGAAATTCTGTACAAGGCACGCGAAGGCAAACTGAACAAAAAGACTGGTCAGCCTGAATACGCTGATGTTGCCGCCGCAAAAACAGCAGCCCTCAAAGACTACACCATGTACGGTGCACTGATTCTGAAAGCAGGCGATGCAGATGGCTTTGTTTCAGGTGCTTGCCATTCAACAGCAAACACATTGCGTCCCGGTCTGCAGGTAATCAAGACAGCCCCCGGATGCAGCACCGTTTCTTCATGCTTCATCATGGTTACGGCAGAAGGTGCAAACAAATACCTTCCCAACGGCATCGCGGTCTTTGGTGACTGTGCAATCAACATCAATCCGGATGAAAACCAGCTGGCAGACATTGCCATTGCATCTGCTGACACCGCAAAGAAAATCGCTGGCATTGAACCAAAAGTTGCCATGCTTTCTTTCTCAACCAAAGGTTCTGGTGCAGACCCCAAGGACGGCAACACCGTTGAAAAAGTCGTCCACGCAACAAACATTGCCCACGAAAAGGCTCCCGATTTGGTTTTGGACGGCGAATTCCAGTTTGATGCGGCTATCGCTCCCGAAGTTGGCGAACTCAAGGCTCCTGGAAGCAAGGTTGCAGGACATGCAAATACATTCATCTTCCCCAACATCAATGCGGGCAACATCGGCTACAAGATTGCAGCACGTATGGGTGGCTGGAAGGCAATTGGCCCCATCTGCCAGGGTTTTGCAAAACCGCTCAACGATTTGAGCCGTGGCTGTAACGTGGACGAAATTGTTGACACCGTAGCAGTCACTGCATTGCAAGCATAAGGCAAGATTGCGGAGCAAACTCGTAAAGTACGCGCAAGTGTACGGCTAACCGCATTGCAATCATAAAAGTTTGCCGTGTCAAGAAAATTTGCCACGGCGAGCTTTTACGACAATGATTCATACTTATTGTTCATCCCCATCTTTTTTAGACGATGATTTTTTACAGGCTGTCTTTAGGACAGTAGCGGTTTACGATTTTATCGTCAATTTTACCTTCCAGATGAAAGCTTTTGATAATCCACCCGGCAAAGCGGGCAAAAATCATCAGGCTGATAAAAAGACCGGCTATGAGAACAAAAGGAATGAGAATCTGCACGGGCATACTGTTTGCAAGCGCAGGAACTGAACGCAAAAGCATGAACAATGCCAGCAGCAGAAGAATTTCCACAATAAGCGTGATTACGATATTGCAGATTGATGTGAGGACGGTAAAAAGCAAGGAGCGTTCTTTGACTGTCATGCCGCCGCTTCCTTCTTTTCTTTTTTAAGCATAATCAAAAATGAAATAATTAGAAGAATACCGCACACCACCACTGCGGAATCGGCTACGTTAAAGGTTGGCCATCGATCAAGTCCAAAAAGACCATAAAATTTAACGTCAATAAAATCCACAACGCCTTCCGTGCGGAAAAAGCGGTCTATCAGATTGCCCAGACCGCCACCTATAATGCCGGAAATTGCCCATCTCTGCAGCTGAGAAAAATCATCGTTGCGGATATACACAGCGATTACCAGAATAATCACAATCAGTGGAATGACACGAAAAAGAATGCCCCGCACGGCAACTGACCATCCCTGTCCGATACTAAAGGCAATGCCAGGATTGCACACATGCACGATGCGCAGAAAGTCGCCAAAAAAAGATGCACCCACAGAATAGAGCGGAATGTTCTTTACGATAAGAGCCTTGGTAATTTGATCAGCAATAATAACAATTGCCGTCAGAATTAAAGGTATATACTTTTTTATTTTCGGTTGAGCCGGCTTAAACTCAACGGTATATGTATTCGGTGCCATAGTATGCTATTTTATAAGAAATCCACGTTATAGTCTAGTTGGAATGTCAATAAAGACTGTTTCAAGACCACAGTCCTTTTCCAGCTTGGCACGCACCAAATTTACACCCACAGTCTCCGTCTGATAGTGTCCGCCAGCGATTACATTGATACCGCTTTCTTCAATGGGATGGTATTCTTCATGTCCCACTTCGCCAGTGATATAGGCATCCGCACCTGCAACCACCGCCTGATTAAAATCTTCCCCTGCACCACCAGAAATAACAGCCACGGTGCGGATTTCTTTTTTGCCAAAGGGAAAGAGGTGGGCGGCTTTTTCGCCATTTGGAAAAAGTTTGCGCTCCAGTTCATCAATCGTCAGGGCTTTGGGAAGCCGACCAATTGCCCCCAGTTTCATGCCGCGCCATAAGCCAAAGGGTTGCACGTCTTCAAGACCAAGGCGGGCGGCAATACCGTAATTGTTTCCCACCTCTGCGTTGGCATCCAGGGGAATATGACTGGCATACAGGGCAAGGTCATTTTTCAAGAATGCCTTAATGCGCTTGTAATGAATACCGGTTATCGTGTCGCAGCCGCCCCAAAAAAGTCCGTGATGCACAAACAAAAGCTGCGCTCCCGCCTGGGCAGCCTGTCTTGCCGTTGCCTCACATGCATCCACCGCAAAAGCAACCTTGGTAATCTGCTTGGAATCAGGAGCGGAATTTGCAATCTGAATGCCGTTCCGTGAGGGGTCTGCTGAAAAATTTTCCCTTTGGAGGAATGTATTAAAATAGCGGTCAAGTTCTGTAAGCGTCATTTTTCTTCTCCCTGTTCGTCATCTGTCTTAATGATTTCTACCGGGGCAAGCAATTTTTTTGCCTGGTCAATTGATTCCATTGTTTTTGCCGCCACATAGCGGGGAATAAAAAAACTGTCGTCACGGGTAATATCCATGGCATAGCCCAACAGCACATCGGTCTGGGCAAGAAAGCCAAATTGTGACGTCGTATATTCTGGCACTCGATTCAGGGTAAAAAAGCCGAGACTGCTTTCAGCAAATTCCGCAGTCAATTCATTAAGGGAATCAAGACCAATCTCTTCCACCGCAAAGACCAACTTTGTATCTGCTCCGTAGTGATTGAGCGCAATCTTTGCCAGTTCACGGTAGATTTTGAGCACATACGTTGTGTCCTTTTGTATGGCGCGGTCAAATTTTCCCCGCTCTTTTAGCCACAGCCACAATGTATAAAAGCGGCGGAAAAATCTGCTGTTCAGCACAGGGCTTTCATACACTTCCCTGTCAATGGCATTGTATTCCGCAGAAATAACACGGCAACCTTTTTGGGCAAGCATCATAAAATAGGGTTCGTAATGCACTACCTGAGCAGAACACTTAGGCACAAAGATAAGCGTAGGAATAAAGTCCGCATGTTCCCCGTCTTTATCGCTATCAGCAGGTGTTTTTTCGTAGGTATAGAGCATACCAGTTATACCAGAGCGTTCAAAAAGCGTTGAGCGTTCGTGGAGTCCGCCTGTCAGCCTTCCCGTCAGCGTTGTCTTTGTTTTGACTACACCAAAATCAGCACCATAGTAGCGCACTGGCCGAAAGATAATCAGCAAGGCAATGAGCCCAAAAGAAAGCAATAAAACCAAGAGCGTGGGAATGACAAAGCGGGCATTATAATAGTCCACCACTACCCGTGCAGAAAGCCGCATGAGGGAACGAAGATTTATGATGAGCGCAAACAAAGTCAGCAGGACAAGAACGAGGGTAATACAGTCTGCTCCCCAAATGTACACGGCCAGCAGGGAAAAGGCAAAGGCTGTAGGAGCCAGAATTGCCACCGCGTCAATACGGGCGCGTTTGGTAAAAAAAATGCGTACTGAAAGCAGAAGCAACAGTGATAAAATCAGCAATTCTGCCAAAAAAGCATCATACATAGCCCAATAATAGCAAAAAATTAGCACTAATTCCATAAGATTTTAATGCAAAAACCCATATTGTATGCTATAATTAAAAAGCGAGTTTTTGAATTACCTATGGCTGAGAGCAAAAAAAAGATTACCGTTGATATTGATAAAATAAAAAGGGCAATTTACGCTGGAATTCCGCTGACTATCACCACATATACCCTTCCAAAAGAAATGGAAGACTATATGAATTCTGTTCTCGCAGCCTTTTTAAGTGAACTCAATCAGCAACAAATGATTGAATACCTCTCCTACTGCCTGAATGAGTTGATGACCAATTCCAAAAAGGCCAATACAAAACGCATCTACTTCCTGGAAAAAAAACTGGACATCAACAACAACGCTGACTACGCCGAGGGCATGAAAGAATTCAAAGTCCACACGCTGAACAACATCAACTATTACCTGCAAAAACAAAAAGAAGCCGGTCTCTACGTAAAGTTAGTCCTGCAATCCAGAAACGGCAAGATTAAAGTTGAAGTGCGAAATAATGCCGAACTTACCGTAACTGAATACAAACGCATGCACGACAAATTGAGCCGTGCCCAGCAGTACACTTCACCTGACCAGGCTTTTTCACAGATTCTTGATGACAGCGAAGGTGCCGGTCTTGGTCTGATAATTATGATTTTGATGCTGGAAAAAATCGGCCTTACCGAGGAAAATTTCCAGATTATTTGCGAGAACGGCGAAACCATTACCCGCATCATCCTGCCGCTCAACGAAACCACGCAGAAAAACATGGCGATGGTCTCCTATGAATTTGTTAAGGTTATTGACGAACTTCCCCAGTTTCCGGACACGATTGTGCGCCTGACAAAACTGATAAACGACCCCAACTCAAAAATGAGCGAAATTGCCGCAAGCATTTCAAGCGATGTGTCTCTTACCACCGACTTGCTCAAGCTGGTCAATTCCGCCGTGTTTGCGCTGGCTTCTCCCTGCCGCAGCATTTCCGATGCGGTAAAGATGATTGGCATCGGTGGCGTCCGCAATCTATTGCTTTCTGTCGGTTCTATCACAGAACTCAAGCGATTGGCTCCCGAAAGCAAGAAAGAACTGTGGTCACACGCGCATAAAGTAGCATTCTTCTCCTACAACCTCGCCCGCAACTTCTGTGCAAATGACCGGGATGTTCTGGAAGATTCATACATTTGTGGACTTTTGCATGATATGGGTAAGGTTATTTTCAACACCGCCCGCCCAGAACGAGTAGAACGCATCAAGAAAATCGCTGCTGATAAGGGTGTTCCGCTGAGCACCTTTGAAAAACTAGTTGCCGGTGTAAACCACGGAGATTTGGGCGCACTGATTGCAGAAAAATGGAATTTCCCAGACAGCATCATCAAAGTCATCCGTCACCACCATGAGCCGGAACTCGCTCCCCAGGAAGTGCGCAAGCAGACAAGCCTTGTGTATCTTGCCGACATGATGGTGCACTATGTTGACCATGAAGTTGATTACTATCAGTTTGATGTGGATGTGCTCAGACTTTTCGGCATAAAAAATGAACAGCAAGTGGCAAGAATCAGCGACCGTCTTTCCACTGCCTTCAAAAAAAACACCCCCCCCCAGCGAACCTGAATGACTAGTCCGCATCCTGCCCTGCAAGGGATTCCACCCACTTTTGCATGAGGATACCAAAGGCAACGCCTACATTGAGAGAGGCTTTAAGCCCTTTCATGGGAATGGAGACCCTGCCGTAACTGGCTCGTTCCAAGGCCTTTGGACTTACCCCCAATTCTTCTGAACCGATAATGCAGATGCCTTTTTTCGGAAAAACAAATTCTTCTATGGGAGTACCGCCAGTTTCCAGCACAAAGACAGGAATATCTTCTGGCAATTCGTCCAGACTTTTTCGCTCATAGCCCAGGGTTTCAATGCAGCCCATACTGCCGCGTTGCGCCTTGGGGTGCTCCGGGTCTGTACAAAGCGGAGAAATGTACACCTTTTCTGCCCCCATTGCTTCCGCTGTCCTGAAGACGGAGCCAAGATTAAAGGGCGAGCGGATATCTTCTGCATACACACACAGGCCAGGAAAAAAGTCCCGCTCGCGCACCAAGCCATTTTCATCCACCGGTGACTGGTGTGGCGCAATAATTAAATCCCATTCCGCAGGAAAGGTGCCGATTATGGCAAGGAGAATGTTTCGGGCACAATTGCATATGCGCTTTTCGTCCAGAGGATTCGCCGCCAAAAGTGCCTGCAATGCTTTCTGTGCTTCCGTTGAAATCTGTGGATCACGCACCACAATTTCTGCTAGGCGGCGCACATAATCGGCGCGGGGCATTTTGTATGTATATTCCATGCCCTTTTCTGCAATGCCGCAAATATCACGTTCCAGCGCGCCAAAGGTGAGCGCCAGTTTACGCCGCTTTTGTCCCGGCTCCAGCTGCCCCAGTTTGCCTATCTCTATCACAATCAGTCCACCAGATTAGTATGCCAGTTTTATCAGGGAGAACAAATCATCGCTGGTCATGCTGCGCGGCAATGAATTGATATAATCCAGCTTGCCCGCGTCCTCTGCCGCAAGGGCGAGTTGCTCGATAGAAATGTTCAAATCCTTTAGGCGGGCGGGCAGATTTGCTTTTGCGAGCCGCTGGCGAATATTATCCGCAAAGGCTTTTGCACATTCCTCAGGGCTGGCATTTTCTGCCGCTGTATTGAGCAAGTGCGTTAGTTTTGCCACGCGGTCGCTTTTGAATTGTGCACAATCCTCAATAATGTAGGGGAAGAGAATTGCCGCCGCAAGAGAACGGTTTGTCTTATAGCGCGCGTTGATGCACAGTGCCAAAAGGGATGCCACACCAATGGAACTGGTTGCACTGGCAAGAGAGGCCATACATCCGCCTTCGCTCAGCAATTCTTCGGTAGGCGTTGCAATCGTAAGCGAACGGTTTTCGTCCGTTGCATAACCCAAAATTTCCACGGCTTTTTCCGCAATCATGTCGCTAAAGAAATTCGCCTTTTGAGACAGATAGGCTTCCGTAGCCAGACACATGGATTCAATGGTCATGGATTCAACCTGATTGGCGGACAGTGTAGCCGTCATGTTGGGGTCAAAAAGTGCCAGTTTACACAGACCGTTCTGAGCCTTAATCAACTTTATCTGTGATGCACGGGAATCAGTAACAGGAACCGTGTCGGTAAATACAAAAGGATCCCTCGTGGTGGTTGGCAGACAGATAAGGGGAAGCGGCTGAGCAGAAACTGGCTTTCCTTCTACAAAGGCATAGACTTCATCAGACTCATTGTAGATTGCCGCAATCGTGCGCGCCACATTGATTGCACGTCCACCGCCAACACCAATTATGCCCTGAATATGCGACTGTCGGGCAAGGTTCAAAGCCTGCTGTATGCTTTTTGTCGTAGCACCTTCTCCCAGTTCTTCAAATACAAAAAAATCTATACCACGGTCTTTAAGGGACTGCAGGACTTTTTCATGTGATTTGACATCTTTAAGGATAGGATCTAGAACCAACATAAAACGCTTGCCGTACTGCAATGCAAATTCGCCCAGACGGCTGGTACTATAGGAGCCAAGCATAATGTTCGGTGAAATACGAAAGGTAAAGTCTGCCATATCTCTAGCATAAAGCCTTTTACACTTTGACGCAAGCACAAAAAAATCCGTGAAATGTGGAAAAAAAATCATTTTTTTGCAAAATGGACTAGCAAACTTGCCTGTTTTTTATTATTATCCCCTCTATGCGGTTTGCATAAATGCCTTGCATTCCTATCTGGCAGCGAGTTTATACATAAGGTGGTATGGTTTGTTTAATCGTGCTGACTTTATTTCCGATTCTGAGTGGAATCGTTTTATTGATTTTTCGGAGAAGTTAGAGACTCCAAATATCGTCATCAATCTTCATCAAATTAAATTCAACTACATCAAGTTGCGGGATGCCTTTCCCTATGCCCAGGTATACTATGCCGTAAAATCCAATCCAGGTGACCCTGTTATCAGCCTTTTGGATGAACTCGGCTCCAATTTTGACATTGCCTCCCGCTACGAATTGGATGCAGTTCTTGCTCATGGCATTCATCCTGACCGCATTTCCTACGGCAACACCATAAAAAAAGCCAGGGACATCAAGTATTTTTATGACAAAGGCGTGCGCATGTTCGCCACCGACAGCAAGGATGACTTGAAAAACATAGCCGAACAGGCACCGGGAAGCCGTATCTACGTGCGTGTCCTGATTGAAAACACCACTTCTGCTGACTGGCCGCTGAGCCGTAAATTTGGCTGCCACCCAGACATGGCATACGATTTGATTGTCATGGCACGGGATTTGGGTCTCACTCCTTACGGCATCAGTTTTCACGTAGGAAGCCAGCAGCGCGACATCGGTACTTGGAACGATGCTATTGCAAAAGTAAAGTACCTCTTTTCCGCACTGGAGGAAGAAGAAGAAATCCGCCTGACGATGATTAACATGGGCGGCGGTTTTCCTGCCCACTACATTCAGGCGGCAAATGATTTGCACACCTATGCCGCAGAAATCACCCGCTACCTGCACGATGACTTTGGCGATGAGATTCCCCATATTATTCTGGAACCAGGGCGTTCCCTCGTAGGAGACTGCGGCATTCTTACCAGCGAAGTAGTACTGGTGAGCCGCAAAAACAACACCGCCCTGCAGCGATGGGTCTATCAGGATGCAGGAAAATTTAACGGACTTATAGAAACCATGGATGAATCCATTAAATATCCGGTCATCAGTTCAAAAGACGGCAAAGATGCAAAAGAAGGCGAAGTGATTCTGGCCGGTCCCACTTGTGACAGCGCAGATATCATGTATGAAGACTTTAAGTACAAACTGCCCCTCTCCCTCAAGGCAGGAGACAAACTCTACTGGCTTTCAGCAGGTGCTTATACTTCCACCTATGCCAGCGTTGCCTTTAACGGTTTTCCGCCAATAAAGACATACTACATGGAATAAAAAAAAGACGGAGGCCAACGCTTCCGTCTTTTCCAAATTCTAGAATACAGGGTGTAGTAATTACAGTCCGTAACTTGCCATGATACGTTCCGCAGTTGCATTGATTACCGCAGGACTAAGGTAGTTAGGATCCTTAATCTTTTCTTTGAGTGCGGCCACCAAGTCTGCACGGACATCAGAAGTCTCTGCAGCAACCTGATTCATGTAGTAAACCTTTGCTGCTTCCTTTGCTTCGTCAGAAACACTGATTGAGTCAGGAGCAGACTTGTAGGCTGCTGCACTGCTTGTGCGTTTTGTATTCTGTACGTTGTTAAGTGGGTTCAAACCACCGATTTTATCTACGCTCATCATATCTAACCTGCCTCTACAGTTTAATTATCGGCACTTTCCTCAGAAAGTTTAACATTTTTGTTACCGGAAATGAAAATCGCGAATTCTCCGAGGATTTTATCCCTGGAAAGGAACTCATCACGCATCTCACTTGCGGTACCTTCCACAATCTCTTCGTGCAGTTTCGTCAACTCTCGGCCAACTACTACACGGCGCTCACTATCAATATCGGCCAAATCCGACAAAAGTTTAGCAATTCTAAAGGGAGATTCGTACAAAATAAACGCATCTCCTGTTGCAAGCAATTCCCTCAGTCTTGAACGCCTGCGCCCTGGCTTGGGCGAAAGGAAGCCTTCAAAAATCAGCGTCTTTCCACCTGCACCAGCCACACTCACCAGAGCGGCAAATGCACTTGGACCTGGAATGGGAACAACTGTATGTCCAGCCTTACGCGCCAGTCCTGCCAGAACCGCGCCAGGATCACTGATGCCTGGAGTGCCCGCATCGCTTGCATATGCCACTGTCTGCCCTTCGTCCAGCATTTTGATTATCCTGGCACTTGCAGACTCTTCATTCTGAGAACGGCAAGAAACCAAGGGCTTTCGTATTTCAAAATGCGTCAAAAGTTGCAGAGTATGTCGGGTATCTTCCGCCGCAATTACATCAACAGACTTAAAAGTCTCAATTGCACGAAAAGTAATGTCGCCCAAATTTCCAATGGGCGTTCCGACAACATACAGTGTAGACACAATGCTATTATATAAGGAAAAATATGAGAAAGCAAGTGATTTAAACGTAACTATTTGATAAAATGAATATTTGGAAAGGTATATGAGAAGACACAGACTGGCTGCCATTTTTTTCCTCTTGGCTTGTATAAGGGCACCACTTTTTTGTTATGACAAAATTTCTGACTATACGGTGGAAAAAATTGCTGAAATTCTACAGCCCTACGTCATCATGGGTCTGGGAGGCGAAACCGAAGCCCCCTTGCGAAAAATTGCCGCACTGGAAAAAGAGATGCTTTCTGTCCTGCAAAAGTCCGCTGTGGATTACGAACAGGAACAACTGATTTTGGAAAGCCTCTATCTGATGGAACGCCGTCACTATCAGTTTAATCCAAAGACAAAATCCCCGGAACTCAACGACTTGTTTAAGGAGCAGTTCAGGAAAAATGAACGCTGGCTCAACAGCCATGAAAATCAGCCGGTAAACAAATGGATGCTCCTTTTTACGGGAGACCTGACTTCCTGCTATATGGTGCGTTCCATGGCAGCGACAATCAGTTACGGTATGCATGTACGCCGCCTGTATGAGCGTGCTTTGGAAGAAGACCCGCAATTTGCCCTTGCCTACATCAATTTGGGCTTGTGGCGACAGTATGCTCCCAAGATTTTTGGCGGCGGAGAAGAAAGAGCCTTTGAGGAATACACCAAAGCCTTTGCCTGTGCCAAGACAGATTCAGAAAAATATATTTCCAGCCTTTATATCTCGCAATACTGGTATGAAAAGCATGATGCGGAAAAATGCGCTGACTACCTGCAGATTGCGGAAGATACCTTTCCCCAGAGCAAAGAAATTCCACTCATCAAAAAAATAAATGCCGAAGGTATTTCGCTCTTTACCTATAACCGCAATCAATCCGGCGTAGACAACGATAACTAGCCAGGGCAAACGCATTATAGATATCGTGCTTGCATATCGGCTGGACAAATGAAA
>ERZ842401.2317-NODE-2317-length-25559-cov-9.692832_pt1 | contig 25559 bp, 23 predicted proteins | sample MGYA00521270_ERZ842401 | MGnify/ENA primary metagenome ERZ842401 (study PRJEB31892, sample SAMEA3878208) | bioreactor metagenome | biome: Moose rumen | place: Sweden | collected 2011-10 | study: EMG produced TPA metagenomics assembly of the PRJEB12797 data set... | reverse complement strand
CGGCAGCAGGAACAGTACGGACGGGAGTCCTGGTTGATGCAGCTGCGGCAAAGGCTGCAGCGGAAGCCAAGGAAAAGGCACGGATAGCCGCCGAAGAGAAGGCAAAGGCGGATGCGGAAGCCAAGGAAATTCAGAAGAAAATGAACAATGCTGAATCTCAGGCAAAGAAAAATAAATATCTTGTTGACCCTAAACCTGTTGCACAACTTGCGTTGGACAAGACCCAATTTACGCCTGATGGAGATGGCGTTGACGATACTGTATTGTTGCGGCCATCTGTAACTGGTATTGATGAAGTTGCATCTTGGACTATCCTGATATCTGACAACAGAGGTAATCCATTCCGTGTATTTAAAGGTGAGGGAGAACTTCCCTCTGAAATTATGTGGGATGGACGCTCTGATGTAGGTGAAAGTGCCTATTCCTTGACGAGATATCTTGTACGGCTGCTTGTAGAACCGTCAGACAAGGAACGTGAACGAACGGGTGCAAATTATCTTACCGATTCAGAATATGTCCGCACTGGTGTGCTTGTTCAGAATGTCGCAGAAGAAGAATGGAAGATTATTGTTAATACCATTTATTTTGATCCTGACAAAGCAACGTTTAGAACGCTTTCAAAGGCTCAAATAGATTCAAACAATGAAACTGTTAAGTCTGTTGCAGAACAGTTGCTTGCCCATCCGAATGTCCTTGTTATAGTTGAAGGATATGCAAACAATGTTTCAAATACTCACCGCGAAGATATAGAAGAACTGATTCCTCTGTCTCAGGAACGGGCTGAAACCATCAAGAAAATGCTTGTAGAGCTGGGTGTTCCTGCTGACACTATTACTGCAATAGGAAAAGGTGGTGCCAATCCTATTGCGGCTTGGGAGGACAGACCGAACTGGTGGAAGAACAGACGCGTTGAATTCGTAATAAAAAAGCAGTAAAAGTATACTAAAATGAATGGCTTTTATTGTTAAAACATTATGGCTTTGATATAATGCTTTCATTATGATAGTAATGAAATTTGGTGGAAGCTCTGTTGCCAATGCAGAGCGCATTCGTCATGTGGCATCAATAATCGAAGCCTACAAGGATTCTCGTCCAGTTGTTGTTTTAAGTGCAATGGGAGATACGACTGATCATCTGTTGGAGGCTGCTGATACTGCTGTAAAAGGAACTGTAGATATTCAGAAAGTCGAGCAACTTCATTATGATACGGCAAGGGAACTTGCCATAGATGTTCCTGCAATCAAGGAGCTGCTTGATGAACTCAAGACACTTTTGACAGGGATAAGCATGCTTCGTGAACTTACCAAGCGTACCCGCGACTATCTGGTTTCTTTTGGAGAGCGCATGAGTGTGCGCATGATGTCTGCATATCTGTTAAAGAACAATATTCCTGCTCGCTTTTACGATGCATGGGATATTGGCATGGTAAGCGATTCAAATTATATGGCGGCAGAACTGTTAGATGAAGTGTGGCAAAACATTCCTGTTCATTTGAATGACTATAAAAATGGTTTGGTAAAAGAAATTCCTATTGTCACAGGCTTTATTGCAAAAGATAAAAAGGGAATTATTACTACACTCGGTCGCGGAGGAAGCGACTTGAGTGCAACTATGATTGGCGCTGCAATGGGTGCCGATGAAATTCAGACATGGAAAGATGTTGATGGAATCATGACAACGGATCCTCGTGTTGTAAAAGACGCGCGTCCTGTTCCTGAAGTAACGTATGAAGAAGCGCAGGAACTTGCCATGTTTGGTGCACAGGTTCTTCATCCGCGCAGTATGCTTCCTTGTCGCAAGACTGGTACTCCAGTCCGTGTAAAGAACAGTTACAACATAAAAAGCCCGGGATCAATCATTGTAGAGCATCATACGGGAGTTGTTCCTGCTGTAACAGCAATTACCAGTGTAAAAAATGTTTCAATCATTGATGTTCAGTCTAGCCGAATGCTTGGTGCTGCTGGTTTTCTTGCACATATTTTCAATCAATTCCTTAAGTGGAACATCAGTATTGATGTTATTGCGACATCAGAGGTTTCCGTTAGCCTTACGGTAAACAGCAAGAATGATCTGACAGGAGTCATTGAAGACGTAAAGCGTGTTGCGGATGTTCAGGTAAAAAAGGATAAGGCTATCGTTACGATTATTTGTGATGCTGCACATTCCAGCTCTATTCTTTCAAATGCGTTTTCGGCACTTGCAAAGGAAAGCATCAATGTACAGATGATAAGTCAAGGAGCAAGTAAGGTAAACATAAGTCTGCTAGTTGACAATGCAGAGGTTGATACAGTGGTGCAGGTGCTCCATGCTGCACTTTTTAATTCGGAACAGAGGTGATGTTATGAAGATTGCATTGATTGGTTTTGGAAAGATGGGACATATGCTTAAGGAAACGTCGGAATCTTTTGGACATACTGTTGTTGCTACAATAGATACAATAGCTGCTGATGCATCTGTTAAGGTTTCAGCTGGTGACTATGATGCTGTTGCATCTGCCGTAAAAAATTCTGGCGCAGAAGGGGTCATTGAATTTTCTCATCCGACAGCTGTTATGGGTAACATAGCAGCATTGCTTCCTCTTAAGCTTCCTGTTGTTGTAGGAACGACTGGTTGGAAAGACAAGGAGAAAGAAGTTGCAGGGCTTGCTGCGAAAACAGGTGGAACCATCATGCGCAGTGCAAATTTTTCCATTGGCGTGAATGTGTTCTATAAAATTGTAGAACAGGCTTCTAAGCTCATAAGTAATTTCGATGAATATGATGTCGCACTATGGGAAATGCATCATAACCAAAAGGCTGACAGTCCGAGTGGTACTGCATTAGAAATTGCAAAACGTATAATGCTCGGCAACTCAAAAAAGACTGAACTTGTGGTTGATGCTTTTCATCAGAAACCTGAATCTAATCAGCTTCACGTATCTTCTACCCGATGTGGCAGAGTTCCCGGAACTCATACGGTATTCTTTGATTCTCCTGCAGATACGATAGAATTGACCCATACAGCACGAAGCAGGCAGGGCTTTGCTTCTGGTGCTGTACATGCCTTGGAGAACCTGAAGAAATTTCTGGATGATGGTACTTTGTCCAGTGGCAAGCTGTACGGCATGGAAGATGTATTCCCCGGAATGTTCTAAATGGGGAAAAGCTGCTAATTTATTGTAAAATTCATGCCGAAAATAGAAGTGTTATGAAGTCTTTTATTTTCGGCATGGTATCAATTCTGTTCCTTCTGTTATGCTCTGTTTCCGTATACGCTGACAGTACGTACGTTGTTCAGGCTGGTGATACGTTGTATTCCATTAGTCGAAAGTTTGATGTCAGTGTTACTTCTCTACGAAAAGAAAATAATATTTCAGAAGACAATGTTATAAAAGTTGGTCAAAAGCTTTCTATTCCTGAAAAAGCATCAAATGTTGGCATTTCATCCGCAACGGCAGTGCATGGAGACTCTTCTGCTGTTGTTGCCAAAACAGGATCAAGTGCGATATCTGTTGAAGGAAAAGACATGAAACGAAAGTTTGATGTGTATACCGTTCAGAAGGGTGATACATTTTACCGCATTGCAAAAGTAAACGACATTACTGTATCCGAATTAAAGGAACTGAATGACCTTTCGGAAGACAGTATTCTTAAGGCTGGTCAAAAACTTAAGATACCGGTGAGCATTGTAGATTCTTCATTAGCCAATTTGCCTGATTTGCCATCAAATGATCCAAGAACATATTCTAAGAAAAAAGGTGATTCTTCATTGACATGGCCAGTGGAAAAACCTGAGGTAACGTACATAAAAGGAAAGGTTAGTGGAGTTCATCTTTCTGCCAAGGAAAAAGAGTCTGTCAAGTGCATCCGTGCCGGAACGGTTGTATACACAGGCAACTATCGAGGTTACGGGCAGGTAGTCTTTGTTCAGTCAAAGGCAAATTACATTTATGCGTATACAGGACTTGAGTCAATAAAAGTAAAAAACGGTGATTATGTTGTCTTTGGAGATGTGCTTGGAACTGCTGGTACTGACAGCATAAAGGGCACTTCGCAAATATCTTTCATGGTGTTTAACAAATCTGTTCCTGTAGATCCTGAAAAGGCTCCACGTGGTTGACTTTTGCACTGTCTTATGTAAAGGAGAACTCTGCCTGAAGCTTTTTCCTGTTCAGATTTTCAATGCCCTTTTGCCGAGGAAGAGTGTCCTCTATTATTTTCTTAAAGATGTCCATGCAGACGCGAGCATCATCATCAGCCCTGTGTGCGTTTTTTACCGTTATATTGAAGCGTTTGGCAAGTGATTGTAATCGGTACTGGCCTTTTTCGGCTTCCTTTATTAAGTCTGGATATGCCCACCGAGCGAGAGGCAGCGTGTCTATAATCAAATTTTTAAGATATGAATTGCGATGCTGCATCATTTCAACATTGATGAATCCAACATCAAACGGTGCATTGTGTGCAACGAGTATGGCATCTTGGCAGTATGAAAGAAAATCTGTCACAACGTCATGAGAGTTTCTGCAATTTTGTACAAGATTGTCGTCAATGTGCGTTATTTCTGTGATGTAAGAGGGTATTGGTATCGGCGGCTTTATAAGGTTATCAAATGTTTGTCCAATAATGCCGTTGCAGTCAAATTTTACAGCTCCAATTTCAATGAGATTGTCGCTTTCAGCATGTAAACCTGTTGTTTCTGTGTCAAAAGCGACAAATACTGACCCGCTGTAAAACAGACGGGCCATGTGATTGAAATCTCGAAAAAGCCGTATGGACGGCTTACTTTGCTGCATCCAAAACAGCCTTTATTTCTGATGAAATTTTATTGCATAATGCATCTGCCTCGGCTTTTGCCGCATTCAGAGCTTCATCTGTCTGTGCCGCAACAGGAACAGTACTGTTGATGTAGAACTTTATCTTTGGTTCTGTTCCGCTTGGACGTGCACTTACAATTGTCCCCCCTTCAAGGAAGAATTGAAGGACATTGCTCTTTGGCCAAGGAATAGGAGTCTTTTGGGCAGGAGATGCAGGATCAAATTCTACCTGCTGCTGTACATCGCGTATTTTTAAGACTTTTTTTCCACCCAGCGTTTTCAAACCTTCCTCCCGAAGTTTTGTCATGATTCCTTTCATGATGCCTGGACCTGTTACACCCTCAAAATATTTGCTGATGGATCGATCTTCAAAGTAGCCGAACTTCTTGTACATGTCATTCAAGTGTTCGAGCAGACTTTTGCCCTGGCTTGCCCAGTAAAGTGTCATTTCTGCACACATTGCTGCTGCTGAAACTCCATCCTTATCTCTTACTTCCGTTTCAACAAGATAGCCGTAGCTTTCTTCAAGACCAAAAGCATAGTGCTCTTTTCCTTCTTTTTCCATCTGACCTTCGTCAAATGCAATCCATTTGAATCCTGTAAGGCATTCCTTTATTTTTACGCCGTAGTTCTTTGCAACTGCATCTACAAATGGACTTGTAACGATTGAGCGGATAAGAACTGGATTTTCCGGCATTTTGTTGAATTCCTTCTTTGAAAGAAGGACATAATCTGCAAGGAGTGCTCCCATCTGGTTTCCTGATACGAGGACATACTTTCCGTTTTTATCAGGAAATGCTGTACCGAAACGGTCTGCATCAGGATCCGTTGCCATGACGACATCTGCTTTTTCTTTTTCTGCCAGTTCTACGGCCATTTTGAGTGCAGGTGCTTCTTCTGGATTTGGTTTTTCAACGGTAGGAAAGTTTCCGTCTCCTTCTCTCTGCTCTGGTACTGTAATGACATTAAGTCCAAGATCTCCCAAAACCTTTTCAACATGCATTGCACCAGTTCCGTGCAGAGGAGTGTACACAACCTTAACACTGCTTGCTTTTTCCTTGATGAGTTCAGGGCGGTAAAGGTTTTTCTTTATCATGTCTTGGAATTTTTCATCGATTTCCTTGTCAATGAGAATGATTTTACCAGATTTTATGGCTTCTTCTTTATCAATGAGCTTTACTTCTTTTACAGCATTTACTTCATCGATGATTCCCTTGTCATGAGGCTCTACGACCTGGGCACCATCGTTCCAGTATGCCTTGTAGCCGTTGTATTTAGGAGGGTTGTGGCTTGCAGTAACAACGACACCTGTCTGACATCCAAGTACTCTGATTGCAAAACTCAACTCTGGCGTTGGGCGAAGTGCGGTGAAGAGGTATGCTGTGATGCCGTTTGCAGCAAAAACCCGTGCTGTTATGTCTGAAAATTTATCATGATTGTGGCGGCTGTCATATGCAATGCATGCTTTCAGCGAACCTGCTGCAGCTTCTTTCGGAAAAGCTTTGATTATGTAATTTGCGAGTCCCTGTGTTGCTTTCGAAATGTTAAGAGTGTTCATGCGGTTTGTTCCACCACCCATAACACCGCGGAGTCCACCTGTTCCAAATTCAAGGCTCTGGTAGAAACGGTCTTCGAGTTCCTTCATGTCTTTTTTTGCAACAAGCTCTTCTACTTCCTTGCGGAATGATTCATCTTTTTCTTCTGCAATATACTGTTTTGCGAGTTCAAGGATTTCTTTTTCTTCCATAAAAGTTTCTTCCCCTTTTCTAGTATTGTTCTAAAATTATAGCAGATTTACTAAAGTTGTGCTACGACTTTGTTCTGGCATTGGAGAAATATTGAAGTCTTTTATGGAAAGGTACATGAAAGGAAAATAAAAAAGACCTCTATACAGAGAGGTCTTTTACGGTCCCTACGGGAATCGAACCCATCTTTAAAGATTGAGAATCTTTCGTCCTAGCCGATAGACGAAGGGACCTATTGCTAATGCAATTTTTGCAAACAGAATAAGATACAATATCTTTCATCTGCATGGCTAATACATATTTACACAGAGAGCAACTCACTATGCAAACTTGCTAAATCGAAAAAAAAAGCCGGCTTAACAGTCAGCTTTTTATTCCCCAAGGAGGATTCGAACCCCCACAATCAGAACCAGAATCTGAGGTGCTACCATTACACAATCGGGGATTGCAATGTGATGTAAACAATATATAGTGGTAGAAAAAAAATGTCAAGTGCTTAACGAAAAAATTGTAGAAAATCATAACAAAAAGTGTGGGTATAATGGGGAAAATGTTCGGTTTCATGTCATGAAAACGGGAGAATGTGAGATTTGAATCTGGATGATTTTTTAGATGTTCCCAAAAGACCCTGAAAAAGAGTATTGACTTTATAATGTAATACTGTATATAATTACATCATGGAATGGGATGATGCAAAGAATCAAGAGAATATCAGAAAACATGGTATTTCTTTTGATCTGGCACAGGCAGTATTTGATGACCCGAATGCCATTGAATACTACGATAAAGAACATTCAACAGCCGATGAACAAAGATATGTCTGTATAGGTGACATCGGTGGATTTGTGGTTGTTTTTGTTGTCTATCAGGACAAAAAAGGCAATATCCGTATGATTTCAGCTCGCGGTGCAGAGCCAAAGGAAAAGGAGGTTTATTATGAACATCTCAAAAGAACAATTGGATGCCGTTAAAAACTTCAAGAACACGGATTTTTCCGACTGTCCAGTTTTAACGGATGAACAGCTTGCTCAGATGCAACCGTGCCACATTGTAGCAAAATCTTCTATGTGGAAGCCTAGAACTGAAATCTTAAACATGCGTATTGATGCTGATGTCCTGGCAGGTCTCAGAAATACAGGCAAAGGATGGCAGGCTAGGGTAAATGATTATTTACGCCGTGGCTTGATAACTAATTCAATATGAAAAAATGTCTGCTGAAATATAACCTTCTTTACATTTAAGGTGTATTATATTTATAGCATACACAAAATAAAATCAAACAATAAGGAGATTGTTATGAAAAACATCAAATCAATCCGTGCAGTCATCATGCTTGCACTTTTATCTTCCGTATTCATCTTTGCCGCATGTGCAAAGGATAACGGAACTAAATTAACTGAAAAGGATGTCGTAGGTACATGGGGTGTAGTTGAGGACCTAGATACTACCTTTACATTCTATAAAAATAATACGTTCATAATACCTGGTTCTATAAATGAAAGAAAAGGAACATCATGGTCCTTAGCTTACGAACAGCTGGATGATAGTTATGCATCCTACTTTAACCTTAATGATAAGGAATATGTCGTAACAATGAAATGTGAAGTAGAAACAACAAAATTTGTCCTTATAAAAAATAAAGAAGGTTCCTATCTGATAGCATACAACGACAGCATAACAGGAATGAATTTCAATGACGATTATGTCATGCAAAAAATAAAATAAAACAAAAAAGAGGTTCTTTTCAGAACCTCTTTTTTTATATCCTAAACTTCTGCTATTTCAGGTTTCTTTTCAGAAGAAGCTCCGCTTCCGCCGCCACTTCCGCCTCCGCTGTTACTTCCACCACCTCCGCCGTTGCCAGTACCATTCTTAGCAGAAGCCGCCTTAAGCTTTGCCTGATGTGCTCCATTCGGATTGTTCTTGTTATCGCGAAGGGCTGCAACTCCGTCTATCTGTTTTGCCCTGTTACGCTGATACTCGCTTGCACCGAAATGCTTTGTAAACGAATCCTTTACACGGCTTCCTATATCGCTTCCGACATTACCGAAAGCAGCCTTGACCATCGTACCCTTGCCAAACCCGCGTGCAGCGGCTGACATTGCACCGTTTCTTGCAGACATTACACCTGTAGCTCCTGTCCTTATTCCAGCGGCAAGGCCTTTCCCTCCCATCTTTGTTGTCATAGCGGCGATTCCTGCATCGGCAGTGACAGCTCCAACTCCGCGGACAAACTCATTCATACTCATGACAGGAGAACCTGATGCAATTGTCTGTGCCAGGCTTGGAGCGTGACTTGTAAAGATGAACGTGAGTAGTCCCGTAAAGATTCCCAAAAGTACCCCTTTACTTTATTTCAAATTGCGGTATAATAAACAAAATATGTAATAGTGTTCTATGTAATAATGGTGCAGAATGGACGAGAAATTGAAAAATAGTAATGTGCAGACTTTTGATGAGCTTTCAGGAAAAATAAGCAAGGAAGAGCGTCAGAAAATACTAAACTCAATGGATGGTCAGAAAAGTGACGATAGGGAGCTTTTTGCTGGCAAAACAAAGATGTCTGTACAGAAGCTTGATGAAAAAGCGGAATTTGAACAGCGTCTAAAACGTCAGTCTCTGCTTCAGAAGATTTATTTGTGGATTTATTCGATAATAACATCTTCCTCTATGGAAGAAGCGTTTAATATGACGCTGGTAAAAAAAATTGCCCGTGATGTTGAGTATCATTATCCTTCCCTTATACAGTATCGCAAGAAATTGCTATACGGAGAATTTTACGAAAAACTCCTGCAGCTTAAGAGTGCTATAGATTTTTTTGCTCCGCATCTCGAACAGTATGCAGCAAATCCTGCAGCATTCATGGTGACGCTTGGTCATGTAATCATGCCAGAATATGAAGAAAAACTGAAATCTTCTTGTGATCCTTTTGTTGTTCCATTGACCGAACCGTTGTTGAAGGAAAAGCGTAATGAATTTTTTCAGGCATTAAGTGTCAATTTACAAAATATTCCTGATGAACATCAAAAGGAAATGTATCGGTATGCCCGAGGTATTTTTTGGCTTAATGAATTTGTAAAAATGCCTGTCGATAAAATCATTTCCAAATTCTCAATGACAGAAGACCATGTTTGTGCCTGTCTTTTCAGTTTTGTCAAGCTTGATTTTGCTAAACTTGCAAAAGTCATGTTCAATTATGTACAGTTTGATGAACATTTGCTTGATGCTTTTGTAGTTGTCATGCAGGATGGTGGCTCTCAGTGGAATTCTGAGCCTGTAGCTGACAATGGAGAAGAGGCTCACAAGGAATTTTATACATCTGCACGATTGCATGTTTCCATGATTGAAGCATTTCTTGACGCTGTCCCCATGTCTAAGGTTTCGAAAGTCGTGATGGAAAACTCTTTGTATACTCCCGATGCCATGAGTGGCGGCGAAAACTGGCTAGAATTGTATACGGAACAATGGAAGCAGAATTTCAAGGACAGGGTTGTCCAGCGTGAACGTGATTATACAAAAGAACTGTTGAAGCAGAAGATGATGTCAGTGTTTAAAGTTGCAACATTTCCTTTGTTTCCATTTCGTCCGTGGGAAAATGTGGGTTCCCTTTCGTTCAAATATGAATATTCTCTTGGATTTGTGAATTTCTTCGTAAAGCAACGGTATTCTGCGTATATGACGATTTTTAAGGCAATATCGTTGGAAGGACAGTTTGCCATAAAGGATAATGAGAGGGAATTTACGGAAGCCGTTGATGCATTTATGGAAGTGAACAGTGCGTTGGAGCTTCTTGCAAATCAGCTGTCTGCAGCTGGAGAATATGGAATTGAGTTTTCAAAATATGAAGTGTATGAAACTCCAACAGATGAAATTTCAAAGAAACTGAATTTGATTTTTACAAGTCTTGAAGATGATGCTTCTTCAATATGCAAGGATTTCCGCAGGCTGTGCCATAGGATGGTCATGCTTTTGACTGGATTCGTTTCTGATAAATATGTTGGAAAATATGGTGCAATCATGAATTTGCGCAACATGCAGCGAAGAATGGGCGATTTTTATCAGATGGTTGTTGATGCACGAGATTGTTTTAAGGATGCGTATGATATGTCGTTGCAGCTGGATGAAGTTGAAAATCCAAAGGTTTCTGCATAATGTTGAATCCTGATTCGTATATTACAGGATCATTTTATTTGGGCGGTAAGCTTTTGACCAATGCTCCAAAATGGGGAATGAGTCTGAGGCAGGCTGGAAACATGCGGTTCCGATGGAATGAAACAAATCCTGTTCGCGATGCTTTTTTGAAACAGGTTGCAGGAGCTGATCATTATATTGTTCCTGTGGAATTGATTCATTCTAAAAAAGTGTATACTGTTTCGCGGCAAGAAGATACTGCTGGCTGCAAGGGAGACGGCATCATAACTGCGAATGCCGAGCTTGTACCTGTGGTTACTGCAGCGGATTGCATGCCTATTTTCATGTATGATGTCAAGACAGGAGTGTTTGGTGCCTTGCATTCTGGATGGAAAGGAACTGGCATCGTAAAGGAAGCTCTGCTTCAGGCACATAAAGATTTTGGTTCAGACGTACGCGATTTTTGCATTGTAATGGCTCCCCATATCCATGAGTGCTGCTACATGGTTGATAATGCACGGGCTGATTATTTTAAAACAACATTTACACCTTCGTGCATTCGGGCTGTACAAGGCTATGTTTTAGGATCTCGCGAGTCGGCAGAATATGCCCTTTCGCTTGCAGATGCGAATGTCCATGTTTTGAAAGAGCTTGGAATTCCCGAAGATAATGTCTATATATGTAGTGAGTGCACCTGTTGCAATGAAAAATTTGGATCATTCAGGCGTGAAGCTGTTTCTGGCGGTGGTCTGTTTACTGTTCAGGCGGCCTGGATAAAATGGTAAAAAAGTATCTTTTTTTGTGTTAAAGTTGTTCTGATTAAAAAATAAATCAAATAAAAATTGCATTATTGTTCTTTCTATGATAAAACAGGATGAATGGAGATAATAATGCTGCAATTGCATGCATCTGTTCATAGGTTTTCTATTGCATAAATATAAGCAAGATTGTATATTATATGCATAAAATTTCATTTTTATAGAGGACTTTTATGAAAGATAAGGTTATTCTTGCTTATTCAGGTGGTTTGGATACAACAGTCATTATTCCTTGGCTTAAAGAGAATTATGATTATGACGTAATTGCTGTTTGCATTGACGTTGGTCAGGGCGATAATTGGCCTGTAATCAAAGAACGTGCACTTAAGACTGGAGCTGCTGCATGTTATGTTGTAGACGCTCGCGAGGAATATTGCAAGGAATATGTATGGCCTGCCGTAAAGGGTAACTGTGTCTATGAAGATGAGTATCTTTTGGGTACATCTACGGCTCGTCCTCTTATTGGAAAGATTCTTGTCGAATATGCCCGTCAGGAAAAAGCAGTTGCAATCTGCCACGGTGCAACGGGAAAAGGCAATGATCAGGTGCGCTTTGAAATGGCAATGAAGGCTTTTGCCCCTGATCTGAAGGTGATTGCGGCATGGCGTGATCCAAAATGGACATTGCAGAGTCGTGAAGATGAAATGAAATTTCTTGAAGACAGGAACATTCCTGTTCCAATGAAAAAGGCAAATTCATACTCTTGTGATGAAAATATCTGGCACATCAGCCATGAAGGTCTGGAACTGGAAGAAACAGAAAATGAGCCGAAATGGGAAAATATGCTCAAGGAAACAAAGCTTCCAGAAGAAAGCTCTGATGGAGAATATGTAAAGATTGACTTTGTTGCTGGTGAAGCTGTGGCGGTAAACGACAAAAAAATGTCTCCACTTGAAATTATGCAGGAGCTTAATGCTATCGGCGGAAGAAACGGAATCGGTGTCATTGACCTTGTAGAAAACCGTGTTGTTGGCATGAAGAGCCGCGGTGTATATGAAACTCCAGGTGGAACAATCCTTATGTATGCTCATGAACAGCTTGACCATCTATGCCTTGATCGCGATACTTATCATTTTAAGCAGCATGTAAGCCTTCGTGAAAGTGAGCTTATTTATGATGGAAAATGGTTTACAAGTCTGATGGAAGGATTGATGGCTTTCCAGGACAAGATTGAAGAAAATGTGACTGGATGGGTAAAGCTCAGATTGTACAAGGGTACTATGAGGGGAGCTGGAAGCTCTTCTCCGTACAGCCTGTACAATGAAAGCATTGCCAGCTTTGCAACTGGTGATTTGTATGATCACAAGGATGCCGATGGTTTCATCACCTTGTTTGGCTTGCCTTCAAAGGTTCGTGCTATGATGGAACAGAAGTCTGGCAAAGGTCAGGCCGTCATTAACAGTGATAAATTAAAGAAGCGCCCAACCGAATAAACGGTAAGGAAACTTTGGAAAGTTTTTTTTCAAAGTTTCCGCACTATTGTTTCCGGTGTTTGGGCAAATATATGTAAGGAGTTATATATGAAAGAAAGAAAAAGCGGTGTGCTATTGCATATTACTTCTTTGCCAGGAACACCGGGAATAGGAACTTTGGGCGGTCAGGCATATCGTTTTGTAGATTGGCTGCATGATGCTGGACAAACATTATGGCAAGTCTTGCCTCTTGGTCCTACTGGTTATGGAGACAGTCCATATGCGAGTTTTTCTACATTCGCAGGAAATCCTCTCCTTATTGACTTGGATGATTTAGTAGAGCGAGGCTGGACGTCAAAAGAATCTATTGTTCCCCCTGATTACATAACTTGTGGCAATACTGTAGATTTTGGTTCCGTCGTATGGTGGAAAATGCCGCTTCTGTATGGATGTGCGGCTTATTTCTTGAAAAACTGTAGTCAAAAAGACAGGATTGCCTATGAAGCATTTAAAAATGACAATTCATCTTGGTTGAATAATTTTGCAGATTACACGAGCATAAAAAAATTTTATGATGCACAAGCTCAGAAAGAAGGTGTATCTGGCATTGCATCCATGTGGAATCAGTTTTGGCCAAAGGATTTGGCATCACATGACATGACAGCCGTGTCAAAATGGGATGCTGAGCATACGGAGGATATTGAACAGATAAAGGTTATTCAGTTCTTTTTTAGCACACAGTGGCAGGCTTTAAAAAAATATGCAAATTCTGTCGGAATAAAAATCATTGGAGACATTCCGATTTTTGTAGCTGCCGATTCTGCTGATGTATGGTCAAACAGGCAGTTCTTTCAGTTTGATGACAAGACACTTTTGCAGAAAACGTGTGCTGGAGTACCTCCTGACTATTTTTCTGCGACTGGACAGTTGTGGGGAAATCCCCTGTATGATTGGGATGCAATAAAAAAAGACGGGTATTCTTGGTGGATTAACCGCATCCAGCACATGCTTTCGTTGGTTGACGTCATACGAATAGATCATTTCAGAGGTTTTGAGGCATATTGGAAGATTCCGTATGGTGCGCCTACTGCCATAAAAGGTGAGTGGGTTAAAGGTCCTGGAAAAGATTTGTTCGATGCAATAAAATCCAAGCTAGGTGATTTGCCGATTATCGCCGAAAATCTTGGTGTCATTACAGATGAAGTTGAACAGATTCGTACGGACTGTGGTTTTCCTGGCATGAAAATATTGCAGTTTGCTTTTAATAATGATGCGTGGTCGGCTGAAAGTTCAGAAAATAAGGATTTGCCTCATAATTATGTCAGTCCTGACAATATAGTGTATACTGGAACGCATGACAATGATACGACTGCGGGATATTTTGCTGCATGTTCAGAAGAATGCCGTCAGAGTGCACGGGATTATTTTGGCCTTGTTGGTGATGGCCATTCCGATTCAGATGTTGAAAATTTGACACGTGCAATGATTCGTGCAGCCTTTGCTTCTACAGCACAAACATGCATCATTCCTTTGCAGGATGTGTATTGCATTGGCACGGAGGGGCGCATGAACATGCCTTCAACAACTGGTACAAACTGGGCATGGCGCATGCCAGATAATCTTCTTGATGATGCCGGTGCACGGTATCTTAAGCATTTTTCCGTTTTGTACGGAAGAAATGTTCCTGCAAAAAAATAAGGCATCCACTAAATAAGCTTGTACATGTTAAGAAAAGGCTTTTGTAGAAATGAAATGCTTTTCATTCTGCAAAAGCCTTTTTATTTTGATATGCATTACTACTTGACGTGATTTTAAAAACAATTCATAATATAAGTCACTTATTTTTAAGGAGTCCTATCGTGCCTTGTGGAAAGAAAAGAAAGCGCGCAAAAATAGCTACACATAAGCGTAAGAAGATGCTTAGACGTAATCGTCATAGAAGCAAGTAATGTGTAACTGTTGTGCACCGAATCAGAGGATGTAAATCCTTAGCGGCCGGGTCTTTCCCGGCTTTTTTAATTTAATCGAAGTATTAAGGAGTTTTCTATGCTTCTGCAAACAATACATTCTCCTGAAGATTTAAAAAAATTACCGGAAAAAAAATTAAAAATCCTTGCACAGGAAATGAGAAACAAGATTATTGAAGTTGTTGGACACAATGGAGGTCATCTTGCCAGTAATCTTGGTGTCATTGAACTTACCATTGCCCTTCACAGAATCTTTAATAGCCCTCAGGATGCCATTATATGGGATGTAAGCCATCAGTCATATCCTCATAAACTGTTGACAGGTCGATATGACATATTTTCAACATTGCGGACAAAGAATGGCATGTCGGGGTTTACGAGAATTTCAGAAAGCCCTCATGATTATTTTGATGCAGGACATGCGTCTTCTTCCATTTCATCTGCATTGGGTCTGCTTGCGTCTTGGAAACTTCAGGGAAGAAACGATAAGGTTGTCGCCGTGATTGGTGATGGTGCCTTGACCGGAGGTATGGCGTATGAAGGGTTGAATCATGCTGGACAGCTTGCAGAAAACCTCATTGTCATTGTCAATGACAACCAGATGTCCATAAGCCCCAACACGGGGTCAATATCCCGCTATCTTTCTCATCTTACAATGTCTGTGTATTATCAGACGCTCCGATACAAAATAGACCGCTTTGTCGATAAAATTCCGTATTTCAATAGATTTCTTGGCAAGCTTATTTTCCGTCTGAAACGCGGACTGAAAGGATTGTTGCTCACCAACAATCTGTTTATTGATTTGGGATTTGAATATGTTGGTCCCTTGAATGGACATGACATTGAACAGATGGAACGGACGTTGCAGCGCGTAAAGAAAATGCGAAGACCTGTTGTCATGCATGTCGTTACCAAAAAAGGCAAAGGCTACAGTCCTGCAGAAAATGATCCTGCATCGTTTCATGGTGTTGGTGCTTTTAACATCATGGACGGCGTAATGGAAAAATTTGATACGCTCAGTTTTACAGAAGCATTCAGCCGCAAGATTGTAGCTCTTGCTGAAAAAGATGATAAGATTGTCTCCATTACGGCAGCAATGTCCAAGGGAACTGGACTCGATGCTTTTTCAAGACATTTCAAGGATCGCTTTTTTGATGTAGGCATTGCCGAAGAGCATGCTGTAACGTTTGCAGGAGGACTTGCTGCGGGAGGTCTTGTACCTGTTGTTGCCATCTATTCAACGTTCATTCAGCGTTCCATTGATCAAATTATAGAAGACATTGCATTGCAGAACAGGCATGTTGTCTTGGTATTTGATCGTTGTGGTGCTGTTCCTTCTGACGGTGAAACGCATCAGGGAATCTTTGACATCAGCCTTTTACGTCCTATTCCCAACATGACGATATTGTCCATTGTGAGCGAAGCTGACTTGGGAATATGCTTGGAGTGGGCTCTGCATGAAGCAAAAGGACCCGTCGCCATCCGATGGCCAAAGCTTACCTGTCCATCTGAGCTGCCTGTTTTCGCAAAAGATATTCTTGTGGGGAGAGGATTGCTCTTGCACAGTGATGAATTTGCACCTGCAGTTAGCGCAACGCTTTCATCTGAACTTGAGCGCAGGAAAAAAAAATCCGTAAAAAAACTGTTGTTTGTATGCACGGGAAGCATTTACAGCGAGGTACGTACTGCTGCCAGATCCATTTTACTGAAAGGAATTCCTTCCGACATATTCATAGTGCGTTTCATCAAGCCCTTTGATGAAAGTTATTTTGTTTCCATTGCTCGTCAGTATGATTATGTTGTGTTCGTGGAAGATGGGGTGCGTATTGGCGGTATAAGCGAGTATCTAGACGTTGTCCTGCATAAAAATGCATATACGAGTTTGCTTCAGACAAAAGTATTTGCATTCCCTGATCATTTTACGACAAATGGAAGTCGCGCACAGATTCTAGAAGAAGCAGGACTCGATCCTGAATATATTGCAAATGCTGTACTTTTGGATATAGGAAAAACGGATGTCAGGAAAAACGCTAAAGCTAAGTAAAGCAACTATCTCTACAGAACGTCCCGCTTTTATCATGGGAATTGTAAACGCAACTCCGGACAGTTTTTTTTCTGGTAGCCGAGGCGGAGCAGACAAGGCCTTGCAGTTGATAGAAGAAGGTGCAGATATTATCGATATAGGAGGAGAGTCCACCAGACCAGGAGCAGATTATGTATCGGAACAGGAGCAGATTGAAAGAATCGTTCCTGTCCTTCGTGAAATAAGAAAACATTCATCTGTTCCCGTTTCCATAGATACTCGCAGCAAGTCTGTCATGGAAGCTGCCTATAACGAAGGTGCGGATATTGTCAATGATGTTTCCTCTCTGGAAGACAGTGCCGCTTTGGGGACTTTTGCTGCAGAAAAAAAACTTCCTGTCATTTTGATGCACAAACGGGGCATTCCACAGAATATGCAGCATGACACATCGTATAAGGATGTTTTTGCAGAAGTAAGCAATTATCTTTCAGGACGAATTGCGTATGCTACCAGTTTAGGCATTGCACAAGACAAAATCATCATTGATCCTGGCATTGGATTCGGAAAGAATCTTGAGGCTAATGCGGTGCTGATTTCTCGATGCGGGCAGTTGTGCGGAGGAGCATATCCTGTATTGATGGCATTATCCAGAAAAACATGCATTGGGGAAATGACGGGCGAAGCTGTAGAGGACAGGCTGTATGGAACGCTTGCTGCTGATATTTTTGCGGTTTTAAATGGTGCCTTTATGGTTCGCGTTCATGATGTAAAACCTTGCCGTAATACGCTTGACGTGCTAAAATCATTGATGGAGTAAAAGCGGTGGAACAACTTCAATCTTTTTTGCATATCTATGAAATGTTTTTAAAGCCTGTCATTGAAATAGGAATTTTGGCTTTCCTTTTATATAAAGCATATAAAATAATAATGGGAACAAATTCTGCCCAGATTTTAAAAGCAGGTGTCTTGATTGGAATGTGCTATTTTCTGGTCAAGATATTTAATTTCAAGACTCTGGAATGGCTGTTTGATAAAATGCTGCTGGTATTTGCCGTTGGCTTTGCAATTGTATTCCAACCTGAAGTCCGAAAGATGTTCCTTAAACTGGGGCAGACAAACCTTTTTTCTCCGGGAAAAAAAACAAAACATACCTTTGTTGATGCTGCTTTGATAGCAGCTGATGCACTTTCCAAAAAAAGGCGCGGCATGATTTTGATATTCCAGCGGCAGACAAAGCTTGACAATTTCATGCAAAGCGGTGGTACAAGGCTTGATGCAAAGCTGTCTTCTGCCTTGCTTGTCACTATTTATGGCCACGATACACCCCTTCATGACGGTGCCTGCGTTGTCAGGGAAGGCAAAATTATTTCTGCAGGATGCTTCCTTCCGCCCAGCGAGCAGTACGACATAAAAAAGACCTTTGGTTCTCGGCATAGAGCTGCCCTTGGTATCTGCGAGGTGAGCGATGCTGTGGCACTTGTAGTGAGCGAAGAAACGGGAGCTATCAGTCTTGCCTACGATTCCCAGCTGCACTATGATTTGACACGGAGCGAACTGGTTCGCATTTTGGAAAAACTACTGAACATTGGTCAAGAAGACAAGACAATTGAGGATTCCATCGATGAACAAAAGACATTCTAGCGGAAACAGTTTTGAAAAACACGAAAAAACAAAGTTTGAGCAGTTTAAGGAGCTTGTATTATCCGATTTGCGCATAAAGATTGTCTGCATTTTCATTGCCTTTCTTATTTGTGTGTTTTATCAGATTAATTCATTTGGGGCAGAAACGTATACAGTTCCCCTTGATGTAAAGTCTTCTGACGTCATAATGGTCGAAGCTGGCTCAAAAGTTCCAAAGGTTGTCGAAGTAACGCTTACGGGAAACAGAAACATTCTTTCAAACATATCATCGGACAATCTTTCTGCGCATGTTGACATAAGCTCAAAGGTAAAAGCTGGTTCGTATGATTTTTTTGTGGAAGTTGTTCCTGACGAAAGGGTATTGCAACAACTGCATCCCCTGCAGATATCCGTAAAGCCTGAAAAAGTGACTCTTTCTGTGGAAGAGGAAATGATGGGCTATGTAAAAGTTGTTCCAACCCTGTTGGGGCAGCCTGCCCATGGATATGAACAGGTTTCTGTTGCCGTTGACCCGACAACCGTAGAAGTTCATGGTCCAAGAAGCGTCATTGAAAATCTGGAAAGCATACAGACGGAAGCCGTAAACATTGATGGTGTTTCCAAGAATGTAACGGAAGAAAATGTTGCCCTTTCCGATGTCAATAGCTTTGTTGAAGTTTCCGACAAGTCCGTTTCTGTTACCGTTGACATTCAGTCCATATCTGAAAGAAAAACGATTACAGGTCTTGTCGTTGAATATGATTCGTTGGATTCCGACTATTCAATTGTAACGAAAGCTCCTTCTATGGACATAACAATTAGGGGCAAGCTGCTTGACATAGAAAACCTGCGGAGAAATGACTTTTCGGCAAGTGCAAACTGTTCTGCTGTTGATGGCGAAGGTAATTTTCTTGTTCCTATATTTGTATATGCACCCGAAAATGTGCAGGTAGTCTCACAGACACTGGAATCTATTTCCGTTAAGGCAATTCGCAAGAATGTCGATGTGGAAACGGACATCAGTGAACTTTGATTGGATTTGTGCGGATGATTTATGGAATTGGCTGTGACATTGTAAAAGTTTCTCGGTTTGCCAAATGGGTAGCAAACAGTTCCCTCATTAATCGTTTTTTCAATAAAAATGAAATTCTGACTGCCGATTCTTGCAGCATTCAGAGAAAGTGCGAATATTATGCTGTTCGGTTTGCGGCAAAAGAATCTTTTTCAAAAGCATTAGGAACAGGTTTGAAAGGATTTGAACTTACCGATATATATATTGAAAAAGATGCAGACGGCAAGCCTTCTTTGCGCATAACGGGGAATGCTGCTGTTGAACTTGAAAAGAATTGTGGGAAAGATGCACGTGTTCACGTGTCTTTAAGTCACGAAAAAGAATATGCGGTTGCATACGTAATAATAGAGCGGGGGTAAAATATGGTAAAAAGTCCAAAGGTAGACGAAGGTGAAAAGAAGCCTGCGATAACATATTGGACAAAGGAAAAGGTTACGTGTCCTGTATGCGGAAAACAGTTTGATCAGGAAGTAATGCACAAGGGTGGCGGACGTATGATTGCAGGCAAACTGACGGATGAACTTCACCGCATTTTTGAGCCTTCAAAGAAATTTGGCAGGGTGTATCCTTTGATTTACGATGTAGGATGCTGTCCATTTTGCAATACGGCATTCTATTGGAAAGATTTTAACGAAATGAAAGATACTGCATCTCTTGACCGTATTAGAGATGACGAAGACAATCGCAAAAAAGCAGTTGAAACAATATTCCCGTATTTCAATACAAAAGGCAATAAGACTCTTTTTGATGGTGCTGCGGCATATTATGCAGCATTGCTATGCTATGAAAAGGTAGACCTGGCGTATGCTCCATCCTTTAAGCGGGCCATGACATCCCTGCGTCTTGCTTGGCTGTGCAAGGATTTGGATACTGTGTGCCCTGACCATAACTACGGCTACATTGCGGAAGTGTTTTATCGCAAGGCTCTGTTCTTTTATCAGCAGACAATGGTAAACGAAACGGCACGCCTTGAATCCATTGAATCCCTTTCCTATCTTGGTCCTGATATGGACAAAAATTACGGATACGATGGTGTTTTGTATCTGTGCGGATTGCTGGAATATAAATATGGCCAGCGGGAAGACGAAAACATGCGCCTTAAAAAGCTCAGCGATTTTAAAAGTGCCATAGCACGTCTTTTCGGATTGGGAAAGTCAAGTAAAGAAAAACCTGGACCATTGCTTGAAGTTGCAAAGAATCTGTATGACGACATGTCTAAGGAACTTTCTTCGAACAATATTTTCGGTGACGATGACTAACATTCTCCTTACAATCTCCTATGATGGTACGGATTTTTGCGGCTGGCAGCGGCAGGATAAGGCTGCTGAGGGGCAGCCCGTCCGCACCATACAAGGGGAAATAGAACATGCCTTGGAAAAAATGTTCCGCTGCCACATAAACGTGTATGGCAGTGGACGCACTGACAGCGGTGTCCATGCCGCTGGACAGGCTGCTAATTTTTTATCTCCTGTCGATTCCATCCCCGAAAAAAATTACGTTCGTGCCTTGAACGGACTCTTGCCTCATGACATACGCATCATGGATGCCTGTAAAGTGAGCGATGACTTTAATGCTCGCTTTAATGCAACCTCCAGAATGTACCGTTACTTTATTCATGCAGAATCTGTGCCGCTTGCAAAAGACACGCGGTATGTGTGGTGCATTCCAAACCGTCCTGACGTAGACAGGTTGAATGAAATGTGCTCCTTTCTGCACGGGGAACTTGACTGTGCAACGTTTGCTGCAGCAGGCGATCAAAGCCTTTCCACGAAAAGGTTCATTGACAGTGCCCGTTTTTTTGTGGACAGTTCCGATAAAGACATGCTTGTGTTTGAAATAGAGGCGAATGCTTTTTTATGGCGCATGATTCGCTCCCTGACGGGAACTCTCATTCAATGTGAGCAGAAAGGAAAAAGTGCTTTGCATTTTAAGGAAATTCTAGATAGCTGTGATCGCCGGCGAGCCTTGATGACAGCTCCTCCAAACGGACTTTTTTTATGGAAAATCAGGTTTGACGGCATACGCCGCCATGTGTAGTCGCGTGCGTGCGGCATGAAAGCTGCATTTATGCTACATTCTCGTGACATCGATGCGGCTTGCATGCGACATCGATGTCTACAGCATGTTGACTGGATCAACGTCAACTTCTATGTAAACATTCTGCTGCACCGAATAGTTCCAGATAAGGTTTGCCGCCATTTTTTGCAATGGTGCAATCGCTTTTCCGCGCAACAAAATCTGGTACCGGTAATTTTTTGCAATCATTTCCAGTGGACATTCAGCAGGTCCCAAAATATCTACATCTTTTGTTCGTGTTTGTGCAAGAATCTGATATGCACCTAGTGCCGCCTGCTCGGCAGCCTTAGCAACTGCGGAGCGGAACACAAGACGAAGCAGTCTGCTGTACGGCGGAAAATGAAGTACTTTACGTTGCTGCAGTTCATTTTCATAGAATGCATCCGTGTTGTTGTGCACCGCCATGTCAATGGGGGGCATGTCCGGAGAAAAACTCTGAACGATTACTTTTCCGTCTGGAAAGTATCGACCTGCCCGGCCCGCCACTTGCGTAATAAGGGAAAATGTTCTTTCTGATGCCCTAAAATCTGGCAAATGAAGCGTTGTGTCTGCCAGTACTACACCGACAAGCTGCAACTTTGGAAAATTCAATCCCTTTGCTACCATCTGCGTACCAAGCATGATGTCATAGGAGCCTTGCTTGAACGCATCAATTTTTTCCTTTAGCTCACCCTTGTGCGTAAGGCTATCAGTATCAATGCGTATGACTGATGCGTTCGGAAATTTTGCCTTGACTTCATTTTCTATGTATTCTGTGCCGAAACCAGAATAGCCGATGTCCAAGGAACCGCATGATGGACACTGGTGTGGCGGTGAAACTGAATAGCCGCAGTAGTGGCAGCGCAGGCGATTTTCCTTTTTGTGATACGTCATGGAAACGGAACAGTTTTTGCATTTCATTTCAAAACCGCACGTACTGCATCGGAAAAAATGCGTAAAGCCTCTCCTGTTGAGGAATAGAATGACCTGCCTCTTTTGAGAAAGAGTCTCTTGCATCGCCTTGAAAAGCGTTGGAGAGATGCTTTCATCTCCAGAATGTTCCAGACTCAGGTTTACTGCAGAAATTTCCGGAACACTTCCACCGGCAAGGCGCTTGGTTAGTACGTGTTTTTTTATTGTTCCTGTCTGCATGGAATGATATGCTTCGACAGATGGTGTCGCCGACCCCATGACAAGGGGGATCTGCAAGTTCGTGCAGCGGTGCATGGCAACTTGTCGTGCATGGTACCGCGGAGAAGAACCTGATTTGTATGAGCCATCGTGTTCTTCGTCTATGATGATGAGCCCCAAATTTGGTACCGGTGCAAAGACAGCACTTCGTGCACCAACAACAATCCGTGCCTCTTTCGAAAGAATTCTCTTCCATTCCCTTAGTCTCTGACTTGGCGTCAGTTCTGAATGTATGACGGCCGCTGTGTTTCCGAACCGCTTTATGACCGATTCCACTACTTGTGGAGTCAAGCCTATTTCTGGTACAAGGTAGATGACACCTTGCTCTTTTGCCATAATTCTTTCTGCTGCAGACAGGAACACTTCTGTTTTGCCACTGCCGGTCATGCCGTACAGATAATGAAAGAATGTTCCGTCTGCATTGTTCAGTATGCCGTTGACAGCTGTTTTTTGTTCTTCGCTCAATTCCAGCTTTTCTGAAAATGCAATGTCTTCTGCAAAAACAAAACCTCCTGTTCCACTTTCGCGCTTGCCGGAAGGAATTATTGAAAAAATGACTTCGCCAATGGATGCAATGTAATAGTTGCTCATCCATTGTGCCGTTTCATACAGCTCACGTGTCAATATGGGCTGTTCGTCAATGAATTTTGTGATGGGACGTATTTTTTCGATTGGAACGGAACAGCTTGCCGGAATGTCTTTTGACGCAGAAACGACAAATGCAGTTGTCTTTCTATTGCCGAAACGAACTTCAACCCGTCGGCCAAATGATTGATTCTCAGGAACATCGTCTTCGCACTTATATGTGAACGTCTGGTTCAGCGGTACATTGACGGCGACTTCTACATAAAACATCAGTGAGCTGCCTGTTCGTGTTTTGCATTAAAAGCATTTTTGTAATCAGGAAACGATGCTTCCAGTTTTGCGCGGAATGTCTTCAAGTCTTCCCATGCAGGACGTTTCAGGCTTTCATCCCGGAGCAGGGCGCTGGGATGATACGTTGCCATGACGGGAATGCCGTTGTAGTCCAGGAATTTGCCTCTGAGTGCATTGATGCCCTCTGTTGTGTGGAGCAAATTCTGGATGGCCGTTCTTCCCATGGCAAGAATCATTTTAGGCCTTGCAATGTGTATCTGTGCCTGAAGGTATCCGGCACAGGCTTCTGCTTCTTGTGGCAGAGGCGTTCTGTTTTTGGGTGGACGGCATTTTACTATGTTTGCAATGTAACAGTTGCATTCCCTGTCAAGGCTGATGGAAGCAAGCATTTTGTCCAGCAACTGTCCGGCTTTGCCAACAAATGGTCTGCCGCTCTTGTCTTCTTCTTCTCCAGGACCTTCTCCAATGACCATGACGTACGGCTGTTCAACGCCTTCGCCCGGCACTCCGTTGATACGTGTTGCACCAAGGCCACAGTTCCTGCAGGTCAATATTTTTTTTGCGATGTCGGATAGTGATGTAGTCTTTTTTTGTATGGTGAGATCATCTTTACATTCTGGCATCGTCTTGAATTCTGGGGCTTCGTATCCGAGTGTCCAGCTGGCGGCAGCTTTAAAAAGATGATATATGTTCTGTTTTTCCTGTGAAGTCATTTCTTAGATATAATAGCCTACAGCTTTAAGATTTTCAATAAGACTCGGCAGCATCAAAAAGGTGAACTTTTTTTGATGCCGCCAAGAAAAATTTTGACTACTTGCGGTGTTTTGTGGTAATCTTTCTATAAGGGTAAATCCCTGAGTTCAAGATTGGGAGTGCAAAATGGAAGGCGAAGAAAATAAGACGACAGACAAGAAAGAAGAATTTTCTCGGAAAACAGGGGAAATGGGAAAACGTATCCTTGAATATATAGATAAAGGCGTTGTTCTGTCTCAGAAAGGTCTGAAGTCTGCAGGAAAGGCTATAAGTACATTCGGTGACAAGTCCGTGCAGCGCATTGAACTTGTTCAGCTGAAAAAGAAACTGGACAAAGAATATTATTCTCTTGGAAAGTTCGTCTATGACAAGTTTTCTGCGTTTGAAGATGCCGAGCTGTCTGCGGCTGATTCAGACATCAAGACGTTTTTGGAAAAGATTTCAGGCATTGCAGACGACATAAAAAAGCATGAAGAGCAGCTTAAAGAAGAACCTGAAGCTGGCTCTGCTTCAACCGAAAATGAAACTGTTTCCGAAGACATCGCTTCCGATGAAAGCGGTTCTAGCGAGGTTCTTTCGGACGAATCATCCTTAGATGAATCATCCTTAGATGATTTTGCTTTGGATGAAACGGAAACTGATAACTGAAAGAAATGTTTCGTTTAACGCACAGCGACCGTGCATTGTAATGCAAGGTAACCGTGCGTTATAATGCACGGTCGCTTGTCCGCTGTATAATCATTCTCTATGAAATCAATTGCCTCTGTGAGATGATTTGCTATATATTCGGAATAAACAGTAGGATCAGCAGAAGCTTAATCTGTCCAAGCATACGGATTCATTCCACTTAAAACATTCCCAGCTCTGCATCTTTATAATCATCCTAGCAACTGTCTAGCATTAAAAAAATTAAGGGCATCTCTAAAAATATTTTTCTCGAATTTCTTCTAAAAGCTGGCTTTTCCCACCAACCCATTTTATAAACGGTTTTGCCAACATAATATCAATATTATACTACTTTTTAACAAAAATTTCTATATTCTTTTCTCGAGAAATTGTCAATAGTTGTGGACTGAAGTTTGAATCGGCATAAGTATTAAGCAG